>ENA-ORPH01002613-ORPH01002613.1-human-gut-metagenome-genome-assembly--contig:-NODE-2613-length-14610-cov-3.480532_pt1 | contig 14610 bp, 17 predicted proteins | sample MGYA00242142_ERZ509074 | MGnify/ENA primary metagenome ERZ509074 (study PRJEB26280, sample SAMEA2338724) | human gut metagenome | biome: human gut; feature: human-associated habitat; material: faeces...
GTGAGAATGTTGATGAAAGACTTATGTAAAAATATTTATGTGAATGAATTGAAACACGATAACACAGACGAATCTTGGCTTAGTTTGTGGTATTGTATAGTCGAGATAGTTGAAAAAAAGTTATAATGAGGGGTATGAAGATGGACGAAAAAGAGAAATTACAAAATCTTAAAAGACAATTGAACGGCTATCGCAACTGGTTGTTTAATATCGGTGACAGGTACGCCGATGTGTTTAATACACCTGAAACAGTAGAAATTGAAATTGAATTATGTAATATTATAAATTCACTTAATAATTGTATTGTGCATTTAATAAAAGGAGGATTTTAATGGTAGATTATAAGTATTATAAATGGGATGATATTCAGGGATTTTTTCCTAATATGAAATACCATCATACAGCAGTAAAGCCCTATGCCAAATTAGATACTGATTTTAAACCGTATCGGGGGTATTATGGTATCGGGTTCATTAAATTTGAAAAGACTAACGACAGAAAAAAACTGCTATGTCATTACTATTTAATTTATAACTATAAATATGTATATGTATATGTGGAAAATTATGAAGATTCGCCACATGTCCTAGGTTTTAGTAGAAAAGTAGAGCTTGAAAAATATGTCAGGTATTTTGAAAAAGCCGGAATAAAATTAACACTTAAACCGATTTCACTTACTCCGGATTTTTGGGGGCTTGATTAATGAGTGTTAACATTGATTATGTATCGGGGCTTACTCCGGGGGAAATATCCCGTATGAGTACAGTCGAAATACATAATTTATTACAATACTCAAGAAAACGAGCAAATGAGCGTTTACGCCGTCTAGAGAAAGCCGGACTTGATTCTATTTCACCGGAATACGGATTAGTTAAGGCGGGGGGAAAACGCGGACAGGGGCGAATCTCAGGCCGTAAACAGTCGCGTGGCGCTATGATACGTGAGCTTATGAGGGCACAAGGCATATTACGAGCCGAAACTTCTACCGTAAAAGGGGCCAGAAATTTTAAAAAAGGTGTAGAAGAACGACTGGGGTATAGTCTTACCAATGAACAATTTAAAGAACTGTTTTCTAAATATGATGAATTTAAAAACAGTCATTATGCTTGGTTTGCTCAGTTTGGAAGTGAACGTTTGCAAAAACTTATTGCATCCGAGTTAAAAACGGGGGATATATCAATTGATGATTTATTATCAGCCGTGAAAGCTGATTATAAAAAAGGAGAATAAAAAATGTTGAACGTAGTAATTTTAGAAGGCAGATTAACAGCTAAACCGGAAGGAAGAAAAACACAGAAGGGAGACCCTGCCACTTTATGGACAATTGCAGTTAATCGTGATTTAAAAGACCAGCCCTGTGATTTTGTCGATTGTGTAGCGTTTGGAAAATTGGCATCTATTATTTATAACAATTGCGACAAGGGTACTAAAATTATTGTGCACGGTAGAATGACGGTTAGAGACTACACAAATAAAGACGGTAATAAGGTTAGAAAGACCGATGTAATTGTAGACCGTTTTTATTTTAGTGATGTGCGACAGGTGGAGCAGTGCGACAACGACGTTATACCCTTTTAATGTCTTATGCGGTTATACTCGGATATAGCCGTATGGGAGATAGAACAACAATTTAAAAATGTAGATATCATAGAATGTAAAAAGATAAAATATTATAATTGTGCTTGTTCATTTGATATTGAAACGTCGTCATTTTATATTAATGATGAGGAAAGAGCTTGTATGTATGCTTGGGCGGTTTGTTTGAACCGCCTGTGCATATATGGGCGTGAATGGTGGGAATTTGTTGAATTAATTAATACCTTACATGATATTCTGGATACTGAAGACAAACATTTGATTATCTATGTACATAATTTAGCCTATGAATTTCAGTTTATACGGCGGCATTTCAGTTGGTCTGATGTGTTTGCACGGGAACGGTATAAGCCTATGAAAGCGGCTACCACACTAGGCATAGAGTTTAAATGTTCATATTTTCTAACTAATTATTCTCTTGCCAGTGTGGCTAAAAATCTGCATAGTCATAATATACGGAAATTAAAAGGTGATTTAGATTACAGGCTAATCAGACACAGTAAAACCCCTTTATCAGATTCAGAACTTCAATACCTTGAAAATGATGTTTTAATTGTAGTGTATCTAATTGAAGAGGAAATAGAGCGGAACGGAGATATAGCGCATATCCCCTTAACCGCTACATCATACGTACGACGCCGCTTAACCGATGCATTTTATCCTAAAAATGATAAACGGCAATGGCATAGCTCTTATCGGTTAATACATAGTCTTACAATTAGCGATGCTGAAGAATATAAACAACTTGTAAGGACGTTTGCGGGTGGCTTTACTCATGCAGGATGTTATTACAGTGGTAAAAAACTCAGAAATGTTTCTAGTATTGACTTCTCCAGCTCATACCCTGCCGTAATGGTACACTATAAATATCCTATGAGCAAATCAAAATATTTTCGCAGGTGCACTGAAGAATATTATCGTTATTTGTGTAAATACTATTGTACTATAGCAGATATTACATTTTATAACATTGAACCTATCTTTTATAATGAGAATATTATATCATTCAGTAAATGTTGGAATGTAGAAAATGCATATTTAAATAACGGTCGTGTATGGTCAGCGGATAAGCTCACTGTATCAATAACCGAGGTAGATTTTGAAGTTTTTGAAAAATTTTATAAATGGTCTGAACTGGATATTGTCAATGTAAGAACATATATTCGCGGTTATCTTCCTAAGCCGTTCATTGAAACGCTTTCATATCTGTACCGCGCTAAAACCGAACTTAAAGGAGTAGAGGGGAGCGAAATTGAATATATGCACGGCAAGGCCGATTTAAACAGCACATACGGATGCACGGTTACAAGCATCGCGCCCGATGTAATCGAATATAATATTGAGTGGACTAAAAAAGACCCCGATTTTGATGATGTATTATCTAAATATAATAATAAAACATTACGGACTTTATATTATCCGTGGGGTGTATATGTAACAGCTTACGCGCGGCGTAATTTATTTTATGGTATTTTAGAGTTTGGTGACGATTATGTATATTCAGATACCGACAGTATTAAATGCCTTAATTATGAAAAACATCTTGATTATATACAGTCATATAATAAAATGTGCGTGGAGCTTTCACAATCGGTATGCCGCCATTATAGTTTGCCCCTTGATACATTTTCACCTACCGATAAAAAAGGGCGTGTGCGCCATTTAGGCGTGTGGGATTATGAAGGTGTTTACACTAAGTTTAAAACAATGGGAGCTAAACGGTATTTATGGAAAAAAGAAGATACAACATATTTTATGACTGTATCGGGGGTGAGGTCTGCGGTTGCAATTCCTTATTTACTCACATTAAGCGGAGAGCCTGAAGATAATTTTAATGAGACACTTAACCTACCGGCAGGAAAAAGCGGGAAAATGATACATACATATATTGACGATGAGACAGAGGGAATTATAACCGACTATCTGGGTAATACAGGATATTATCACGAATTATCATCAATTCACTTAAAGGAAAGCGGCTACGATTTTAGTTTGAAAAACGATTATATTAAATTTTTAGAGAACATACACAATAATAATATAATTGATAATGGGTTGACATAACACAAAAAAAACTATATAATTAAAACTAAGGTAAGCCCCACATTGACAGCGAATAAAGTGGAATACAGGGAAGCACGGCCGAAAGCCGCCCGACACTTGCGGAGTATGCTAACCGCGCTTGTTGTCGGTGTGGGGAGCTTCCATTTAAGGGGGTAAATTTACTGAGTAAATATTATAACGGGGCCGGAGTGCTTAACGCAGGAATGCCGATTAATTTCTGCGTCGGTAACCGTTCGACAGGTAAATCATATTATTGGAAACGTTATGCTGTCCGTGATTATCTGAGAAATGGGAATCAATTTATTTACGTCAGGCGATACCAAAACGACATAGATTTAGTTACTGACAGTTATTTCAAGGATATAGGACAAGAACCCGACTTATTACCGCATAAGTTGGAATTAATTGATAATACATTTTATTGTGATGGTGAAGTTATGGGAAATGCCATCAGTTTATCTACCGCATACAAATATAAATCAGTACCACACGATAATACCAACACAATAATACTTGATGAATTTCTTCCGGATAATCTCCAATATCTCAAACCGATGAGGCCGACATATGAGCCCGAACAGGTGTTAAATTTATATATGACAGTAGCACGAGGAAGGAATAGACCAATACGCGATGAAGTAAAGGTTATATGTATTGCCAACCTTGTTACCCTATACAATCCATATTTTGCATATTTTGGGATTGAGCCTACAGGTTTAGGACGGTTTAAAAATGACGGTGTATACTGCGAAATATTTAAAAATGACGAAATAGCTGAGGAAATTAGAAATAGTAAAATAGGCAGGATATTGGAGCGTACAACTTACGGCAGTTATGCACTGGATAACGCGGCATTACTTGACAGCAAGAGGCATATAGTAAAGCGGTTGCCTGCTAAGGTATATGTTTGGTTTTGTCTCTGGTTTAATGATTGGTACATGTGTTATATAGATGATGAAGACAATATATATTTTAAAAAGGGTTACGACAAAACAGCGAAAAACAAATATGCAGTAACACCACCCGAACACGATATAAATATACCGTTATTCACAGGGACTGTATTAAAAGCGGTTAGGCGGTATAATGATTTAGACCGCATTTATTATTTATCAGGCGAGGCAAAAAGTAATATAGGAGGTATTTTATAATGAGCAATGTGATTATTGAGACTACAGAAGAACCAAGGGACGAACAGGAAACAGTTGATGAAGCCCCCGAAGTCGAAGTAAATCCGGTTGATGAAGCACCCGAAGTCGAATTAAATCCGACTGATGAAGAGTTTAAGCAGTTAAGAGAAGAGATACAAGCATTGCGTGAATATCTATCGAAAAAATTCACCGAAAGTGAAAGGGGGGATGCAGGGGAAACAGACCCAATAGAAGACTACCTAAACAGCGACAACTCATTAACCCACAGAATTTTAGAAAAGTATGAAAGGATGAATTAAAAGACAATGGCATTTAATGCAACTAATAGCACTTGGTCTCAGGTTGCTAATAAACAGGCGTACAATGAAATGACCGCAGGCAATCTGAACAGCAAAACAATGGTCACTAAATATGACCCGATTTATAATAAACTTGTAGAGCAGATTAGCTATACAATGTACAGGAAGCTGAGGTATACACAGAATTGGACTAATTTAGGTCGCAATGCACCTGAAAACGCATATCCCGGTATACTCAGGGAGCTTATAATGGCTCAGCGTAAGGGTATGAATTACGCTATGGATAATGACACACGTCCCACCAGTCTCAATAGTTACGCTATTTATGATGATGAAATAGACGTTAGATACCATAGTGCACAGCTTCGCTGGATGTACCCGTGGACAATCTACGATGAGGAACTGAGACGTTTCAGCGGCGGCAACGGTACTACAATAGCCGAACTGACGGAAATGAAGATGATTAACGCCATTAATGCGCGCAATCTCTTTATGGATAATCTCAGAAAAGAAACGCTTAAAATGCTGATACAGAATGCGGCTACACCGTTTAATATGGGAATTGATATATCCGACTTTGACAGCCTTACCACGGATAATGCTAAGAAATGGCTCAATTCTATTGATAATCTTTTGTTTACACTTCAGATAGGTACATCGCTGTACAACGGTAACAACTACTACATGCAGACCCCAAAATCTGACCTTGTTGTTGTAATCCCCAGAGAGTATTACATGAATGTAATCAGAAAAGCGTTCCCCGATACATACAACCCTGAAAGCTTCCAGAATATTCTGCCGGATAATCTTATTCTGATTGATACTCTCGGTTCTGCAGATGTGGCTAAATCCTCAGCGGCTACAACTCCGCTTGTTCCGACTTGGGACAGTGTAGGTACGAACCTTCTTAATTATGATAAGGATGCCGACGTTACAATTCCGTTTAATGCTGATTATCAGGCTGTAATTATGCATCGTGACGCTATGGGCTTTGAAGATAACCTGTCCGAAACACTGTTCGGTCCGAAGGACATCGAAAAGTTGGCTACGCCGGTAAGGTCTCACTTCTGGACTAAAGCATATTATACTGACTTACTTCCATCCATTGTAATTTCAAAAAGCGCTGAATAAGACTAATTTGAAAGGAGAACTATAATGGCATTAAAACGTATATTTAATATGAGTTATGCAGGTGGCATTAAATTTAGAATTTTTGATGTAACCGAAACTATCAGGCTTGAGGAAGGCGGCTCAGGGGTTGAAATTACAACAATAGAAGCAGGTTCAACGTGGACCAGTACTAATCAATTATTCGTAGGTGTGTTTATCGGTAATACACTTATCGCGGGAGGGGCCAGTGCTTCTATTATAGGTAATACTAACGGTTTTTGGTTCCGTACTGACGAATCCGGCGATTTGATGTTTACTGATAGCTTTACTCCTAATAGCCAGACGACTTTTAAATTTTATGCTGATATTCCCGAATCACAGCCCGCTTCAATCACCGTATCCGGTACGCTTGTGGAAAGCGTTAAAGTCAATAACGGAACTGCTCAGACTGTTCCCCACACGTTTGACCTTAATGCAGGTAGTAACACAATGGTAATCGAAGGTGCGCCCCGACTGGAACAGCTTGCAATTGAGGGCGATTATGACAGTGTTACATATGGCAGTAGCTCATATCCGAAACCGGCAGACATTACGCTTGACCCCGCAACACCTGTATTAACCGTAGTTAACCCCGTAAAAGAAATAACAGTAAAGTACACTGATACCGATGAACCGACGGTAACGGTTACTACGAATATGTAACAATGACAAAAGTAGCCGAGTTGAATTTGATGTCAGGCCGAGATGTTACCTATACACTGGAAAATGTTACTACTCCATTGGTTATAACTGACCAAAGAGGCAATGTAAAATTTAACGTTGATGTTGGCGATACAATTTCAGATGATATTACTTATGTATTAACTATATCAATTCAGAATGGTGATATAATAGCGTTTGGGGGGATTCCGTCATATGGGGGCAGTGGTGTTCTTACATACATCGATACTACGGGTAAAATTAATTACGTAAGCCTACCTGTTACTGACCGTGTAGAACTGTACACAAGAACTACAGAGACCGCCCCCCCCGAAATAACAATTAACTACACTAATACAGATGAACCTATAATTACTTAAAGGAAGGTGAAGAAATGGCAAGCGGCCAGATAAAATTTAATGCCGACAGTAATAAAACCGTAACCGTTAACGGCTCGACTTATTCAATAAAATGGCCTGATACATTTCCTGAGGGCTTGACAATTCAGATTAATGAAGTCGAGGTTACTCCAGGGAGCACTACGCAGTTAACTGCTGATGCAACGGTAACAATGGAAAGCACAGCGCCGACAGATACTACACTCACCGTTACATATACCAACGCCGGAAGCGTTACGCTTGACAGTCAGCCGGTTACTAATGGACAGAAGGTTACACTATCTAAAGGCGACCACAACATGGATTTTGTGGGCGCAAGTACTGTACCTGACGTTCAGATAAACGGCAGTGGAATAAAGTCGTTTACGGTAAACGGCGGGTCCCACCAGTCAACGGAGCTTCCCTACACATTTACCCCGATAGCGGGACAGGTAAATAACGTATATGTAACCGCCGCTGGTGAAGGTAATGCTCATATTAATATGGTAGGAACTAATATAGCCGAAATAAACGTAGACGGTACACCGCAGAAATTACCGTTGTCAATGGATATTAGCGGCACTGCTAATATAGCCGTATCCGGCGAGGTATATCAGGTTGACTTAACATCTCAGGGCGGAGCGGTTATTAAAAACGGTGATGCTACGTTGACCGACGGCACTACACCGTTCCATCGTATCATAGATATTACTCAGGATACTTATATTAATGTTGATGCAACCCATATATTAACCGTTACGGGTGAGGATATTAAGGAAATACGCATTAACGGTCTTAAGTATGAACCGAATGAGTTACCGGCAACAATAAGGAACAGAGCTATGACAGCCACAGTTGATATTGTGGGTTATGACCCCAGTGAGATACACATCACAGGCAACTACATCGAGACTGTTACACTCGACGGAAATAATATACCGGTAGGTGAAAGCGGCTCTGTTGACCTTGAGCTAACAGCACGTGAAGAAAATCACTTTGTTAATATCATAGGAAGTCAGCCCCGTGAATATGGTATTACGTGGAATGATAACGGCGGTACTAATCTCTTTATGGACGGTAAGAAGCAGACAAGCGGAACAACATCACTTATTGAAAAAGATGTATATGTATCTGCTAATCCCACGCCCGTCCCTGTTCACATTGAAGCTACGGACGATACTGTTATTTCAGTAGACGGTAAACGCTGGAATGTGAGCGACTTTACAATACAAGTAGACAGCGCCACTGAGCTGGATATATTTACCGAAACATGTAATATTACAGTTGACTACGGCGATAACAGTTACAGCCTGTTAGTCCCTGCAAGACTGGTTACAATTACAGCTCCACATCGTGACGGCTGGATTTTCGACGGATGGAGTAGTGACAATGTAGGTATAGTTAATCCTAAATCCGTAAAATGTAATATTGACCTTACAGGCAAGAGCGTCGCTAATCTGGTATGTCATTATCAGCGGTGGGAAACCTGTAACAAGCCTAATATATGGAATTAATCATGGCTGAAATTATAGTTGCGGTTATTACAGTTATCGGTGTTATTGTATCTAATTACTTTTCCAATAACTCCACCAGAAAACTGATACTTTACCGTATTGACCAGCTCGAACATAAGGTTAATAAACATAACAACTTAATTGACCGTGTGTACAAACTGGAAGACCGTGAAAATATTATAGAAACAAAAGTTGAAAGGCTTGAAAAAAATGAACGACATTGACATTTTAATTAATTGCGCCAAAGACGAAGTAGGTTACACGGAAAGCCCCGTAGGCTCAAATAAAACAAAATATGGTAAATCATACGGAGTTAATGGAGTACCTTGGTGCGTTCAATTTGTATGGTGGTGTTTTAGGCAGTCTAATTTATCCCCTCTGTTCTACGGAGGGGGTAAGACTGCAAGTTGTGGCCTACTTAAAGCGTATGCGGTAAATCATAATCAATGGATAACATCCGACTATAAACGCGGTGATTGCGTTATTTTCGATTTTGCCCATACAGGAAGCTACACTGACCATATAGGGATTGTGTACGATACCGATGATGTATATGTATATACAATAGAAGGCAATACCTCCTCTACCCGTTCAGGGTCTCAGGATAACGGTGGATGTGTCGCCCTTAAACGCCGTAGTAAAACTCTAGTACACGGGGCTTACCGCCCCTTATACAAAGGAGATGACTTAATGACAGGCAAAGAAATATATGAAGAATTACAAAAATATACTTCTTCTTTATCAATCCCCGATGATGTTAAAGAAGAATATGAAGAAGCCGTAAAAGCCGGAATAACAGACGGCTATAATCCTTGTCAGCTCGTCCCGCGTTGGCAGGCGGCTTTAATGGCCTACAGAGCTAAACCTAAAAGAAAGGGGAAAAGTAAAACATGAACTTTAACGATATTGTTACGAAGATAACAAGCAGAAAATTTCTGTCTGCTATAGCTGTTATAATTGCAGGTCTGTGTATGGCGTTCGACGTTGACCGTGAAACGATTGAAAGTATAGCAGGGGTACTTACTTCACTAATAGCTACAGTCGTTTATACGGTAACCGAAGCGTCCATAGATAAAGCCGATGTACAGAATAAAACCGACGAAAGGGGTGGGGAGTAATGCCCTACCCCTCTTTTTCAGGTAGTGTAGATATTTCAATCTGCTGTAATACGCCTTACGATATTATAAATGTACCTATAGTATCTCAGATGATATATGAAGAGGCGGGGCATAAATTAGATACAACGGGCTATATGGTATGGCAAACTCAGTACTTATCTAGTATAAAAGTCAATATAGATAACTATAACGACATACAGGGAGCCCAGTATATAGTTATCTATGATAATAAAAACGATGATGTTTTTGAGTATTGGTATCAGGTATTAGCATTTAAAATAGTATCTAATAAGACAGTAGAATTTACATTGCAGTATGACCCATTGTTAACATTAAATATAGCCGATATTACAGGCGTAACAGGCTTTATGAAACGGTGGAGTGTTGGAGACGATAACCCCCTATTATGGATTAACACGCCGGAACCTATAAACCGCGCAAGCGATTATGTTTACTCTTATACACGACTGAGAGGACATATTGCCGAACAATTACGGTTCAATTCAATTACGGGTTTTCCCTATAATATGGCGGCTGACGGAACCGTTACAACATATTTTCCGGTAGGTGAAGGGCTTGACCCTAAGACATATGCCATCCCTAAATTCAGCAATACTACACCAACTGAATTTGGCCTGATTGATAACTATATATCTATAAACTCATTTGAAGACGGCCTAAAATATTTTGTATGGAAAAATAACGATATCGTAAAAAGTAACTACTCAGCCGCTATAGGGTACGGTATGGATATTGGTGGCGTAGGTTATTCACTGCCACTAAGCCCCTTAATTTCATATAATCCACAGGACGGAAGTGCGGGATATAACTCGATTACCGGCAATGTTGGTCATTATGATACTGACCATGTACTAGAGAAAACCGGATATAATAACCGCAAAGCCGGTGAAATGGGCTTAATGTTCACCCTATATAATGAATTTACGGGTGACAGCGTTACGGTACAAAACTACGATATATCCCAGTATAAAAAACTATCAGTTGATGTATTATGTAACCCTTATATTACAGGATGTTTTATGGCACGCATTCACGGTTATATGGATGACGAAAACGGTAATACGGGGCTTGTGCGTTCGTGCGGTTGGGCGCCGGTCTCGTTGCAGTCAGGTGTTGGCGCGGGTCAGTTAATGAACGACTTTAATTTAAAAGCCGCTCAGGATGTTGTTACCACATCCACCAATATGGCTAATGCGGGGGCTAATCTTTCTTACCAGTATGCAACTGATACCTATTACAATAATACCCTGCTTAACGGTCTTGACAGCTTCTTGTCTACTATGGGCAATCTTTTCACCGGCAATGTAGGCGGCGCCGTAAGCTCATTTACAAATTTCCTCACGGGAGATATAAGGCCGCGTACCGCATATGAATATGCAGGACAGGAATACCTGCTCACTATGCAGAAAAACGAAGCTATGAAACAGCTTCAGATGAACAAGCTTGCGTTTCAGGGTAATATTAACAGCGCTCAACCCCCTGCTATCAAGTACGCTCAGGCCGCCGCATATTACGGCACTGCCTACGATTTTTGTATACGTGAGACATCACTCAGCTCGTTCGACCGTCTGAGAGCCGATACATTCTTTACCGCTTACGGGTATAATGTAGATAATTATCTCCTTTCTTCATTTAACTTCTTAAGAACCCGCGAACGGTTCACGTTTATACAGGCTGACGACGTGCGAATTATAGATACCTTAAGACCAAATCTATTGCAGAAAATTATGGACTATCAGGCAGTACAGTATATACAAGACCGTTTCTCAGCTGGATTACGTATCTGGATGAAACGCCCCGACTATGACTACAGCACTCCCAATCCCATTCGAGACGGATATACGCCAATATCCCCCGATGTATGGGAGCCTGATATCCCTAATGTGGTTGACCCTACGCCGGTTGAACCTTTCCCCGACCCCTCTACCAATGCACAGCGCATTATTAATACAGCGTTGGCCGAAGAAGGAGTTAAAGAAACAGGTATCAATAACGTAAAATATAACACCGAATATTACGGACGTGAAGTCAATGGGTCAAAATATGCGTGGTGTGCTGTATTCGTATGGTGGGTATTTGCCCACGCTGGATTATCTGAGTTGTATTGTGGCGGTGCTAAACAGGCAAGTTGTACCGAGGCACGAAAGTATTATGAACGGCGTAATATGAATATAGACCCACACAATGCCCGTCCCGGCGATTTAATATTTTTTAATTTTGGTGGAGACGATTGGAGCATTTCAAGTCATATAGGCATATGCGTAAAAAACAACGGCAATAGCTTACAGACAATTGAGGGTAATACATCCAATAATAAAGTTGAAATGAAAACCCGATATTTTAGTACAATAAACGGAGCCGCTAGACCCTATAAAGATTAAAAGAGGTGATTAAATGGGAAGAAGGAGATGCAGGGGCGAAGGTCTGCCCCTCACAATGCCGGATAAAACAGCCGAATATGCAGGCTACCAGTGGAATTTAGATATACCACAATGCGGAACATCCCAAATGTTCCCCATATTTAAAGACAGTATATACAGACTTCTTTTTTCAAATTTCAAATGGTACGGCCTAACTGACAGTGAAGCCGAGGCGATAGAATGGCATTTAATAAATGAAGGCCGTGTGGTTGCCGTAAAGTCTGAATTTAATCTCGAAACTCAGTCCCCCGATGGTATATTCATAGGCCGCTGGAATATGGAAGGAGTAGACCCCCGTTACGACTTTTACGGTAAACCGTTGTCAATGGCGTGTTCCGGCCGAAACGGTACTATAGTACGAACTGACAAGCAAGATAATTTTACAGTCGGCTATGATACTAACGCCATTACAGTAAATCAGCAGATGATACGGCCTATTATTTCATATACCGATACACTATGCTATATGCTGGATAATGCATATCAAGCATTAATGGTAGCCGCCGAAACCCGAAAAGTGGGAATGGTTTTCCAGTGTTCAAGCCAGTCATCAGCTAAATTACTCCGAAGCGTTTTAAGTAAACGAAGCGATAACAATCCCTATATTGTAATTACAGGCGATATATCAAATGAAGTTGAAGTATTATTCAATAATAATGCCTCTGCTATTGCCGAATATCACCAGCACTTTATGAATATATGGGGTATTGTTCTTGATATGCTGGGACTTGAAAACAACCAGCAAAACAAAAAAGAACGGGTTATCGTGTCTGAAATGGAGCTCAACCGCTCATTGTCCCGATATATAGGGGCTGACCGACTTAAAGCACGAAAAAAGTTAGCCGAAAGATTATCAGAATTATATGGTACTGATATTCAGGTTGAAAACTATCTAGCCGCTATGATAAAAGAAGAAGGCAACGACGCTAATATATACGGTGAACAGGAGGACGTAAACGATGCTATACAGTGAATGGGCTGATACCTATGGTTTATACCGGTGGTACAGAAAAGACGGCTCTCCGCGCATTCTAATGCCTCTGGACGGGAATTATAAAAGTATATATGATATCGTTACCAGAGAAGCGGACTTAAAATTTAATTGTTTTGAAATTCAGGATATGATATTTTTTACCAATGAATTTCTTAGCGAAGTGTCTACTGCGTGGATGAAATTTAAAACTGAGCTTGAACTGGTAACGGGTACTTTGGACGGAACTAACATTGACCCAAATGTGTTTGAAGCCGGTTACGACCGTACTACAACACAGACAATAACGGGCAATGTAGGCGTTAGCGGTACTACCGATACTAATATAAATAGTAATGATACAATAGGTAAGAGAACCGATAATACCACAGTCAATACAAATGACAAAGCAAGAAACATCCAATACAATCAGGGGGTCCAAGCGTTTGACACTGAAATAACCAACGATGATATAGGTGAGCTCGGCCGCAACTGGGCTAGCGGATTTTCGGATGCTGTACAGCTTGGAGACCAGACCACGGAATTTAAACAGGGTGAACAGGAAAATACATCCTCACAAACAAACAAAAGTACAGGTACACAAAATACTACATCAGAAAATAAATTCAGTGAGGAAGTCCACGAAAAGCGAATTAACTATTATGATAACCTTGCTTTTCTGCGTGACCGGTTTGACCGCATAAAAGACGTAAAACCGTTCTATGAGTATTTAATGCCTTGCTTTAAAACAATAACCGTTATGTCTAAAAACTGGTAATAAACGACAAAGAGCACTATCGGCCATACAACCGATAGTGCTCTTTGTATGCTACTTTATCTTATAAGGAGAGATGTATACACATCATCTTAATTATACCATAGATAACATATATGTCAACTCCAAAAGTATTATCCCGAATATAAAAATAGTTAGTATTTTAGCGTGCTTCTCCGCCATTGTTATACCTCCAAAACTGCTTCCATCTTTTCTTTGTAGACCTTAGTGCGGCTATACTTTTCACACATTTTTTCTGCGGCTAAATTGATTATCGCCTCTTTGTTTTCCTCCATAAAACGCTTAACGGCAATTTCTACAAGTCTCTCCCAGTTCACCTTACCGTCACGATTCCATTGTCTATCAGCTATTGACTTTTCAGCTCTGTCAACAAGATTCCTGATAACCTGCTCATATCCTGTTTCTTTAATCCGCTGTCGAATTGCTTCATCATCAATTCCAATGGCAAACTGTACGATATGTTCCATATTATTTT
>ENA-ORPH01002620-ORPH01002620.1-human-gut-metagenome-genome-assembly--contig:-NODE-2620-length-14595-cov-8.220839_pt1 | contig 14595 bp, 9 predicted proteins | sample MGYA00242142_ERZ509074 | MGnify/ENA primary metagenome ERZ509074 (study PRJEB26280, sample SAMEA2338724) | human gut metagenome | biome: human gut; feature: human-associated habitat; material: faeces...
ATGCAAGAACGATTGCAACTATGCTATTGTCCGATGTAGACCTCAAGTCCTACACGGATACAGCATACCATAACGAAGAGTTAAAGTCACTAACAAGATACCGATTCGATAAGGTTCGTGAAAGAGCCAAGCTGAAGCAGTCAGTGTCCAGACTGGTCACGATTCTGTTTCCAGAACTGGAGAAGCTCGTTCCCTCTCTCCATATTGCTTCGGTTTATGCGCTCCTCAGTGAATATCCCGGTGCAAAACAGATTTCAGAAATTCATCTCACCAAGCTGACAAACCTTCTTGCGACAGCATCCAAGGGTCGTTATGGCAAAGATAAGGCTATCCAGATTCGAGATGCTGCCAGAACTTCCATTGGTTCCGTTATGCCTGCTAAATTTCTGGAACTGAAGCATACCATTAAACTCATTCGGGAACTCACCTCCGAGATTGATGAAATTGAAGTTTCTATTCAGAAAATCATGGATGAACTGAATCCACCGATTCTTTCTATTCCCGGTGTCGGTATCCAGTCAGCAGCCATGATTCTTGCTGAAATCGGTGATTTTTCCAACTTTGAATCTCCTGACAAAATCCTTGCTTACGCTGGCTGCTCTCCATCTACATACCAGTCCGGAAAACTTACAAACTGTTACGCTCACATGGAGAAGCGTGGTTCTCGTTATTTGCGATATGCCCTCTACAACGCAACCAAGTACGTCTGCCACTGGAATCCCGTCTTTGCTGAATATCTTGCCAAGAAACGTGCTGAAGGAAAGCACTACAATGTTGCCTTATCCCATGCCACGAAGAAACTTGTGCGGCTAATCTATGCCTTGCAGAAATCTGGCAAAGCATATCTTGTAGCTGCCTGATTCTCTCCAGAGCCTGAGCCAAATCCAAGAACAACTTAGCTGGCGCAGCGAACCCTTGACAAACCGAAGCATTCAAATGCTATTCTGTTTCTGCGAGGGTTGGCCGGGCTTGCTTTGCTATTCTCTCCGTCGCCCTCGCTGCATTGATTATGGCATTTGAATGCTGTTTGTCAGGGGCAGCGGTCGGCAGACGGATTTTTTCATTTTGGGGCTTGACTTTTAATAGTTAGTCTCCCATATACACAAGGGGCATCCGCAAACCGCAGATGCCCCTTGTTACATATCAAAGTGCAATATATAGTGTTCCTGCATTCATTTAACACAACATATAGAGAAAAGAGGTATTCTATGCGCTCTCAGTTCACTTCGTATGAGCAGCTTCCCATCACCCTGACAGCCGATCATGTCGCTGCTGCGCTGGGCATCTCCCGCGCCAACGCTTACATCCTGCTCCGTTCGGACGGCTTTCCCACGCTCCACATCGGTAAGCGGATGGTCGTACCCAAAGACCGTTTTCTTCAGTGGATCACGGACAGTGTAACCGGCTGATCTGACATCCTTGATTCAAGAGGTTTCTTTTTCTATACTATTCCCGAAACGACTTGACATCAGGAAGGAGGCAATATGCCAAGCAAACGTTCACACGGCGAGGGTACGCTTCGCCACCGCAGCGATGGTCGCTGGGAATTACGTATGATGGACGGCTACCAGAAAGATGGTTCGCCGCGCTTCAAGACCTTCTATGGCAAGACCCAGAAGGAGGTCAAGCTCAAACTGAAAGAGTATCAGGATGCGCTTATCAGCGGTGTCCAGCTGGACACGATCCTGTACTTTGAAGATTGGGCCGATACATGGTTCGAGGGTTACAAGGATAATATCGCTCTCACGACACAGGAAAGCTACAAATACTGCCTGAAAATGCTCAAAGAGGGATTTTATCATCGCCCCTTGACCGTCATACGCCCGATTGACATTGAAAACTTCCTGAAAGGGATGCGGGCGTTGGGCGTGGATATTCAGACCGTCCAGAGCATTGTAGGCCACGCCGATACCGAGATGACTGAGCATTATCTCCATGTTCAGGAATCCATTCGGCAGAGTGCGATCCAGTTGTTCAATGAGGCGTTTTCGGCCTGAAAATTGGACGGAACGGCACTAATTAGACCAGATAAAATCGTTGGCATTGTGGTCAAAATTGTGGTCAAAACCAAATGAGGTCAGCCCACAAACAAAAAAATCCAACGATTTCTAACGTGAAATCGTTGGATTTATGGTCCGAGTGGCGAGAATCGAACTCACGGCCTCTTGAACCCCATTCAAGCGCGCTACCAAAACTGCGCTACACCCGGATATCGACCGCCGCTTCCCTACCGAAGCGTGGCGACATGAGATATTATACTCAGATACAGCAGTTTTGTCAACAGATTTTTACAATTTTCTTTGCTTTTTTCGTAAAAAGTCTGATTTTTGCGAAAGTACGCGCTTTATTCATTTTTGCCCTTTCGCTTGCAGAAGCTTGTCTTTTTCCAAAAGCGGTTTCAGATATTGACCGGTAAAGCTGCCTGGCACCTCTGCCACCTGTTCCGGCGTGCCCTCGGCCACGATTTCACCGCCTGCACTGCCGCCCTCAGGACCAAGATCGATAATATGATCGGCGCACTTGATCAGATCCAGATTGTGCTCAATGACAATAACCGTGTTGCCCGCATCTACCAGCTTCTGCAGCACCTCGATCAGGCGGTGCACATCTGCAATATGCAGGCCGGTAGTAGGCTCGTCCAGAATATACACGGTCTTGCCAGTGCTGCGGCGGGCCAACTCATTGGCCAGCTTCACGCGCTGTGCTTCGCCGCCGGAAAGGGTGGTGGCGCTCTGGCCCAGTGTTACATAACCAAGACCCACGTCCAACAGGGTCTGCAGTTTGCGGGCGATCTTGGGCTGGTTGGAAAAGAATACCACTGCTTCCTCCACGGTCATGTTCAGCACATCGGAGATGGTCTTTTCCTTATACTTCACTTCCAGCGTTTCGCGGTTGTAACGCGCCCCCTTGCATACCTCGCAGGGCACGTACACATCCGGCAGGAAGTGCATCTCGATCTGCAGAATACCGTTGCCCTCACAGGCTTCGCAGCGGCCGCCCTTGACATTAAAACTGAAACGCCCCGGGCCGTAACCGCGCATTTTGGCATCCTGTGTCTGGGAGAATACCGTGCGGATATCATTGAACACACCGGTATAAGTGGCCGGATTGGAGCGCGGCGTACGGCCAATGGGCTGCTGGTCGATACCGATGACCTTATCCACAAATTCCAGCCCTTCTACCCCATCGCATTTGCCTGCGCGGGAACGCGCACCGTTCAGCTCGCAGGCAAGCGTCTTATACAGAATTTCGTTGATGAGGCTGGACTTGCCGGAGCCGGAAATGCCGGTAACGCAAATAAACTCTCCCAGCGGGAATTTCACATCGATATTGCGCAGGTTATTTTCCCGTGCACCCCGTACAGTAAGGTAATTGCCGTTGCCGGTGCGGCGGGTCTGCGGTACGGCAATGCGTTTGCGGCCGGAGAGATAATCGCCGGTGATGCTGCGCTTTGCCTTGCAGATGTCCTTCACGCTGCCAGCGGCTACGATCTCACCGCCATGCACGCCTGCGCCCGGGCCTACATCCACGATATAATCCGCGCTGCGCATGGTATCTTCATCGTGCTCTACCACGATCACCGTATTGCCGAGGTCGCGGAGATTTTTCAGGGTGGCAATAAGCTTGTCGTTATCGCGCTGATGCAAGCCGATGGACGGCTCGTCCAGCACATAGAGCACGCCGGAAAGCGCACTGCCGATTTGAGTGGTCAGGCGGATGCGCTGGCTCTCGCCGCCGGAAAGAGTGCCTGCTGAGCGGGCCAGCGTGAGATAATCCAGACCCACGCTCTGCAAAAACTGCAGGCGATTCCGGATCTCCTTCATGATCTGCCCGCCGATCTGCTTCTGCTTTTCGGTCAGGTTCGGTTCGTTCTCGGCAATGAATTTCAGCTCGTCCCGGATGGACATCTCGCAGAAATCGCTGATGTTCTTATCCCCGATGGTCACAGCCAGCACCACGGGTTTCAGGCGCTTGCCGTGGCAGTCCGGGCACTCCACGCCGGACATGAAGCTGCCGATTTCTTCCTTCATCCACTCGCTGTTGGTCTCGCGGAAGCGGCGCTCAAGGTTCTCCACGATGCCCTCGAAGGTATTATAATACACACCGCTGCCGAACTCATTCGTGCGGTGCATCTCAATTTTTTCGCCATTGGTTCCGTACAGCAACGCATTGACAGCTTCGGTGCTCATCTCTTTGATGGGCGTATCCAGCGTAAATCCGTACTTTTTGCCAAGACCCAGATAATACATTTCGGATACAGACCCCTCGGCATAGTACCAGCCGCTGGCCTTGATAGCACCCTCCCGGATGGAAAGGTTCCGGTTGGGCAGGATGCGTTCCTCGTCCACTCGCATAAAAGTGCCAAGGCCGGTACACTTTTCGCAGGCTCCCAGCGGGTTATTGAAGGAGAAGAGCCGGGGTGACAGGTCGCTGATGGAAATGCCATGCTCCGGGCAGGCAAAGTTCTGGCTGAAGGTCATACAATCGCCGCCGATCACGTCCACTTCGGCGATGCCGCCGGTAAGCGCCAGCGCGGTTTCCAGCGAATCTGCCAGACGGCCCCGGATGCCCTTGCGCATGGCAAGGCGGTCCACCACGATCTCCACCGTATGCTTGATGTTCTTTTCCAGCTTGATCTCTTCGTCAAGATCATACAGGTTGCCGTCGATCTTCACACGAGCATAGCCACCGCGGCGGGCAGCATCCAGCTCTTTCTGCTGGGTGCCTTTGCGCTGGCGCACCACAGGAGCCAGCACCTGAAACTTCGTACCTTCGTCCAGTTTGAGCACCGCGTCCACCATTTCGTCCACGGTCTGCTGGCTGATCACCCGCCCGCACACCGGGCAGTGGGGCACGCCCACGCGGGCGTACAGAAGTCGCAGATAATCGTAGATCTCCGTCACGGTGCCCACGGTGGAACGCGGGTTGTGGCTGGTGGTTTTCTGGTCGATGGAAATTGCCGGTGACAGGCCGGTAATCTCGTCCACATCGGGCTTGTCCATGCGTCCCAAAAACATGCGTGCGTAGCTGGAAAGGCTTTCCACATAGCGGCGCTGGCCGTCGGCATAGATGGTGTCGAACGCAAGGCTCGACTTGCCCGAACCGGAAAGGCCGGTCATGACGATCAGCTTTTCCCTCGGGAGGGTCAGGTTAACATTTTTCAGGTTGTGCTCGCGGGCACCTTTGATGACGATTTTATCGTTTGCCAAGGTATTTTCTCCCTTTTCGTTGTGTCTGTGAATGATTCTGTTTGCGCTCCGTTTCTGCCGCAGAGTCCACCGTCGGGTTCTCGCCCCGGCGCAGTCGGTCGATCTGGTCACGCAGGAAGGCCGCGTGCTCAAACTCCAGCAGCTTCGCCGCTTCCTTCATCTCACGGGTCAGGCGCTCGATGGCGGCCTCCCGCTCCATCCTGCCCATGCGGCGGGTGTTCAGCTTAGCGTTCTCCGCTTTATCGCTGATCTCGATGCTGTCTGCAATGGCCTTGACGATGGTTTTTGGCACGATGCCATGTTCTTTATTGTAGGCCATCTGGATGGCGCGGCGGCGCTCGGTCTCGGTGATGGCGCGGTCCATGCTGTCGGTGACGACATCCGCGTACATGATGACAAGGCCCTCGGCATTGCGGGCCGCGCGGCCAATGGTCTGGATCAGGCTGGTCTCGCTGCGCAGAAAGCCCTCCTTGTCGGCATCCAGAATGGCCACAAGGCTCACCTCAGGCAGGTCAAGACCCTCGCGCAGCAGGTTGATGCCCACCACAACATCAATGGAGCCAAGGCGCAGGTCCTTGATGATCTCCATGCGCTCAAAGGTATCCACCTCGTGGTGCATATACTTGACCTTGATGCCCTGTTCGGTAAGGTAGTCGGTCAGGTCTTCGGCCATTTTCTTGGTCAGCGTGGTCACGAGAACGCGCTCGTGCCGCTGGATGCGGGTATTGATCTCGCCCAACAGATCCACCACCTGCCCTTCCACCGGGCGCACCGAAATGAGCGGGTCCAAAAGGCCGGTGGGCCGGATGACCTGCTGCGCCACCTGCGTGCTGTTCTGCCGCTCGTAGTCGCCGGGCGTAGCCGAAACGAAGATCATCTGGTTCAGCTTGGACTCCACCTCCTCGAACTTGAGCGGGCGGTTATCGAAGGCGGACGGCAGGCGGAAGCCGTACTCCACCAGCGTTTTTTTGCGGGCATAGTCGCCGCCGTACATGGCGCGCACCTGCGGCAGGGTAACATGGCTCTCGTCCACAAACAGCAGAAAATCATCCGGGAAATAATCCAGCAGAGTGGTGGGCATACTGCCCGGTTTTCGGCCGGAGAGCACCGCCGAATAGTTCTCGATGCCCTTGCACATGCCCACCTCGTTGAGCATCTCAATGTCGTAATTGGTGCGCTGGGCAATGCGCTGCGCCTCGATCAGCTTGCCCTCGGCGGTGAACTGCTTCACCTGTGCGTCGCACTCGGCGCGGATCTTTTCCAGTGCTGCGGCCTTCTTCTCGGCGCTGACGATATAGTGGCTGGCCGGGAAGATGGCTACATGCTTGACTACATTCTGTTTGGCCCCGGTGAGAGGGTTGAACTCCGTGATACGGTCGATCTCGTCCCCAAAAAATTCCACCCGGATGGCAAGCTCGCTCATATAGGCAAGGTAGATGTCCACGATATCGCCGTGCACACGGAACTTGTTGCGCACAAAATTCACGTCGTTGCGCTCATATTGCAGAGTGACCAGCTTCTGGCACAGCTCGTCCCGCTCCATCTGCATGCCGGGGCGCAGGCTGATGACCATGCTGCGGTAGTCGATGGGGTCGCCCAGCGAGTAGATGCAGGAAACCGATGCTACAATGATCACATCCCGCCGCTCCGAAAGCGCCGCCGTGGCCGAATGGCGCAGGCGGTCGATCTCGTCGTTGATGGCGCTGTCCTTTTCAATATAGGTATCCGTGCTGGGGATATAGGCTTCCGGCTGGTAGTAATCGTAGTAGGAGACGAAATACTCCACCGCGTTGTTGGGGAAAAACGACCGGAACTCGGTGCACAGCTGGGCCGCCAGCGTTTTGTTGTGGGCCAGAACCAGCGTGGGCCGGTTGCATTTTGCAATAACATTTGCCATGGTAAAGGTCTTGCCGCTGCCGGTAACACCCAGCAGGGTCTGGCAGCGGTCGCCCCGCTCCACGCCTTTCACCAGTGTTTCAATGGCCTGCGGCTGGTCGCCGGTGGGCTGGTAAGAGGATACCAGTTCAAATTTTTCGTCTGCCATCTTCCCTCTCCTCTCCGGCCCTCGCGCAAAGAACCACAATCAGTTGTATTTTACGGTTTGATTATAGCACACCAGTTTTATAATGTAAACACTTTTTTGTTGTTTCACGAATCAAGGCCAGAAAAGCGTACCTGTTTTAAAGTCATAGATCGGCAGGCGGTTTGCGTCCCGCATGGAGAAATACTCCGTATCGGTCAGGATGAAGTGATCCAGCAGATGGATGTTCACAAGGCCCAATGCCCGGGCAATATTGCCAGTGGCCTCCAGATCCTCCATGGAGGGCAAGGCAGCACCGTTGGGGTGGTTGTGGCTGAGCACCACCGTGTCGGTGCCGCCCTTGATGGCCGCAGACACCACATCCTTGATGTCCAGACTTACCCGGTCGGTGGTGCCTTCCCGCAGCCAGACCGCCGCGCGCACCCGCTTACGGCTGTCCAGACTGACCAGCATTGCACGCTCGTAATCCGACCACGCAAACTTCGCCATCAGATAGCTGCCCATCTGCTCCGTAGTTCTGATGCAGCGGGTAGTGCTGGTACGGCTGCGGCCATAGTAGCGGCTGATCTCCGGCAGCAGATGCAGCATCCGGGCTGTGGCCGGGCCTACGCCCTCCACAGTGCACAGCTCTTCCTCGCTGGCTTCCAGCACAGCGGCAAAATCGCCAAAGCGATCGATCAGGTCGTGAGCGATGCCGTTGGTGTCCTTCTGGGCGTTGGTGAGGTACAGCACATATTCCAGCGCTTCGTGCTCGGCCAGACTGTCCAGACCGTAGTTCTGCACCCGTTCGCGCATCCGCTGGCGGTGTCCCTGATGCCGTTTGTGTTCTGCCATTGCGGTACTCTCCTTCTGATTCATTCCTTATAATAGTACCCATTTTGCGCCCGGAACTCAAGGCTTTGCGGTAAAATAGTTTTGATCCGGGGCGTTTCCGCGTTGACTTGCAGCCAAGGCTGTATTACTATAAAGGTATCTCTTGAAAATTGAGGAACATTTATGAAACAATATACCGCAACCGCCAACGACGACGGCGTTCGTCTTTCCCGCTTTGTGCAGAGCGTGACCCGCGATTTTCCCACCAGCCTTTTGTACAAGAGCTTCCGCAATAAGCGCGTGAAGGTAAACGGAAAAAAGGCCGTGCCGGAGTACCGCATTCAGGCAGGCGACCTGATCGAGCTGTACATCAACGACGAGTTTTTCCCGCCGGAAGGCGCAAAAACCGTGCAGAAAGCCGCGCCGAAAAAAAAGCAGAATCAGCCCAAGGTCAATGTCATTTATGAGGACGAAAACATTGCTGTGCTGTACAAACCCACCCACCTTTTGTGCCACAGTGACCGCACCGGCGATGCAAACCTTGTGGACGCTTTTACCCAGTATCTGGCCGAAAAAGGCGAGTACGACCCCCACGGCGAGAACCGGTTCAAGCCCGGCATTTGCAACCGGCTGGACCGCGGCACCGAGGGCCTTGTGATCGCCGCCAAGAGCTACACCGCCCTGCGGGACATGAACGAGATCATCCGCACTGACCTACTCAAAAAGGAGTACTACACCATCACGGTGGGTATCCCGCAGTCCGGGCGGTTCACCGCATGGTGGGAGCACGACGAGAAGAACAACAAGGTAAGCATCCATGCACATCAGTCGCAGGACGAGCGCCGCAAGCAGATCATTACGGACGTGGACGTACTGCGCACCGCCGGGCCGTTCGCCCTGTGCAAGATCGGCCTTGTCACCGGCCGTACCCACCAGATCCGTGCACATCTGGCCTATCTGGGCCGTCCGGTTCTGGGCGACATCAAGTACGGCAACCGCAAGATGAACGAGCGCACCGGCACCAAAACGCAGGCCCTGTGCGCTGTGCGGGTCACTTTCCTTGATATTCCCGAGGAAAACACCCTGCATTATCTCTCCGGCAAGGTCGTCAAGCTGAAGGACCCGCAGATCATAAAGCAGTTCGATGCGCTGGATAAGAGCAAGAACAGCGAGGAAAACCACCCTGCATAAAGTGGAAACAAAAAAGCGGCCGCTGTACTTTACCGTACAGCAGCCGTTTTTCTTTTTGTTCTTTACTTTTTGTCGGAGTCCTGCTCCGCCTTTTCCTGCGATTCCTGTTCACGGCGCAGCTCTTTGATGCGCTTTTTCTCGCTCTGGACATGGGGCCAAGGCCAGCTGAAGCCCTCATTTTCGCGGCACCATTTGACCAGCGGATAGAACGCGAAGGCCAGACCGAAGAGGTACAGCAGAGCGTACAGCAGGGCATCCAGCGTGATGAGCGCATCCAGCGCACCGATCACCGCCACCACGCAGCCTGCCTTCAAAAAGAACAGGCCGTTCTGGCGGCAGTATTCCTCAAAGTGCTCCGCTTTGACGGCACGGCGGCCCTGATCTCCCCAGACACGGGGATTTTTCATGACCGAATAGCCGTAGAATACCATCATCAGGCCAAGGGTGAGCTGAAAGCCAAAAAACATTTATGATACCTCTTAATCTTCAAACAGCGGCTTCATCAGGGGCAGGAAATCCAGCGTTGCAAAGTAATCGCGCGGAGTCTCGGCACGGCGGATCAGACGGTGGGTGCCATCCTCGCACAGCAGCACTTCGGCGCTGCGCAGCTTGCCGTTGTAGTTGTAGCCCATGGCAGAGCCGTGTGCACCGGTGTCGTGGATATAAACGATGTCGCCAATGTCGATCTTGGGCAGCATCCGGTCAATGGCAAACTTGTCGTTGTTCTCGCACAGACCGCCCACCACATCGTACATATGGTCGCAAGGCTCATTTTCCTTACCCAGCACGGTGATGTGATGGTAAGCACCATACATGGCCGGGCGCATCAGGTTGGCAGCGCAGGCATCCAGACCGATGTATTCCTTATAGATGTGCTTTTCGTGGATGGCAGTTGCCACCAGTGCGCCGTAGGGGCCGGTGGTAAAGCGGCCCATCTCAGTAAAGATGGCCACATCGCCCATGCCTGCGGGCACCAGAATTTCCTCAAACTTCTTGCGCACACCCTCGCCGATGGCCATGATATCGTTCTCGGTCTGCTCCGGGCGGTACGGGATGCCCACACCGCCGGACAGGTTGATATAACCGATGTGCACACCGGTGGCCTTCTGCACCCGGACAGCCAGCTGGAACAGGATACCTGCCAGCTCCGGGTAATACTCATCGGAAATGGTATTGGAAGCAAGGAAAGCGTGGATGCCGAAGTTCTTGGCACCCTTGGCGGCCAGCTTCTTGTAGCTTTCGATCATCTGCTCCTCGGTCATGCCGTACTTGGCATCGCCGGGCTTGTCCATGACCTGAAAGCCCTCTTCGCTCTCGCCCAGACTGAAGGTGCCGCCCGGGTTATAGCGGCAGAAGATGTTCTCCGGCACACCGGCGACACGCTCCAGAAATTCCACCATGGTGGCATCGTCCAGATTGATATAGGCACCCAACTCGTAGGCCTTCTTCATATCCTCCACGGGAGTCTGGTTGGAGGAGAACATGATTTCACTGCCGGAGAAACCGCACACCTCGCTGAGCATCAGCTCAGTCAGGGACGAGCAGTCCACGCCGCAGCCCTCCTCCTTGAGGATCTGCAGGATGACAGGGTTTGGCAGAGCCTTGACGGCAAAATACTCCTTGAAGCCTTTGTTCCAGCTGAATGCCTTGTTGATGCGGCGGGCATTTTCACGGATGCCCTTCTCATCGTAGACATGGAACGGCGTGGGCACATCCTGAATGATCTCCTGTGCCATCGCCTCGGTCAGAAACGGTTTCTTTTCCATAGTAACATCCCTCTCATTTTATATGCACGCGGCCGATTGCCGCAGTGACATCAGTAGAAACTCCTTTCGTCATCGCTGATGCGATGCCACCCATTCCCCTTTTTGTCGCTGGCGCGACATCTGTTTTTCTCTTTGTTACCTGTGGTGACATTTTCCCCGGCGCAGGGAGAATCTGTCCCGGCCGGGGGGAAGTCTTTCTCAAAGAGGGAGGCTTTGCCGCACGGACAAGCTCCCTCTTTGAGGGGGCTGTCTGCGCAGCAGACTGGGGGAGTTTACAGCTTCAGATTCTGGCGGGTGGGGGTGAAGGTCGGGATCATCTTTGCCAGCTGCTGCACCACACCCTCATCGTTGTGCTCTGCCGCAGCGGCAAGCTCCTGCAGCTGCCCGTAGAACTCGGCCAGATCGATGCTGCGCGGCGAAGCCACAAAAATTTTATTGTGCTGGGTGCGGCGCATCTTATCCTGCTCCTCGTCCATCATCAATTCTTCGTAGAGCTTCTCGCCCGGACGCAGACCCACGATCTTGATCTCCATATTCACGCCCGGCTCATAGCCGTAAAAGCGGATGAGCTGCTTGGCAAGATCCATGATCTTGACCGGCTCGCCCATGTCCAGCACATAGATATTGCCGCTTTCGGCCAGCGCACCGGCCTGCAGCACCAGCTGGGCCGCTTCCGGAATGGTCATAAAGTAGCGCTCAATGTTGGGATCCGTCAGGGTGACAGGCCCGCCTTTTTTGATCTGGGCCTCAAACAGCGGAATGACGCTGCCGTGGCTGCCCAGCACATTGCCAAAACGCACAGCCACACACTTCATATCCGTGTTGCCCGCAAAGGTCTGGATGAGCATTTCGCAGATGCGCTTGGTACAGCCCATCACACTGGTGGGGTTCACAGCCTTATCGGTGGAAAGCTGCACGAACCGCTCCACGTCGTGTTCGCTGGCGCTCACCAGCAGATTTTTGGTGCCCAGAACATTGTTCTTGACCGCTTCTGCAGGGCTGACCTCCATCAGCGGCACATGCTTGTGTGCTGCCGCATGGAACACCACAGTGGGATGATAGGTTTCAAAAACCTCATCCAGACGCTTTTTATCGCGGATGGAGCCAATGAGCACCGTTACCGGGATATCCCGGCCGTACTTCTGCTGCAGCTCCATCAAAAGCTCATAGGCGCAGTTCTCGTAGATATCAAAAATAAGCAGCTTGCCGGGCTTGAAGCGCATCACCTGACGGCACAGTTCGCTGCCTATGGAGCCGCCGCCGCCCGTGACCAGAACGGTCTTGCCGGTGAGGTAGCCGGAGATCTGATCGGTATCCAGCGTCACCTCATCGCGGGAAAGGAAGTCCGCCGGGTTCAACTCGCGGAAGGCTCCCTGCTGCGGTGTACCGCTGCCCACCAGCTGCGGGTCACTGAGCAGCTGCACCGCACAATGGGTGCTGACGCACAGATCGATGACATGGTTCAGCTTGCTGCCCTTCAGGGTAGGAATGGCGATGATGATGCTGTGGATGCCGTAGCGCTTGCACAGGTCCGGGATATCCTCCAGCGTGCCCTTCACCGGCACCCCGTGGATGGTCTGGTTGAGTTTTGTGGGATCATCGTCCACCGCCACCACCGCGTGACCATATTCCTTATTGGATTTGCACACGTTGATGGCCCATGCACCGGCTTCGCCTGCACCTACGATCATCACCGGGCGGTTGGGGTCCTTGCTGGCAGCGCCGCGTAGCTTTTCGCCCAGCGGATGGTTCAAAAACAGCCTCCATGCCAGACGGCTGCCGCCCACCAGCAGGAAGATGAGCACCGCCGCCATACAGTTGGCGGAGTTGAACAGCACGCCGTGGATGCACAGACGGTTGACACAGTAGACGACAACGGTAGGCACAGCCACCGTTCCCGCCAGACGCATCAGGTCGCGTTCACCGGCATACTTCCACAGTACGGAGTACAGCCCGCTGAACAGAAAGCTGGCAATGTACACCGCCACGATCCATGGCAGATTTTCGTACAGAAGCTCACGGTTATGCGGCCACCAGGCAGCTTCCACTGCTCCGTCTGCCCGCAGCAGAAGCGCAAAATAAAAGCTGAATGCAACAATGGCTGCATCCAGCAGCACAAGCAGCGCCCGGCGCGCAAGCACCTGCGGCGTGTTCTTTTTATCTTTCACAAAAAAGTCCTCTTTTTGCACACGGCGTAAAACGCCGCTGTTTTTGCCGGAAGGAGCTTCCGGCGTTCCGTCCTGCCCGGCGCACCGGACAGCCCTATCTTTATATTATACTCAGAACACTGCAGAATGTCCAGAAAATTTGAATCCGCTGCCAAACTCCCTCTATTTTTTCGGTCTGCTGGGCCGGTGCGCAGCCCAGAGCGCGGCTGCTTCCTCTCCAAGGCCCAGCGGCCATGCCGCCAGCAGGAACACTCCTGTGGTAGCGCAGCCGCCTATGCCCAACGCGGCCAGCTGCAAAGGCAGCCGAGCCGCAAACCCATCCGCAAGCAGCTTCCGCAACGCCATGCCAGCCGCCGCGGCCAGCACAGCTGCCAGTGCCGGTGCACCCAGCCAGCGGCGGAATGCATGCTGCGTGCCGCTGGAAAACAGCAGATGCCCGGTGTTGGCCGCACAGGTGTACAGGCTGGAAAGCAGGATCACTGCCAAAAAGCCCTTCATGCCAAAGCGCGGCAGCAGCGCCACCACCCCGCCAATGCGCAGGATGGAATCCCACACGCTGTAGCGGAAGGCCGCCTTCTGCTCTCCTACCCCTTTCATGGCACCGTCCACCATGCTTTCCAGATACATCAGCGGCATGGCAGGAGCCAGCGTTTCCAGATAAAACCCGGCATCCGCACTTTGGTACAAAAGCTGTGCCAGCGGCCGTCCCCACACCCAGAACAGCACCCCTGCCAGCGCGGAAAAATAGCCGGTGAGCCGCAACATCCGGTCCAGAAGTGTTTTGAGCCGTTCGGTCTGGCCCAGAATGTGGGCCTGCGTGATCTCCGGCATCAGCAGCACCGAAAGACTGCCCAGCAGGCCAAATGGGAACGTAAGCAGCGGCAGAGCCATGCCTTTCAGTTCTCCGTACTGCTCCAGCGCGGCGGTGCGCCCGCCCGCGTTGATCAGATAGACCGCAAGGCAGGCGGGCACCAGCATATTCTCCGCCGTGTGCAGGGCGCTTGCCAATACCCGCCCGCCCTCCACCGGCCACAGGATCTCCCACAGACGGCGGGCCGGGTCTGCCGGGCGGACGGCTTTTTGCCCCGCAAAGGCACTGCGGGCATCCCGCCGGTAAAAGGCCAGCATGCACAGCGCCGATACCGCTTCGCTGACGGCGGTAGCTCCCAGCACCAGCATACAGCGCACGCCCACCGCAAGGCCCTCGGTGCGGGTAAGCGCCAGTGCCACCAGCGCGATGCGCACCGTCTGCTCCGTAAGCTGGCTGAACACATTGGGAGCTACATGCCGTCGGGCGATGAAAAAACCGCGCAGGACCGCAGACACTGCCATCCATGGCATTCCCAGCGCTGAAACGCGCAAAGCACCGACGGCACGGATATCGCCAAGCCACCACCGGGCCGCCA
>ENA-ORPH01002643-ORPH01002643.1-human-gut-metagenome-genome-assembly--contig:-NODE-2643-length-14477-cov-3.109347_pt1 | contig 14477 bp, 7 predicted proteins | sample MGYA00242142_ERZ509074 | MGnify/ENA primary metagenome ERZ509074 (study PRJEB26280, sample SAMEA2338724) | human gut metagenome | biome: human gut; feature: human-associated habitat; material: faeces...
TTAAATACGTCTTTACCGAACACGAAACACAAAACGAATTTTACGCGTGGGCAGACTACAAATGGAACGACACCGAAACAAACGGCTCTGCTTTAAAGAAGCTTTACGATATTTTCGTAACACCCCCGATTGAATTTTATATTGAGGCTGAAAGCTTTTTCGGTGAACTTTGTATAAGACGAAGTAAATTCAATAAATTCGATATCCGTCAAATTAACACTTATTTCGTGTTGAAAGCATAAAGATTTTGGTGCAAAATTCTTTTTCACATTAATTTTTTCTTTATCAATAGTTAATGTACCTATGGCTCTTATACCTGTTGTTAAATACATATAGTAAGAAAAAATTAACCAAAATAAAATTACCCAAAAATTTTTTCAATTATAAAATATATAGTAAATAAATATGGTATAAACATAAAAACATATTTGAAATTGCAACAATACTTTTACCAATATATTTTTTAACAATATCTTGAGCTTGTATCTAATTTAACTCCTTCAAAAAATTTTGCATTATCATCAAAAGCATTTTTATAATATTTCTATTCATTCATTGAAAATTCACTTTCCTTGATTCTTATTCATATCTTTTATAATTTAAATTAGTTATACTAATTCGTATTAGGAGAAAATATGAACAAAGAACAAAATGTAACTTTTATAAATAAATTTGCAAATTATATAGGTCTGTTAATTATATCAATATGCGTTACTCTTGGAGTATTTGCTATTACAAATACCAAAAATAATGATTCACTTTCAAATCAATTCTCTTCTGAATTATTTAATATTAATAGTTCAAAAGTTCAACAAAGCTTTACAGATTTAGGCAATATCAATAGAAATATCCCTAAGGATACAAAAAATGAAGGAATATGCTTACGCTATCCTACATACGGGACTAGTTTAGAAAATATCACAGAAGAAGAAAAGGATAATTTAATCAAAGAATCTAGTCTGATCTTTCCAGGTACCAACACATATACTTCTCTTGATAAAGATGGGAATTATCTTTTGGATGGAAATTTAACAGGAAAAAAAATATATAAACATACTGCAAGTATAGACATGTATGAAGGAAATGTCAGCGATGAAGAAAAAGCTGTAATAAGAAAAATAGATATCAATGCCACAATTTGGAGAAATTATATTACCGGATTATATGCTGCACCTGGTGAAATAATTAAATTAGAAATTTCTCAAGATGATTTAGAAAAAATCGGTTCACTGACAATTGCTGTAGGACAAGTTACACATAAAAATACTATCAATAATATTTGGAAAGCTAGAAATGATTTTTCTAGAATGCCTACCATTGCTGGACTATTTAAAACTTCTGAGACTACTTTCTATTTCGGAACACCTATGGGTGGACCTATTTATCTTTATCCTGAAAAATTAGGAAATTTCTCATGCACTATTTCTGGTGCCGTCACCTATCCATTTTACATTCACGGATATACAACTTATGAAGATTTTAACAAAATGTCTCAATCTTCTGCTCCTTATTTTGACTTTGAAATTTGGGATAAAGGTGTCAGACATTCTGGTCCAAAATCCCGTGCAAATTTCGATTATGAGAATCTTTTAAAAGTTGGAGATCTCTGGGAGAAAATTTGTCGAACATCCAATCGTGTTCCTACAAATTCTAGTGCTGATTCTGGTGTCGGCTATATTTATGATCCTTTTGTTGCTGCCGGTGAAGCTGTTGCTTTTGTCGGTGGAAGAATTGCTGTTAACGCTCCTTTATATTGGATGCATGGTGCACTCAACTATGATAGTATGGTAAATTCTGGATTTTGGGGACAAATCCACGAGTTCAATCATCATTTTCAAAATTATGGTATGTCAGGAGCTTCAACAAATGAAGTAACAAATAATGCCACAAGTTTATTATCATATATTCTTTACACAAATATTTCTTCTTATAGAACTAATGATGATTCTTCTTTATCTGGTTGGAATAGATATCTTGATCCTTCTATCAGCTTAAAAGAAACTTTAACCAATACTTCTAGTCAAAATGGTTTAAATAGTTATGCCGATATTATCCATTCTTTTGGTGTCGATAATTTCATCGCAGCCACAAGAAAAGACACAAAAAAATACACTCCTACTTCTTGGTATCAAGCTCTTTCTGAAGTCATAGACTATGATTTTTCTTATTATTTTGAAACTTTGCTTCATCAGCAAATAGACGAAGATGTAAAAAATCTATATAAAGATCGAAAAAAATTTATTCCTATTGCTTCTTTATATCAAACTGGTAGAAATTATTATAGTGAAGATGTTGAATATACAAGCAATACAGTAAAACCGTTCTATTTTAAAGATAAAACTGATTTTATTCTTGATTTTGATAAATTTCTTGTCTATCCTTCAGAATTTTCTTGCTCTATAAAAAATATTACTTCATTAGATAATGGCTATCTTCAAAAAATAAGTGATAATAAATATCGCTATGTTCCAAATGATAAAAGAAAATTAAGTGGAGAATTTAAAATCACTTTTCATCTAGAAAATTCTAGTGTTGCAAATGATGACATTTCTTTAACTTTTAATTTGGGTATTACTAATGGAAATCCTGAAAAATGTATTTATCGCTATGATAGTCAAATATATTCTTCACCAGATGAAGCTTTAAATAATAATTTTGATGGATATTCTTCAAAAGATGTTATATCTACAAAAAGCACATTTTTAAATGGCATTTCCGCTAATTCTATCGGATATTTAAATGGTAAAATACTTATTCCTAGCGATGGTAAATATTCTTTATGCTTAAGAGCCGGAAGAGGAAATCATGCACTTTATCTTTCATCTGATGGAGTAAATTATAAAAAATACTTAGAATTTTCTGGCGATAAAAACACTTTCGATAATGAAGCTAGTCATAATGTAGTTTTAAATCTTAAAAAAGGAGATTTTCTTTATTACAAACAAATAACTATTTCCAACAATCATCCTGATGCATATACAGAATTAGGATGGTCGATAAATGATAACAATACTGTAAGTATTCAAAGCACTTATTTATATGATGTCAATGCAACTATAAATAATTCTTCTTTTGTTTCAGAAGTAGTATATCCATATACTTATAATGAAAATTATATATTTTATAAATCAGATATATCAAAAGAAAAAATTATATCTGTTAACCAAGGAGCTTGGGATGATACTACAAAAATAGATAATATTTTAGATGGAAATCCAGATACTTTTTATCATTCTTCAGCGAATAATAAAAATCAACAGACGGTTGCACAATCCGCTCCAACACCTCTGTATCTGTACATGGTAGGGAATTATTCATCTGATAAGTTGACAACTGCTTGGAGAATCAAAAACTTGGAACTCAATAAAATTAACTGGAAGACAAAAAGGTGTCAACCATCTACCTATTGAGTTCTCTATATTTGGAAGCGGTGATTCGAATAAATTTGAAAAAGTAGCTGAAATTACTAAAGATAATGCTATTATAAACGGAATTACTTCTTCAGCTGTTTTTGAGGAAAAGGAATTCAGATATATAAAACTAATTGTGACTGATACAAGCTTGCAAAGCGGCAACAAATATATATGTTTATCAGATATTGAATTATCTTATACTCAAAACATGGTTTCTAAATCAAATAATCTTTTAGAATATTATGGTGATTTTTCCTTAAATAACAAATATCTATCTTCATATGGTCATCTTATCGAGGGAAAAGGAACAATTAAATACACTGGTGATTTTTCTAATTTTGTCTTATTTGTCCGTCAAAAATCTGCATGTCAAATCAAAGTTATATTTGATAATCATTCTGAAATTATCAATTTATTAGCAAATGATAATTTATCTCCGGCTTTTATAAAATCCCTTTCTAAAAAATCTCAACATACTATTATAATAGAGGTTCTTGAAGGAACTTTATCTGTTGATTCATTTATGACTATATAAAAAAATCCAGGAAATAAACAGCTTCTTCAAGTGTTTATTTCCCTGGATATTTTTTTACTTAATATTTTTTACTGCTTTAACAATAATATTTAAAGATTCTTGATAAGACATTTCTTTCTTTTCATTGGTTTGACGATCTTTTAATTCGACAATGCCTTCTGAAGCTTTTTTACCAATGATGATAACATAAGGTATACCGATTAATTCCCAATCTGCAAGTTTAAATCCTAAACGAGCATCTCTATCATCTAATATAACTTCAACATGTTCTTTTAAAAGATCTTCATAAAGCTTATTTGCTAATTCTTTTTGAGATTCATCTTTATAAACAACAGGGCAGCAAACAGCATGATATGGAGCAACAATCATCGGCCATTTTATACCGAAATCATCATGAAATTGTTCAACTATGGCTGACATTGTTCTAGTAACACCTATTCCATAACATCCCATAACCATTGGTATATTTTTTCCATCAGAATTTGTATATGTACAATTCATTGATTTAGAATATTTAGTTCCAAGCTTAAATATTTGACCAACTTCAATTCCTCTTTCCATAATCATTTTATTATGGCAGACTGGACATAAGTCACCATCTATAGCTTTTCTTAAATCCAAAACAGTACCTTGAAAATCACGACCGTAATTGACATTTTTTAAATGATATCCATATTTATTTGCACCAGTTATGGCATTTTTCATATTAGCAACTTCATTATCGATGAAGATACGGCATTTCATATTTTGTGGGCCAACAAATCCATGAACTGTTCCTAGTGATTTAATTTCATCTTCGGTAGCAAAAGTTAAAAATGCCTCAGCGGTATTCATGGCGTTAACAAGTTTAATCTCATTGACTTCTCTATCACCTCTTACACAGGCAATAACAATCTCTTTTTTTTCTGTATCTTTGTAAACAACTGATTTTATCAATTTCTTAGGTGAAACATTTAAATATTCGGCAACTTCATCTATTGTTCTTTTATTAGGTGTTTCTACTTCTTCGATTCCTAAAAGTTCTTCATCTTCCATTTTTTCTGGAACAGCATTTGCCTTTTCAACATCAGCAGCATATCCACAAGATTCACAATAAACTATATCTGATTCTCCTGCTTTAGAAAAAGCCATAAATTGATGAGAGCCATTTCCTCCAATTGCACCAGTATCTGCTAAAACAGGGCGGAACTTTAAACCTAAACGAGAGAAAATCTTATTATATGTTTCATACATTGTCTTATAAGACTCTTCTAATCCTTCTTCATCTTTATCAAAGGAATAAGCATCTTTCATAATAAATTCTCTACCGCGCATCAAACCAAAACGAGGTCTTGCTTCATCTCTATATTTAGTCTGAATTTGATAAATATTCATTGGTAATTGTTTGCTTGATCTAATAAGATCACGGGCAACACTAGTAAAAACTTCTTCATGAGTTGGGCCTAAACAAAATTCATTTTCATGTCTATCTTTAAAGCGGAATAATTCAGGACCATATTTAAACCATCTTCCTGATTCTACCCACAATTCTTTTGGCTGCATGGCAGAAGATAAAATTTCTTGTCCACCAGCATTATCCATTTCTTCACGAATAACTTTTTCTATTTTATTTAAAACCCTTAGTCCCATTGGCAAATAGTTATATACGCCAGAAACTAAATTTTTAATGAATCCTCCTCGAAGTAATAATATATGGCTAGCAATTTTTGCCTCTTGTGGAGCTTCCTTCATTGTAGCAATTAACATTTTAGATGCTTTCATATTAAATCTCTTTCTATAACGTCAAAATTATAGCACCTTTTTATAATAAAATTAATATCTATTACTCTTATTTTAAAGTTTACTTTTCATTTTTTATTTTTTTAAAGCATTTAATAAATATGTATAAACTTATTAAAAAATACAAAATCAAATATCTTTTTTCAGATTAAAAATCTTTGTTTAACAAAATCAATAAAAAAGTTAACCTGTTAACTAATTTTGTGCTATAGTAATTTACAGGTGATAATATGTCAAAAAAAATAAGTATTTATGACATCGCGAAATATGTTGGAGTTTCTCCTGCTACAGTTAGTTATGCCATCAATGGTAAGAAAAAAATATCTCTAGAAACGAAGCAGAAAATATTCAAAGCAATCGATGAATTAGGTTATGTGCTAGATACAATGGCACGTACTTTATCAACTGGACGCTCGCATCTTATCGGTTTATGTTTACCTATTGATGACTCTTCTAGCCAAATTGTTGAAAATCCATTCTACGTTGAATTTATTTCTGGATTAGAACTTGGAATTGCAAAATTCGATTATGATATAGTCATTGGTTGTCAAGAAAACAAAAATGATTTTAAGTCATGGGCACGTTCAAGAAGATTAGATGGAGTTATAATGCTTGGAAAATATCCTCGTACAGTTTACGAAAGCATTAAAGAACTCAATATTCCAATTGTCTTAATCGATGTCTATGAAGAATACGCCAATGAATTTCATAATATCCGGGTCGATGATGAAGGTGGAATGTATGAGGCGACAAATTTTATGATTAAAAATGGTCATACAAAAATTGGATTTGCAGGAGCTATTGATAAATCGCTTGTCGATTATCACCGCTATTTAGGATATCGTCGGGCTCTAGAAGATAATCATGTCGAGTATCAAGATGATTTTCTCTTTTCTGGATATGCAACATTTGATTCTGGTTGCGAAATTGCTAAAAAAATTATTCAAAGAAATAATATAACAGCCATTTGCTGTTCAGGTGATATTATAGGAATAGGTATAATTCGAACATATTGTGAATTAGGTAAAAAAATTCCAGAAGAATTATCAGTCATCGGTTTTGATGATATTCAAGATGATAAATATCTATTTCCAAGTCTCACTACAATGTCACAAGATATTCGCCTTAAAGGACAACTTGCTGCTAAAACAATTATTGAAAATATCGACAATTCAAATAATTCTTTTTCCATGGTAAATTTAGGAGCAAAATTAGTAGAAAGAGATACAGTTAAAAAATTAAATTAATTGAGGGTAATTATTTACCCTTTTTTATTTGATATTTTTTGCAAGCGCTATCTTTTTTAGTTAACCGATTAACATTTTTTAATGAAAACCCTTTCATTTTTAAAAACAAGGTGTATAATGTTGTTGTAGGAAGGAGAAAAAGTAAAATGTTCCTCAATAAAAAGTCATTTATATGCTTTTTAACGGCCGGTTTACTAGTTTTAACAGGATGTCAAGCCCAAAATGCCTCTAGTCAACCGATTAACCCAAGCACTTCACCATCAAATTCTCAATATTATAATGAAAATAATTTTGAAAAAGATGCCCGAAAAGTAACAGCTACAACCTTGGTCACCTATGATGGTCCAGAATTTCTTGATCAATATAGTGGAGTAAAAATTTCTGTTGCAGATAAAGATTTATTCGTTTATAAAACTCGGGTAAATCATGATCGCATATTTTCTTGGAATGTTCCAGATACTTATGCTCCTTTATCAATATTTGACTTTGAGGGTAAAGTCAATGTAAAAATCAAAGTAGAAAACAAAGATATTTCTTCGGTTAAAATTTCTCCTCAAGTATATGGTATCGAACCTCTTATTCAAGGAGATACAATTTCTTTTAATCTCGAGTATCCTGATAATTATGTTGTTGAATATAATGGTGAAGAAGAAAATGCTATTCATTTATTTGCTTCTGAGCTTGAAAAAAATCCTATTACAGCTGAAGATGCTAAAAATGATGATTCAATAATTTATATCGGGCCTGGTGTTTATAAAGCAGATGCAATTCCAGTAAAAAGTAATTCTACTATTTATTTGGCCGGTGGTGCCTATGTATATGGTCAAATTAGAACTGAAGGATTGGAAAATATCACAATTCGAGGACGTGGTATTATCTCTGGAAGCATCTACGATCGTCTTTCAGTATCTCAATACACGATTCCTATTGAAATTCGTTCTTCTAAAAACATCAAAATAGAAGATTTAACTTTCCTTGATCCTGCTGGATGGACAATCGCTTTATATAAATCCAAAGATGTAGTTTTAAATAATATAAAAATTATTTCTGCTAGACAAAATGGTGATGGAATTTCAGTTCAATCTTGTGAAAATGTTCTTGTCAATGGTGGTTTTATTCGTACTTGGGATGATTCATTGGTCGTAAAAAATGTCGATCGTGGTTCAACTAACAACGTAAAGTTTAAAGGTTGTTATGTCTGGACAGATTTAGCCCAATCTATGGAAGTAGGTTATGAAACTTATGGTCCTACTATGAATGATATTACTTTTGAAGATATTACAATTTTCCATAATTATCATAAAGCAGCTATATCGCTTCATAACTGCGATGATGCTAATATTTCAAACGTTACATATAAAAATATAACAATTGAAGATGGATCAATGCTTGGTGATAATCAGCAAGATGGATTAAACGATTTCTTATTTGATTTCACCATTGCATATAATATCGATTGGACAAAATCAGAAGGAATTCGAGGGACAGTTGATACAATCAACATTGAAAATATTAAAATTTACAACTTAAAAGATACAATTATTTCACGAATTATGGGAGAATCTCAAGAATCGAGTATTAAAAATGTTTCCATAAAAGATGTAGAAATAAATAATAATAAAATACAAAATCTCAGTGAATTTAAAATTGCCGATAATAGTTTTGTCAGCAATATAACATATGAAAGTAAAAACGAAGTATTAGGTTCAAAAATTTATTTGCCATATACCTTAGATTTACAAAATTCCGAAATCTCTAAAACTGAAATAAAAAACATATCTCAAGATGGCATGCTAGTTCCTGATTTCGCCATATCACAAAGCGAAGCTCCTTATATTGGTGTACCAAGTTCTATTAAAGGTACTATTAATGCAACCCATGGTGCTGGTACAAAAACGACAACTCCAGGAGATGATGGATCTGGAGATTTCACAGCTGACTCTTATGATGCTATTAATATATATGATAAAGATTTAAACACATCTTGGGTCAATAAAGACTGGAAAAATGAAGATAATGAATTTGCTTGTCTAACTATTGAATTTGATGAATTAATTACCATTGGAGTTGTTCGGATATTAGGAAGTCAAGATAATAAATTCTACTCAACTTATTCTGTTCAAGTTTGGGGTAAGAAAATCAAATCAGATGGCTCAATAAATGATAAATATACTCGTTTATCATCAACTAAAGATTATGAAATGTCACCATCTAAAAACAATTTATTTGATATCAATATTACCGCTCAACAATATAAAGGCATCCAACTTCGCTTATATCGTGGTTCTTCTTCAACAAGCACAAAAAATTATAAAATTTCTGAAATTCAATTCTACCAACCATCACTTGCATACAATAAAGCAATAGTAGAATCTACCGAACATAACGATGTATATAATATTGAAAAATTGGTAGATGGTGATCCTACTGGAACTTCTTATTATGAATCAAAGAGTTTACCAGCTGAAATTGTAATTGATCTTGGCGCTTTATATAACGTAACAACATTTGTTTTATCTCTCCCTCCATCACTACTTTGGGAAGCAAGAACAGAAACTATTGAAATATTAGGATCAGATTCTAATCTTGCCTATGATAAAGAAAAAGTCAATTTCAAAACACTTGTTCCAGCAACAGATTATTTATTCGATCCTACAACAGGAAATAGAAATATCGTAAAAATCAATCCTGAAAAGGTTAGATTTATAAAACTTATCATCTCTTCCAACGACACAAAGGGTGGTTATAACGCCCAATTATCTGAATTTAGCGTATACGGTGAATAACCAAAGAAAGGAAAATATATTGTATATGAAAAAAGCTAAACTTCTATTAACATCTCTTTTAGCAGTTTCGTTCATCACTTCTTGTAATCCTACAACTCCTTCTTCTTCTCCTAGTACTTCTCCATCTTCTTCTATCACCACTCCTTCTTCATCATCTTCTTCAACAGTCACTCCAAGTTCTTCTTCATCTTCGACAATCGAACATCGCAAGGATTTTGTGACAGAACTTGCCGATGGTGCAGTATTAAGAGATTATAAATCACAATTTGATACCATGGTCAACGATTTTTCTTCCGATTCATTTGTCGGTGAAACAACTGGAAAAAAGATTGACAAATCTTATTTAAAAGTTCTTGTTGATAGTCAAACTGAATCATTCCCTAGTAATGATGATGCATCTATCTATAAAATGGCTACTGGAAATTATCAAATTGAAACATATTCCACAATCAACTTCCGCATGAGAGTTACTGAAGGTAAATTAGATTATTCAAATTTAGTATTAGCTCTTCGCGGTGATGATGCTTTCAATGTCTATGAAATCAGCTTAGATAAAGCACTAAATGATGATGGAGATGCTCTCCCAGAATTAGGAAATGAATTTGTTGATGTTTGCATTTCACCAAATTATTCCATTGAAGATGCCGATACAAAATATACATTAAAAGGGACAAGTGATCCTTCAGATGTCAATGTTTTATCTAAAATTTTAGGATTCCATCTTTATGCTAAAGGTGAATGCTCTGCCGTACTTGAAATTGAAGAAGTTTCCATATCTTTAGCAGGTGAAAAAACCGTTCTCGATGACTTTAATAGAACCAATGTCAATAAAGCCGACCAAACATGTTGGTGGAGAGGTTCTAAAGGTTTCATTGTTACAAAAGGTGTTAATTTAAAAGATAATCAAACATATCAAACTCCTGAATTTGATTTAGCTGATAACACTGAAGTAGTCCTAAATATTTTAGGAGACACAACAGGAACTTCTATTTCACCAGTCACTGAAGGCGGAATTGGAACTGCCGTCAATTGGAAAGACTTAAAAAATAAAGATGGTGAAAATATAGTAAATGCTGTTAATGGTGCCTATTATAACTTGGCTATTAATTTAGAAAAATCCGGACTTTCTTTAGAAGGTTTAAAAGGATTTGTCATTCAAAGTACTTCTGAAATTAATATTTCTGCAGTATTCCTCTCTTCATTAAAAGAAAAAGAAGCTGCTACTTCATATCCATTAATCGATACCGCTAATGCTGTTATCTTCGATTCATTCTCAAGAACACAAGCCAAAATTGATACTGATTATAATGAATCAACACTCAATGAAAAAGTTACTGGAGCAGGTTTAAATTACTCAGTATGTTACTCAGGTGTAGATGATGTAACAATCGATGGCGATGCTTTAGTCTTTAGTCCAACCGAAAATTACACCCAAGTAAATGAAGGAAGTAAAAATGTCCGAACAAACGAAAAATATCTTGTCATGTCCATGAAAGTTGATGGTGGAGACCTCAATGGATTAAGAATTCAATCTAGCAATGGTGGAGATGCTATTTACGCACCTAATTGGTATGCTGCCGAAGGATTAAAAACCATTCCAACAAGCTTAGAAGAATACCCATATGTTGATGCTGATGGATATACATTCTATATCATTGATTTATCCTTAAGTGGATTAGGTGATATGAAAGATATTCTCAATATCTATTATACTGGAACTGGAACATTGAAAATCGATTCTATCTTTTTCGCTGGCGAATATTTAAACTTAGAAAAAGTCCCTGGATATTGCGAAGAAAAGACACTCAATTTAAGTGGATATACCTATGCTTTAAATACTGCTGTCACTGAAAATACTCGTTTTGTCGAATTCACAATTAAAGGAGATGGCGTTGCAACTTTCAATTCATTCCGACTCGAATTCAATGGAAATATGTATTTCTGCAAAGATAATCCATGGGTTTTAAAAGATGGTACTAAAATAACTGGTGAAACTATCATTCCAGAAGAAAAAACATCCATTGTTATCGATTTACTAGCAAGTGGTATAACTCCAGCTGCTGAAACTATGCATCTTCATACCGGTGGAGATGGAGAACAAGGAACAGCAACAATTTATGAAATGTTCTCCTATAATTTAGTTGATTATTCTGAAACATTAGGTGGATATAATGGTTCTTCTAGCTCTTTAGCTGATTATGCTTATTTAGGTGGTGGAGATATCAAAGCCGATGCAAAATATTTAGAATTAACCTTGAGTTCAACTAATGGTGGAACACTTGCATCTTTAAGATTTGAAGGAGCAGATGCTGCATTATACTTCTTTAATCAAAATGTAATCAAGGACGATGAAGGAAATGTCATCGACCCAAATACTGTTATTCCAACGGAAGGATTAACAATTAAAATCGATCTTAAAGCAACTGGATTAACACTCGATAAGCCTTTCTCATTACACTTACATAGTGGAGACCCAACATGTACAGGTGATCTTAAAGTTGAAGGTGCTAAAGTTATTTATGAGCATTATCCTTATAGCATGCTTTTAGCAAGTTACGTTGAAAATCCTACTTTGTAATCATTATATTAATTTATATCTTCACCCATAAAGAAATTCTTTATGGGTGAAATCTTTTTGGAAGGAGTCCCTATGAAAAATAAGTTATTCAAAATAATATTAGCAAGCTTACCTTGTTTATCATTAGCCACTGGCTGTATAAATAAAGGCAACGGAAAAATAAAGCTTACTATTGGCTTTTGGCCAGAATCTACTGAAACAAAAGATGTAGCTATGTATAAAACATGGAAAGAAAACTTTGAAAAAGATTATCCTGAATATGAAATCGTCGCTTCTCCATATACATATGCAACCGATACAGTTGGATCTAAATATGAAACCGACTCTCTTCCAACTGTTTTTCAAACTTGGTTTACCGAACCGAGTAAATTAGTTCAAAAAAAATATATACGTTCTATCGACAAACAACTAAAAGATTTAGGTTGGGATCAAAAAATGGATTCCAATATGAAAGAAGCTTTAACTTTTGACGATAAAATTTACGGAATTCCTCGTGATGGATATGGTTTAGGTTTACTTCTCAACATTAAAACTTTAGGAGAAAATGGTCTTCTTGAGGAAGATGGAAAAGGAAGTTACAAAATATATAACGATGATGGAACTCCAGCTTATCCAACTACTTTTGAAGAAATATATGAATGGTCAAAGGTCGTAGCTGAAAACGATGAGAAAAAAGGTATTCTTATATGTTCCTCAAATAAAGAAGGTGGCTGGCAATTTTCAAATATCGCCTGGAATTATGGAGCCAATTTACAATATCAAAATGAAGAAGGCAAATGGATTTCAAATTTAAATTGCCAAGAATCAGTTGATGCTCTTTCTTGGATTCAAAAGATGAAAAGCGAAGATTTGTTAGTCAAAAATCCAAATGTTACCTATAATGAATGGTTCAATTCCATTGAATCAAAAGTTGCTATGGCAATTGTAGGAAGTGATGTTTTACAACTAGCCAAAATCAACGGAAATGTCAACATGGATGACTTAGCATTTGTTCCAATGCCAACTGGTGATAATATTCATCATTACTCTTTATATGGCGGAACTCCTTACGTATTTAAAGCTTCAGCTACCGATGAACAAGTAGAAGGTGTTTTAAAATTCTTTGAATATATTGGTCGTACACCTGACGTCTCTGAAATCTCAAAAGCAGCCATGGAACAAGGAAATATAGTTGCTCAAGAAAAAGGTCAACCAATACTTCCAACAATTAAGCCGTGGATCAACGAAGAATATGTATCCTATGCTAAAACTTTAGAAGATAAATATGTCAGCGTAAAAATGGAAAATTACGAAGAATTTTTCAATGAAATTTCTAAAAATAAGCATAGTGAAGTAACATATGGAGCTCAAGAAATGTATGGATTTTTAGATTCTGCTATACAAGAAGTGTTCTTACATCCAGATACAGCAAATCCACTCGCTTTATTGACTACTGCTAACGCAAATATGCAAAAATATCTCGATAAAAACATCAATAAATAATTATGAAAAATGTAAAGAAAAAATTTAATTTAAAAGCATTTTTTCGGAAAAATATGGTCGGATGGTTAATAATGATACCAAGCCTTGCTCTATTTATATTCTTTGTTTGGCTACCATTATGTAAAAATATAATTCTATCCTTTTTCAATGACTATTCTTTCAGTGAATTTGTTTTTTTAGAAAACTATAAGGCAATCTTTGAAGATGAAGCTTTTCTTGCCGCATTAAAAAATACCTTTGTCTATATCCTTTGGTCGATAATTATTGGTTATTTTGCTCCTATTCTGATGGGTTTTCTCTTAAATGAATGCATTCATGCTAAAGGTTTATTCCGTGTTTGTTTATATATACCTTGTATGATATCAGGTATTGCTGTTGTCTTTTTATTCAAAAATATCTACGGCTCTGATTCTTATTCTATTTTAAACATAATATTCAATCGCAAAGATGACCCACTAGCATGGGCAGGAGATCCAAATTGGGTCATTCCTTTAATAGTTCTAGCCATGACATGGAAAGGTGCTGGAGGCACAGCTTTGATTTATCTTTCAAATTTCCAACAGATTGATGTTTCGTTATATGAAGCCAGTCGAATCGATGGTGCTAATAGCTTTCAAAGATTATTAAAAGTTACTTTACCACAGATGAAAAATACTC
>ENA-ORPH01002646-ORPH01002646.1-human-gut-metagenome-genome-assembly--contig:-NODE-2646-length-14466-cov-3.592256_pt1 | contig 14466 bp, 14 predicted proteins | sample MGYA00242142_ERZ509074 | MGnify/ENA primary metagenome ERZ509074 (study PRJEB26280, sample SAMEA2338724) | human gut metagenome | biome: human gut; feature: human-associated habitat; material: faeces...
CCCGCCGCGTCCGCAGCGAATCGGTTCAAAAGGTGGTTCCTGCTCCCGCCGCCGACAATGTTCAGGCTTTCTATTGCATGTCCCTTTATCTCGCCGAGCCGCTCCAGCGTATAGCGGTATTTCAGGGCGAGGGATTCGTATACGCAGCGGGCAAAGCTGCCTACCGTGTCCGGCAGGGGCTGGTTGGTCGCGGCGCAGAACTGGCGTATCTTTTGCCGCATATGCCCGCCGGAAAAGAAGGGGGTGTGATCCGTGTCGATTATGGAGCGGAAGGGCTCCGCCGCCTCCGCCTCACGCACTATCTCGTCCCAGCTCAGCGACATTCCCTCCGCCTGCCATTCGCGCCGGCATTCCTGGATAAGCCACAGCCCCATTATATTCTTCAGCGGGCGGAAGCCGCCCTGCACGGTGCCCTCGTTGGAGAAGCCAGCATCCCGCACCTCGTCGGTGAGCAGCGGAAGATCCGTTTCTATGCCGAAAACCGACCATGTGCCGCTGGAACAGAAGGCAAAGCTGCCGCTGCCGGGTATTGCCGCGACCGCCGAGGCCGTATCATGGGTTCCGACCGCCGCAAAGGCGGCGCAATTTATGCCTAACTCGCGGGCTATATCGGAGCGCAGCCTGCCGCGCATCGTCCCCGGCATATCTATGGGCGGGAATATCTTTTCCGGCAGGCCGAAGGCCGCCATTATGTCCCTGTCCCAGTCCCGCTTTATGGGGTTGTAAAGCATGGAGGTGGTAGTCTCGGTGTATTCGGATTTCTTTTCGCCGGTGAGGAAATACCCAAGCAGATCCGGCATGAAGAGCAGGGTTTCGGCGGCCTCCAGCGCGGCGTCGTCCTCTCTCTTGCGCCGGTAAAGCTGATAGGCGGTGTTGAAGCTCTCGTTGCCTATGCCGGTATGGGCGAAGAGCGCGGGGAAGTCCATCGCCTTCCATGCCTCGGTGCAGTCCTCCTCCACGGCGTTGCGGTAAGCGCGGGGGTTTGAGAGGAGATGCCCGTTTTTGTCCAGCAGGCCGTAATCCACGCCCCATGTGTCGATGCCGAAGCAGTCCAGCGCCCCTATGTCCGCCCTGCGGAAGGCGAGGAAGCCCTGCTTGAGCTGATTATAAATGTAGGGAAGATCCCAGTAGTAGATGCCGTTCATCTCTACATAGTGGTTTTCAAAGCGGTGCAGCTCCCGCATGGAGATGCGCTCGCCGTCAAATTGCCCGAGTATGGCGCGGCCATTGCTGGCCCCTATGTCAAAAGCCAGTAGGTTACGCATATTATTTCACTACACCTTTCTGAAGTATGATGTTTGCGTATAACGAGGTCTCGCCGGACTGGAGCACGCAGTAGCAGGTATTGGCCTCATCATAAAACCGGAACCGCTCATAGAAGCCCACGGCCTTAGCGCCCCTCGGGTCATGGCGGGCGACGGATTCCACATATTTATCCCATATAGGTATGTCCAGCTCTTTGTCACAGTCTATTTTCTGCATGAGCATCGCCGGGGTATCCGTGTAGCTGTCCAGAGGGAAGACCTCGAGTATGGCGTTCAGCAGCTCCGGCGTGCCGTGACCGTCTGCCCTGAGAAATACGCAGCCGCCCTGCCTCGCTATCGAAGCACCGGGGAAGTTCCCGTCGCCTATGCATATACGGTCGCCGTGTCCCATCTCGCACAGCACCTTGAGAAGCTCCGGGGAGAGGATGGAGGGGATGTTTTTAAGCATGGCTCGTTCCTTTCTATATGCCTGACCGGGGCGGAATGAACCGTCCCGGCCATTTTTTTTAGATGATCATTACCTTATGTTCTTGTACATGGGGCCGTAGGCGGCGCAGGCGCGGTAATCCTGGCCTTCCTTATCCATGCCGAAGGCGTTCCATGCGGCAGGGCGGAAGATATTCTCGGAGGGCACGTTGTGCATGCATACGGGTATGCGGAGAATGGAACAGAGCGTGATGAGGTCTGCTCCGACGTGTCCGTAGGAGATCGCGCCGTGGTTGGCTCCCCAGTTCTGCATTACGGAGTAGGCGTCCTCAAAGGGGCTACCCGCCTTGCCGTCGCAGCGCGGCGCAAACCATGTGCAGGGCCATGTGGGGTTGGTGCGCTCCATGAGCTTATCCGTCACCTCGTCGGGCAGGTTCACCGTCCAGCCCTCGGCTATCTGGAGCACGGGGCCGAGGCCCTTGACGAGATTCAGTCGGATCATGGTGACGGGCATTTCCGCACGGGTGACAAAGTGGCTGGAGAAGCCGCCGCCGCGGAAGTTGTCGAAGCCATACGGTAGCGTCGGTCATTTTCTTTATGTCCTCGTTGGTGACCTCCCACCAGCGCTTCATGACTTTGTTGCCGTTTTCGTCGGTGCATTCGCCGCAGGCGTCGAGGCAGGCCGCGCCGGAGTTGAGCAGGTGTATTATGCCGCCGTTCTCCTTAGCCTTGCCCTCGAATTCATAGCCGGTGGCGCGCTTGGTGGCCTCAGGGGACCAGAAGGTACGCACATCCGCGAATATCTGCGCACGGTTCGTGAGCAGCTCCATGAATAGCATGCCGAGGCCGTTGAGCACGTCGTTTTCCGTGGCGAACACCATGGGTTCCTTTTTGCCGGTAAAGTCGAAGGAGGAATTGAGCACCGCCTCGGGATAGTCGCAGTTGGGCCAGTGATCGGTCCACTGCCTCTGGCCCTGGAAGCCGGCGGCGATGGCGTTGTGGCCTACCATCTCCTCCTTGAATTCCTCGGGGAGATTGGGGTTGCCCTGTATGAGATCCTTTATGATGCAGTACATCTTTATGGTAAATTCCCACTGCTTGCGCTTTTCCTCTTCGGTAAACCGTATGCGGCGCTCCTTGCCCAGGAACTCCACGGATTCGGGATTGTCGTCGCGGCCCTCCTTGCAGTGCTCGAATGTCCACGCCAGCGCCTTTTCATAGGCCTTGTGGTCGTATATGCCCTCCTCCATGCGGCGGAGTATCTCCACCTCATCGACGGATTCGACGCGCAGGCCGAGGTATTCCTCCATGAACTGCTGGTCTATGATGGAGCCGCCTATGCCCATGCACATGGAGCCTATCTGCAAATAGCTCTTGCCGCGCATGGTGGCAGCCGCAACGGCCGCCCTGCCGAAGCGCAGCAGCTTTTCCTTTACGTCCTCAGGTATCTCGGTGACCTGATCCGCGTCCTGTACCTCATGGCCGTATATGCCGAAGGCCGGAAGCCCCTTCTGGGCGTGGGTGGCGAGTACGGAGGCGAGGTATACGGCGCCGGGGCGCTCTGTGCCGTTAAAGCCCCATACGCCCTTTATCGTCATGGGATCCATATCCATGGTCTCGGAGCCGTAGCACCAGCAGGGCGTGACGGAGAGGGTTATGGATACGCCTTCTCTGCGGAACTTTTCGGCGCAGGCGGCGGATTCCGGTACGCGGCCGATGGTGGAATCGGCTATGACCACCTTTACATGGTCGCCGTTGGAGTAGTAAAGGTTATCCTCGAAGAGCTTTTTCGCAGCCTCCGCCATGGCTATTACCTGGCCCTCAAGGCTCTCGCGCAGCTTCATGGGGCCTCTGCGGCCGTCGATAATGGGACGGATGCCTATGACCGGATAGCTGCCTACGTAACGATTCTTTGCCATATATTCTTCCTCCTTGAAAATTGTACTCTGCGGCATTGCCGCGGGCATGAATTTGGTAGTAGGGGACGAATCTATTTAATAACGCATAACGCTATAAATATGTATTTTTTATATTACCAGCTTGGACTCGAGCACGGTCATGCGGGGAGGGACTGTGCTTCCGTCCAGCCGTTCTATTAGGTATTCCGCCGCAAGCCGGCCTATCTCCTGCTCCGGCTGGAAAACGACGGGCAGGGCGGGGGTCATCATGCGGCATACGTCAACGGAGTCGTAGCCGAAAACGCTCACCTGATCGGGTATGACTATGCCCCTCTCCCGTGCGGAGGTGATAAGGCCCAGGGTTATGTTGTAGTTTGTGGAAAATATTGCCGTAGGCGGGGTGTTGAGGGACATCATGGATATGAGGCCCTGATATCCTGTGGCGAAAATGTTGTCGCCGCTTATGACTAAGGAATCGTCATAAATTATGCCGTTGTCGGAAAGGGCCCTGAGGTATCCCACAAGGCGCTCCTTTGCGGTAAAGACGGATTTGGGGCCGGAAATTATGCCGATGCGCCTGTGCCCCTCGGATATAAGATGCGATGTGGCTTTGTATACGGATTCGGTGTTATTGGTGAGCACCGTGTCCTTATCTGAGCCGGGTATCATTCGGTCGGCAAGCACCACAGGTACGCCGCATTCGTCGGTAAGCTCGTGAAATTCCTCCGCGGAAAGGTCCTCCGGCACGTATATGAGGCCATCTATGCTGGCCTCCAAAAGAAAGCGCAGATTGTCCCTTTCCAGCCCGTGATTAGAGCTGTAACAGGAGATGAGGCTGTGATAGCCGCGGGCGCGTATTACCCTGTTAAGGGCCTCCAGCATTGCGCTGAAAAAGGGGGCCGACAGGTCGGGCAGCAATACGCCTATGGCGTGGCTGCGCTGTGACTTGAGGTTCCGGGCAAAGGGGTTCGCCCGGAATTCCAGCTCCGCTATGGCCTCGCGGATGGCGATGACGTTCTTTTCGCGGACGCTGCCGCCGTTTATGTATTTGGATACCGTGGAGGGGGCGACGCCGGCCCTTGCGGCAACATCCTTGATAGTAGAAATGCTCGACATATTTCCTCCGAAAAAAACGAAACGTTACATTATTCTGTGACTCCGAAAGCACGAAGCCCACAGTTCTCATTAACTATAATAAGGTTTTTAACCGCTTGCGTCAACAGTAAGTTTTGAATTAAAAATAAAATTTTTAAGAAAAGTCTTGCTTTTTGGCAACGCATTGTTTATGATAGAGCCAAGTAGTGCTGTATTTGATTTTAAACAAAAACACGAAACGGTTCGTTTTCACCGTTTAAACCATCTTCAACGCTTTGCTTCTTTATAAGGTACAGAAAGGTGAAACCATAATGGCTGAAACGATTTTGCGAATGTACGGTATACAAAAGTATTTTCCCGGCGTGCACGCGCTTGATGACGCCCGGCTTGAGGTAAAGGCGGGGGAGGTCATGGCATTGGTCGGGGAAAACGGCGCCGGTAAATCTACTCTTATGAAGATACTCACCGGCGTGTACACTAAGGACGCCGGCACGATAGAGCTTTTCGGCAGCCCGGTCGAGATACACGGGCCCAGGGACGCTCAGGCAAAGGGCATAAGCATAGTGCATCAGGAGCTTAACCTTATGCAGGATCTTACAGTCGCCGAAAACATATTCATAGGGCGCGAGCCCGTCAAGGGGGGGTTCCTCGACAAGGCGGAGCAGAACCGCATGACCGAGGAACTGCTCGGATCGCTTCATTTAAATAACATATCCGCTAAAACACCCGTCAAGCATCTCACCGTTGCAAAGCAGCAGATGGTGGAGATAGCAAAATCACTCTCTCACGAAAACACAAAAATACTCGTACTGGACGAACCCTCTGCCGCGCTCACCGAGAGCGAGATAGAAGACCTGTTCGTATTTATACGGCGGCTCAAGGCCACCGGAGTAGGCATAATATACATTTCGCACCGCATGAACGAACTGAAGGAGATAACCGACAGGATAACCGTGATGCGGGACGGCCAGTATGTCAACACCGTTGATACCGCTGAGACGACGATAGACCAGGTGGTGCAAATGATGGTCGGGCGCGTGATATACGAGGAGCCCAAGACGCAGTCAAACGTACCCGAAGGCGCGCCGATAGTATTCGAGGCGGAGGAGCTGGTCTCCAAGGATGTAAAGGGCGTATCCTTCAATTTGAAAAAGGGCGAGATACTCGGCTTCGCCGGGCTCATGGGCGCAGGGCGCACCGAAACAGCGCGGCTTATATGCGGCGCGGACCCGCGCCACGGCGGCACGATACGCATAAACGGCAAAGAGGTAAGGATAAACTCCCCGCGGGATGCGGTTGCCGCAGGCATAGGATATCTCTCTGAGGACCGCAAACGTTACGGCCTGTGTCTCGGGCTGTCCGTGGCGGACAATACCGTCCTCGCCTCGCTGGATCAGTTTTCCAAGGTGGCCTTTGTGGACGACAGGAAGATCGAGGGCGTGTCCCACGAATACGTTAAAAAGGTACGCACAAAGACCCCGAGCGTAAAGAGCAAGGTGCGCAGCCTGTCCGGAGGCAACCAGCAGAAGGTGGTACTGTCCAAGTGGCTGCTTAACAACTGCGACATACTCATATTCGACGAGCCCACCAGAGGCATAGACGTGGGCGCGAAGAGCGAGATATATAAGCTCATGCATCAGCTTGCCGACGACGGCAAGTCCATAATAATGATCTCATCGGAGATGCCCGAGCTGCTGCGTATGTCGGATCGCATAGTGGTCATGTGCGAAGGGCGCAAAACGGGAGAGCTGGATATAGCCGAGGCTACTCAGGAAAAAATAATGACCCTTGCAACAAAGAGAGAGGTAGGATAGCGGAATGGAAAAACTGGGAACCAATAAGCTCAACATGCAAAAACTGCTGGCTCCTGCGGCGCTGGTGATCCTGTACATAGTGTTCTCGATCTTCGGCAACAACTTTCTGAGCCTGGATATGGTCAAAAACATACTCGAATCCAGCTACTACATAGGCTTTATGGCATTCGGGGTCACCTTCGTCATCATCACCGGCGGAATAGACCTTTCCCTGGGAACGGCGATGATGTGCGCGGCGCTGCTCGGCGGCTTCTCCTTCAAGCAGGGCTGCCCGCTGATACTCTCCGTGTTCCTTACGATATTAGTAGGCGTGGTGTTCGGCTTTGTAAACGGCATATTCGTCGCAAAGCTCAAGCTGCCCCCCTTCATAGCCACCCTGGGCACCCAGATGATGGCCTCCGGCATAGGCTCGATAATAACCAAGGTGCAGTCCCAGACTTGGCCCACGGCTACCGCCGAGGTGGGAAGCTGGTTCAAGAAGGTGTTTATCCGCTCCGAGGTTTTCGGAATAAAGGGCTTCCCTGTCGGCGCCTTCTGGCTCATAGGCTTCTTCCTCATCGCCGCGGCGATACTGCATAAGACTAAGTTCGGCAGATACGCTTACGCCATAGGCTCAAACGAGGAGGCGGCGCGCCTTTCCGGAATCAAGGTCGATAACTGGAAGGTCGCGGTATATACGCTTTCAGGCTTCTTCGTAGGCATGGCCGGCCTGTTCTATGCGGCGGCCTACACCACGATAACCCCCGGAACGGGAAGCGGCCAGGAGCTCAACGGCATAACCGGCGTAATAATAGGCGGCACCTCCATGGCGGGCGGCTCCGGCTCGATGATGGGCACGCTCATAGGCGTATTCATAATGTCGGTGCTTAAAAACGGCCTGTCCTCATGCGGCCTCCAGGCTCCCTGGCAGACCTTCCTTACAGGCGCGGTGGTAATAGGCGCGGTGCTGCTCGACATCACCCGCACGAACGCCGCAAACCGGGTCACCCCGGTAGTGACGACGCCGAAGAACGGCGGCAAACAACCAAGTATTGAGCGCAGCGATGCGTTTGATAAAAAATAACAGGAGGAAACGAGAATGAAAAAACTGATAGCCCTGCTTCTTATCATGGTGATGGTCATAGCGGCTACCGCTTGTCAGGCCAAGCCCGAGGCTCCCAAGACTGAGGAGATGACGGAAGAGAAGACGGAAGAAACCATGGAGGAAACGACGGAAGAAGCGATGGATAAGCTCTATATCCCCGTCATGGCAAAAGGCTTCCAGCATCAGTTCTGGCAGGCGGTCAAGGCCGGCGCCGACGCTGCTGCCGCCGAGTACGGTGTAGAGATCTACTTCGACGGTCCCGCTTCCGAAACCGAGATTGACGCTCAGGTCAACATGGTTAAGAACGAAATGGCGAAGAACCCAAAGGCTATGGCGCTTGCGGCCCTCTCCACCGAGGCCGTCACCGAGATACTTGAGGAGTGCGCTGCGAAGGACATCCCCGTTATAGGCTTTGACTCCGGCGTACCCGATGACAAGACCGGCGCCGTAAAGGCCACCGCCAGCACCAACAACGAGAACGCTGCCGCTATCGCCGCTGAGAAGTTCGGCGAGAACGAGGTTATCGTAGAGGCCATGAAGAACGCCGACTCCAAGAAGCCCGTGATCATAGGCTGCCTGTCCCAGGATGCGGTATCCGCTTCCATAACCGGCCGCACCACCGGCTTCGTAAACAAGATGGCTGAGATCGCTGAAATGTATCAGCCCGGCAAGGTCTCCATAGAGGGCCATGCAAAGTGGGAGAAGAAGGTCGCCGATCCCGCTATCATCATCGAGGTTGCGGTATCCGCCACTACCGAGGCCACCGCGGTTCAGACTGCCGCAAACTCCCTGCTGGGCAAGAAGCCCGTCGCTATCTTCTGCTCCAACGAGGGCGCCGTTACCGGCTTCCTGTCCGCTGTATCCGACGGTGAGGATCTCGCCGAGGGCGGCAAGTACGGCGATATAATCGTTGCTGGCTTCGATGCGGGCGCTGCTCAGAAGAACGCGGTTCGCAACGGCTGGTTCTACGGCTCCGTCACTCAGGATCCCTACCAGATCGGCTATAAGGCCGTTGAAATGGCTTTCATGGCTGCCAAGGGCGAGAGCGTATCCGACGTGGATACCGGCGCTCAGTGGTACAATGCCGAGAACATCGACGACGAGATGATCTCCCTGCTGGTTTACGATTAAACCAACCAATAAAACCTGAACTTAAAGGAGCGGCTTCGGCCGCTCCTTTTGCTGTGGACATTATATGTATCTTGGAGTAAAATGGCGTTGAGATTTAAAAATCATTAAAGCAGGCCGAGAGAAAAGCAAAATGGAAGAAGCAAAGCGATACAAGACCGAAGCGGCGCAAAGGGACGCCTTTGTGAAGATATGCCATGATATGAGGACGCCGTTGAGCTCCGTAATGCACCTTGCGCAAATACTGGAAATAGAAGCGGACAGTCCGGACAGGGTGCGGGAGCGTGCGGCGGAAATAGCGGTATCGGCTGAGTACCTGCTGGGGCTGGCAGACGATATCGTGGATATTTATAAGCTCGGAGGCGGGCGCATCGATATTAAAAAGGAACCTTTTTCGCCGTATGAGCTGGCGGAGGATATTCAAAAAATGCTGTGCCCGCAAATAAAGGATGCGGGGCACGAGCTGGCCGTGTGCATCGCAGAGGCGGCGCCGGATATGCTTTTGGGGGATAAACGGCGGTTGGAGCGGATACTGCTGAACCTGATCGTCAATTCGGTGCAGCATACGGCTGCCGGCGGTAAGACTGTGCTTTGCATTTCGTGCGCCCAAGGCGATCGCACCGAAAAGCTGCCGCTGGTATTCACCGTGAGCGACAACGGCGAGGGAATGGAGCAGAGCATTTTAGATGCGGCGCTTGCCGAAGGGGAGACGCCCGCCGCCGGTCTGGGTATAGTCATAGCAAAGGGGCTTACGGAGCTTATGGGCGGCAGTATTGCGGCAAAAAGCGGCAGGGAAAAGGGGACTGTGTTTCGCGTAGAGCTGGCATTCGATAGGATGGAGGAAAAAGAGGAAACCGAAACGGAGTCGGAAGCCCTTGCGGGGAAGCGGCTGCTGCTGGCGGAGGACGACCGGCTCTGCGGGGAAATACTGTGTGAGCTGCTGGAGGATGAAACGGGAAGACCGGTGAGCATAGCGGCAAACGGGCGGGCTGCGCTGGAAATGTTCGAGAGTGCTAACGGCGAATACGATGCCATAATAATGGACGTGCAGATGCCTGTAATGAATGGATACGAAGCGGCGCGTGCCATTCGCAGGTCAGGGTGCGGGAACGCAAAAACGGTGCCGATAATAGCTCTTACGGCGGATGCTTCCGAGGAAAGCGCAAGGTCGGCCGCCGATTCGGGAATGAACGGTTGCCTCGCCAAGCCGGTCAATATTGATCGGCTGCGCAAAGCCGTAGCCGCCGCCTTAAAAAGCCTTTCGGTAGCGTATCGGTAGCACTTATGTGAGTATAATCAAATATATTCCTTGTCCTGCATGCCGGAAACAGAGGAAACGATGATGTGGTATTCCTCTTGAAGGCGGGCAAAAAGCTCCGCCGCGGCGTCCGGCGAGCCAAATTTCAAAGCGCGGCTGAGAAGGGCGCACGTATCGCTCAGCCTGCAAAAGCCTAACAGGGCGCTTACCCCGTTTAATGAGTGGAGAGCAAAGATAGCGCCTGCGGTGTCATTTGTTTGCAGGCAGGCGGAAAGAGAACGGAAGCTGTCGTCGGCGGGGAATTTCCTCAAAAAGCGTATAAGGCGCGCTTCGCTTGAAAAGCGGGCGACTGCATCGGCGTAGTCGCCGCCGGTGGCCTCATAGAATGCCTTCACCGCGGAGGGCATAGCGCTAAATCACCTCCTGATCAAGAGAATCGAATTCAGGGGTGCTGAAAAAATCGCTAAGCGTTATATCCAGCCCGTCGCATATCATCTTTATGGTAAGCAGCTTTGGATTTCGGCTTTTTCCATATAGTATGTTCTTTATGCTTGATGGCGGAAGGGCGGATAGCGTAGCCAGCTTGTTTATCGTTATCTTTCGCTCTTCACATAACTGCAATATTCGGTTTCGAGCGACGGACACGGTATCCATCTGATAGTTCCTTTACATTTATTTCCAGTTAAGGATACCGTGAACTGTGTCTAATAGTAGGCTATACATGCTACTTTCGGACTATGCGGAGCCTCGGTGAAAATGATGGCTCATAACAAAAAACGGCTGCTCTGCATCAAGCAACCGCTTTATCATGTCTTGAAATGAGGACAGCGCTCAAACCTCAGACGTCGGCACCTTTCTCTTATGATATCATTGTCATCATAAAATCCTTGCTAAAAACGCTTCTCCAAGGTGCATTTCACAGCTTCTTCCTCCATACAAAACATCTGGCATCGCAGTTGAGCCGCTATTGTCGCGATAAATACGGATATCGGCGGATATTCGCGCTCCACATTCAACAGGCTGCCGAACCACTTTGCCTTGGATTTTGAATTGCCCCTGTCGAATGTGACCTTTATTGCCGTCCGCATGGATTTCACTATCGCAGAGTTAGGCGCGCCGTATCTGCTCGTCAGCCGCTCGAATATGTGCTTGTTGCCTATATGCCCGCCCGACTGCAGCAGCATCCATACTGCGTCCTTGATGTAATAGAAGCCCTTCAGGTTCGGCGGCATGCCGAGCGCCAGTAAAGCCATTTCGACTGCTACAAGATGTTTCTGCTGTTCCTTATCCATGATCTATGTCCGCCTTTATATTATTATTTGTTTTTTTGAAAAACAATAAATATCAGGTTTACGACCTTTGCTCCTGTCAAAAACAGAGCGAGGCTAACGTTTCCTCCGCCCAAGGGTATTGGAACATATATTCCTCCGGCGGTATTCTGTTCTTTTGCTTTATAAAATCATAGTAATCGCACTCGAACTTTTCCGGAAGTATGTAGCAATAGCCTCTCTTGCTTATGAAAATATCCTCTATGCCGTATTCCAGCAGCGTATGGTTGAGCATCAGCACGGACTTGCGGTACAGCTTTTTTACCCTTTCGTCATACGGCCGCTCCGGCCAGAGCATATCTATGGCCTCGTCCATCATTACCTCTCCGCCCCTTCTGTCAACGCAGAGCGCAAGCAGCTCCTTTGATTTCGCGTTTTTGAAGCATATAGGGCGTCCCGCCGCGAACACGTCAAACCGCCCGAAGGTTCTTACCGCTATGCGCTTCCGCTGCCGCACGGCCAGAAGCCGCGCCCGGTATATCGCGTCCTCAATGTCCTTGCTGCTGTACGGCTTAAATATATAAAAGTCCGCCTTCATGCGTATGGCGTCTATACAGGGCTCCTTATAGGCGGTGACGTATATTATTACGCACTCGGGGTATATGCTCCTTATCCTTTTGCCGAGCTCGATCCCGTTCAGCTTGGGCATCCTCACGTCGAGCAGGGCAAGCTCAATATAGTTGTCCTTGGCAAATTTCCAGGCAGCCTCCGGGTCGGTAAATGTGCCGGCGACATACACGTATGGCGAATCCATACAGATTTCGTTAAGAAATTCAAGCGATATTTTATTATCATCGACTATAAGCGTTTTCATGTCCCGCCTCATTCGTGTATTGTATGATCGATGTGTTTTGTCTGATTATATTCATGCCTGCGCTACTATTGCGCTACTTTTTTTGCTGATACCGAGCTTTTTGCAGATTTTTCGCAAATCATTATATCCTTACCGAGAAGTATAATGCAGAAACGGAGTTAAGACAATACTGACGATATTATTTTAAACACCATGGCGGATAGCCCAAAACAAATTTCTACACTACATGAAACGGTATCTCTCTATGCTTTATAGAGAAAATAACTACCTTCGCGTACAGGAACTATCCATGGATTTGCATCGTTACCGTTCATCACACAAGAAAGCAGCCAGCCGGGGACAGCTTTGAAACGATCTCCGGCACAACAGGACTTCTCGGTTGTGCAGACGGAGCACTCCTGATGCAGAAGAAGAAACGGACAGCATTGGAGGCCACGGTCGATGCGGTGGGGCGAGATCAACAGGATCAGATTCTATATCTGAAAAAAGATGCCGACACGCAGATATGGAGCCTTGAACGGACAGAGAACGAGCCGTATCAGGAGCCGCCCGACCCGGTATTGGATACGGTTTCCCAGCTTGTTTCCTCCGAAAGCAGAGAATGGACAGGCAGTCTGACTGAGCTTGCGGGGATGGTCAACACAGGCATGGCAGCAAACGCTCTCACCAAATACCTGAACGTTAAATCCGGCAGGCTACTGGACGAGTACCATGTGAAGTACGAGAACAGAGCAAAACACTCCGGGCGGCAGGTGAAACTCACCTATATGGTAATCGACAATGTAGAGTACGAAGTAATCGAATGAGGACGGCGCGACGGCTGCGACGGTTGCAACGGTTGCAACGGTGAAAATGATACTGTCAGAGCAATCGTCGCTATCGTTGCGACCGTCGCGGAAAGGAAAGGATAGGAAAATGAAAAGCGTTCAAATTCCCTGTGATCTTTTCATCGACCTCGCCATGTACCATCTGCGGGGCGAGGATGAATACGAAGAAGAAATCCGGCAGGGCTTGGAGCAGAAGCTCGACGCCATGCTGAACCGGCAGCTCTATTCCCGGTACAAGACTGCTCCCACCGAAGAGGAACGGGAACAGGCAAGGCGGGAGTATCTTGACCGCCGCGGAGTGCCGCAAAGCTATCGCTGGACTAAGATTGACAGGAGGAAGCAGACGCTTGAAAAATACAACGAGAAGATCAGGGAGAAAAAGGGCGCAGCTGCTTCCTTCCACGAAATCGACAGCATTGGGAAAAAGACCATCTCCGGCAATATCTCCATGACGCTGCAGGACACGCAGTTCCTCAAGGAGCTTGCCAAGGAGGGCGTCGCTTCTCGCGGGCTGATCGGAGATTTGAAAAATAAAGTGGAAACGCTCAAACGCGATGTAAGCGTATGGAAACGCAAATATGAAAAGCTGCAAGAGCAGACAAAGGACTTCATGGCGGCACTCAAACGAGCGCCCCGCAAGGTCAAGGAGTTCATACAATTCATGCTCCACACCGAGCCGGAGAAGCCGGAGCAGTCCAGAAGCCGTGATATGCCGCGCCGAAAAAATCACGGAATGGAGTTGTGAGCAGTTGCAGTGTAGAGCCGTAAAAATCCGAAAATAGCCAACGGGAACGCGTTGGACGGGCTGCACATCGTCTGGCGCGTTCCTGTTTGAAATTCTTCGTTTTTTCAAAGACATGAGCCGGAGAAAATGCCCGAAAAATACCCCTATTGCGTAACAGAGACGCAGAAAGGATCTTGCATGAGAACAGGGCTTACCAAGAAGCAAAAGACAACCGTAATCTATTTTGACGAACATAGCCGCATGATCGAGGTGCAGACCCACAACACCGACATCAAGAACAGGCTGACGCAGTACGCGGTAGCACATCCCGATTTGTGCAGGCAGACCGACGATGACGAACAGGGCGGTCTGACCTTCGAGATCGACCGCAGACGATTCGCTGTCCGTTTGACTGCGCCGTATTCGGATGAGCGCCGTCACGCAGCAAGCGAGCTTGCTAAGAAGAATGGATTGAAAGGACGAGAATAAACCCACATCAGGCACAGCCTACCGCAGAAGCATTTAAGCTCCTGCGGTAAGCTTTTTCTTTGCAGAGAACATCTCACACTTTGATGAGATTATCTTGCGAACATCGTCGTTTTGTGCTATAGTATAATTAGTCTAAATTCGGAACGGAGAATTGCAATGCCTATTTCCTACGATAAGCTCTGGAAGCTGCTGATTGATAAGAAAATGAACCGGACGGATTTGAAAGACGCATCCGGTATCAGCTTCAATGTGCTTGCCAAAATGGGAAAAAACGAATTTGTCTCTATGGAAAGCCTGCATAAGATTTGCTTGACGC
>ENA-ORPH01002656-ORPH01002656.1-human-gut-metagenome-genome-assembly--contig:-NODE-2656-length-14427-cov-28.969802_pt1 | contig 14427 bp, 16 predicted proteins | sample MGYA00242142_ERZ509074 | MGnify/ENA primary metagenome ERZ509074 (study PRJEB26280, sample SAMEA2338724) | human gut metagenome | biome: human gut; feature: human-associated habitat; material: faeces...
ACTTTCAAAACATTGTCGGCACTCTCATTGGGAACCAACGACACAACGGGAAAACGGGAACGGTCGCCCGGTTTTTGCGTCGTGGCAAATTGTACATTCAAATCAAAGATAATGCCTTTGCAAAATCCCCGTTCCGCTAACATACCGTCGAACGTTTCCCGAATTTGCGGGATTGTGGACGCCGTACCCTTTGTTGCGAATTGCCAAACCCCGGCAACCCCACGAACCAAAGGAACAATAAAGTTTAGCGTTAATGTAACCTCCCAACCGTCGCAATCCGGTTGGCGGCTCTTTTTATTCGGGTAACGCTTCGTTATTGACTGCATTAAATTTGGGTACTTTTCCGTTGTCAACGTTTCGTATTTCTTTCCGTCCCATACTTGGAACGTGTCGCCATCGCCCGCCGCAATCAATCGCCCGTCGTCGTCCCGGTATTCGTAACGTTCGTTACATACTTTTGCCGGGTCGTCGTCCGGGAAAACAATTTGTATTGTTTGCGGCTTTTCGCCGTATGCTTGCGTAAATAATCCGGCATACTTTCCCGTTGGTATGAAGTAATCAACGCTTTGCGGATAACCGTTTGCGTTTTTAATACCGATTTTTATTTGACCGACACGGGGCAAAATCAAACGGGATTGTTGCGCCTCCGGTCGTTTTATTCTTCCTTTCATATCTCAATCAAATTTCGGGGTCGTCGTTCAACATCTTTTTCCTACTCTCATTTTTGGGCTTTTTAGGCTCGTTTGCGGGCTTTACTTTCTTTTCCGTGGTATTACCCCGCTTTGCGGTCGTTTTGCCCGTGGCGGCTTTCTTTTCCGCCTCCTTTGCCTTTTTGGGCGCACGTTTAACAATGGTTGTTTTCTTTGGCTCCTTTTCCGGTTCCGGTGCATCCGCCTTGACTTTCTCGGCGGCGTCCGTGTTTTCGTCCGGGGTCGCCTCCTTTGGGGCTTTCGTTTTAATCAATTCCGCCAACGATAAGGATATTACGTTTTGCGTTAAATCCGGGGCATTGTCTAACAATACCATACCATTAACCGACGTAAACGTATTATCTTTCTTTTCGTCCTCAATAGCCGCAATTTCCAATAGATACGGGATTTTCCGTATATTGGGGCTATCCGTTTGTTCTTTCAGATTGTACGACGGACGTTTGCGCCAATCTTTCGGGCTGAAATTGAAAATACGGGTAACGGGAAATTGTTCAAAATTGACGTTCCACATATCCCGGTACATCCCTAATTGTATTTCGCTTTCCTCGTAAAATCCTTTGCGTCCGCTCTTAAAATCGACGATTGCGTTAATACGTTCGTCGCCGCCTATCTTTGCCAACATGGTACACGGGCAATCAATCATTCCGGCATACTTGTAATATGGATGCACTAAAGCAATTTCAACCGCCAACGGGCGCACGTCGTAATCTAATACGAATTGAGCAAACGCCAATACGTCCTTTTTCAAATCGTCGGCATAATATATAAAATCGTCCGGCAATCGGTAAACCTCAATATATTCTTTTAGTTTGCCTTTTAACCCGTCCAAATCATAAGCCCGGTTAATTAATAATTCCTCAAATGCGGCGTGCATGAATGTACCATACGCCGCCCGTTCGCCTTTGTATCGTTCCGCTTCCTCAATTCCTTTGCTTGCAATCCATTGTATCAAATGCGGGGCTTTTGGCAACGTTTGGGATAATATCGTTGTAACCGACGGGAAAAACTCCGGGTTCCCGTTGTCGTCGTATCGGTAATAATAGCGATGTCCCTTACTATTCAATTGCCAAACCTTGTACGGGGGTTCAATCAATGTTTTTTCATCAAAAAACATTGCCGTCATTTCCTCAACCGTCATGCCCGGCAATATTTCAAATATTCCGGTTGGTTGTTCAACCTCGACCGCTTCAAACGGTGGGATTATTTGTTGTTCCTCGGTAATTTCCGGAAATTGGTCGGCGGGAACGGCTCCCAAACTTTCAACCGTCTTTTGTACCGGGTTTTCCGGTTTCTTTTTGTTCGCTCTCATTTTCTACTCTTTTTTAATTCTGAAAATCCACATAATACCATTGCGGCACACAGACCCGCAAACATCAATTGCCACGGGTTCCAAAATGCGCCAATCAGACAAACAACGCCCAACGTCCCAAATGTCGCAATAATCGCTTTCGCTTGGAACCTATCGGAAAACATAACGTCCGCCATGCGTTCAAACCATTGTAACCCGTTATTCTTCATAACCAAACAAATAATTAGGGGTACAATTACACATTTCGCAAATGATAACGACCCATTCCGGGCGTATCTGTTTAGTCGTTCCGTTACATAAGTTAGTCATATTAACTTGTTGTGCGCTTTCGGTGCGTCCCTCCCATAACCGGGCGGCAACCTCTTTTTTATAAACTTTAATTCCGGCGGTTTGCGCCCGTGCGATTGCCTCGTTTACTCTTAATTTCGTCATTTCTGCCATTTCTTTAGTCTTTTATTGTTAATAACTCGGTTCGTTGCTCTCTTTGTGTCCGCAATGCGTACACGTCATTTCCTCCCAAATTGCGGTATATTCCGGCGGGGTCAAATATCCGTCGCCTCCGGTCTGTTTATATTCCCCGTCGGTAACTTCCATTTCGCCGCCGCATTCCGGGCAATCGTCGTTACCCATTAAATCCAAATCCGGGACAATGAAATATACCCGTTTCAGATACACGCCCAACGCCTCGGAAATAGCCGCATAACAATTGGCGGTTTGTTCCTCGGTTACGTCCTCGTTTATTGCATCGAAAACGGAAACGCCCCAATTTTCCGGGGTGTCCTCAATAACTTTGTTTTTGAGTAATTCCGAAATGATAATTTCGGCAACTTGGTTGGCTGTTTTCCCGCTATCGGTCGCCAATTTTTTTAATAAATCGCTCTCTTTTATTCTCATATCTTTGCCGGGTACTCCCCCGGTGGGTTTTTGTTTCTGCAAATGTATAAATAATATTTGTATTACCAAAAATAAAACCTTTGAAAGTTTTATTTGTTCATGTTGGACGCTTGTAATACAGATAAAAAGCACTAATTTTGTTGCACCGCATAACCTTACAACATCGCTCTCGGTTACTGCGTATCAACCCCCGGCGTTACTTCATTGCGTCGGGGGTTTCTCTTTTAATCATGTATTCCAAATTCACAATCCCCCCATTGGTCGAAATCCGCCCCGTCATAGCTCAACGGGTAACGTTCCGGTTCCGGGCAATCCGTCCAACATTCCCGACGTGCATTATTTACGGCGACCCGTTCCGGGTTATATCCGGGTTTATTCTTTTCCCTCAATTGGGCGGCGCAACTCTTACAACAACAACGTCCCCAACCCCGGCGTAAATTCCGGGTATCGGCGTTGTATTCTTTGCCGCAATTGTCGCAATTCCTTTTTATCATTCCCATATATTAACCCTTTGTAAATCCCTTAAACGCAACATGGTAAACGTCGTATTGTTTCCCGGTAACATAGAACTCAATCATACGGTTTGGGTTTCCGACGTCGTTTATTGCAATAGTCGGGTACGGTTCCCCCGGCAATTGGTTATAATCGCTTTCAATATCCCGGAACCCCTCCGGGAAATCCGAACGGTCGGCGGAAAAATACCGGGTTAAACTTTCTTTTATCCGGTTCAACATTTCGTCCCCGTTTGGCTCAAAATACGCTTTTATCTTTTCTTGTTTTCTTAATGCAAATCGCATAGGTATTTGTTTTAATAGGTTCTTAATTCCCCGTCCATCGGTAATGGTGCGCCCGGTAAACCAACCGGAATACGGGTATAATGTAACCGGGGAACCCCGGAAAGTAAATTGTAAGGTTGTGGCGTTGACCTCCGTAACCGGATAGCCCAACGCCTCCAACCGAGTACGGGCGTAATCGACCCGCCCCGGCTGCAATTCTTGTTGTCGCTCTCTGTTACGGCTCATTGTTCGCCCTCCGTAATTACTTTGCAATACTTATAATATTGGTCGTGTCGGCTCTCAACTCGGCACATCAACCCAATATCGTTGCCATCTAATAATAGGCTCAACACATCGCCGGGATTGTGCCGGGTATAAAGCAAAAATAACCCGCCGTTTGCATTTTGGATTATCTTATACATTTCTTGACTTAATCGGTAACGCTTTGTTTTATTCATCGCTCTAAATGATTATGCCGGGGGATTGCGCCCCCGGCTTGGTTATTACTGCAAATACGCAATTGCGTTTAATCTCTCTTTTTCCTTTTTCGCATATTCAACATTTCGGGCAATCCATTGTTCGGCGGGGTTCTCGGCAATCCATTGTTTACGATAATCCGGTGTGAAATAAGCAACCATTTTTTTGTATGCCTTTTCCGGGTTCGCCAATATTTCCGCTGTATGGCTTAACCGTTTGCCGTGGTCGCCTTTGCCGATTAAATCCAAACGCCCAAAATAAAACGACCCGTCGGCGGTACACGCCACATATTCACGGGCGGACGTTCTTTTTGAAACAATCGCTTTACTATCGACGTCAATAACTTGGTACTCGTATTTCTTTCCCTTTACTTTCTTAACTAAAATGTACTTTGCCATGATTGAAAATTTATATTGTTCCGGGGAAAACGCCCCGTCGTTGTTTACTGATAATAGAAAGTGATTTTAACGCCTCGGCGCAATTTGCAAACCTCTTTGTCGCCGTAACAATTGAAAGCACGTTTTAACAAGCGATTGACTAACTTAATGTCGCCGACAATCTTTATTAAACCGGACACGCCAACCAATACATTAACCTTTTTGCCGTTTACAATTCTGTTTACCTTGATTTTGAAATTGCGGTTAATCTCTTTTGTTGTGTAATCTAATCCGTTATAAATGCTTTGAGTATTCATATTGTTTCGCTCTCTATTTTCCGGGAAAACGCCCGGTCGTTCTTGTTTGATGATGCAAATATACAACCTTTATTTTAATTACCAAAGGTTTTATCTTTTATTTTTGGCTTAAACTGCAAAAAGTTTTGTTTTTGGTTTCAAAGAAGTTATTTTCTTGGAATTTTCGATTTAAGCGGCTTTTGCAAGCGGGACGGGTAAATTATCCACTTTGAAATAAAATGCCCGGAAACGGGCTAAAAATGGCTCAATAGAAAAAGGGGTTGCAACGCCTTGTTACAACCCCCTTGTTATGTCTATTGTATATATTCCCAATTATAACCCTTATGTTTTTTCATACGCCCTTTACAACATCGAATTATCAATGTATCGTTAAACCCATCTTTTTTGGCTAAATGGATAGATTGATATGTTTTGAGGCAAATTCCGTTTTTCATCATCTTAACGGGTTTTGAATTTGGATGCAATACGCCCTCTTTACCTTGCATATTTTTTGCGTTATTTTCGCTCAATCGCTTTTTCGTAATAGGATTATTATTATTTTCCAAATATGTAACCCAACGCAAATTATCTGCATGGTTATTGGTTCGGTCGCCGTCGATATGGTCAACACATGGCTTGTTGTCCGGGTTCGGAATGAAAGCCGCCGCAACTAATCTATGTAATCGAAACGTTTTGCGCATCCCATTACATAAAGCAACGGTTTTATATCTATTCCCGGAACCACATATTTTCAAAACTAATTGTTTCTTAACGGATTTTACACGCCCGTGATTACTCACTTTATACAACCCAATATATCCGGGTACATCTTTCCAAATTTCCATTATACAACCATTTAAGTAAGCAACCAAAAAGGGAAACGGGGAAAAGTGGTTGCATCTTTTTTCATCCGGTAGCTACTCCGAACTATCCCCGTTTGCCGCAAATATAGTTATTTTTCTATTGTTATAACCTCAAACCCGGTAATTTTTGTATATGGATTTTTTGAAACAATATCAAATTCACGGTTTTTTATCCGTTTTGTTTTCCATAGGAAATTAAGAAAACGTTTATATTGTACGCTTTCTGTTATTAAAAGGCTATCCCGTGTTATAATTTTGCCCGAAAACATATTATTTATAATACATCCGTCAAAATCAACCCATTTGTCGGAATACTCAATACAACGTAATACGGTCGTAACCGTGTCGCCGGGCAAATATACGATACTATCCCGGACGTTTGCCCGTAATTCGTTTATCGTTTCCATTTGCGCCGTCGTAACCCTTTGCAAATCCCGGTTCTTTGTCTGCAACGATTTTATTAACGCCGCATCGTCCGCCCGGTATTTTTTGTATTCGGATAATTTCAACTCCAAATTCCCAACCTTTGCGGCGTTCAAACTATCTTTTGTTTGATACGTGCGGACGTCCTGCAACAACGTTTCGGTATTGTTCCGGTATTTATCCCGTTCGGCGGTCAATCGCTTAATACGGCTTTGTTGTACCCAAAAGGCGGCGGCAACCGCCATAATGATTGCCGCCAATATTATATACTTTTTCATGCGTTTGCCGTGTAAATGATTAACGAACTATCCGGCGTTTTGCAACCGTAACCGTAAAAACGTCCTCGCAATCTGCAATAATAGCGGATAACAACGGGGCAATACTAATTCCCGCTTGGTTCCCTTGATTGGCAACCAATTGTTCCAAATACTCCTTTTTGTCTTTCTTTGTCATAATGGCACAAAATTAAATGTTACTATATTCAATTGCCGCATTAAAACACGGGCATTCTTTAATATACTCCCACGGCTCAATAATGCCGTCGCCGTTCAAATCCGGGGAATAATCCCGGTGTCCCTTAATCGTTGCGTCCGGGAACATAACAACTAATCGGGATAATAACCATATTAACGCCTCCTTTTGTTCCGGGGTGCGTGTGTCGGCGGCTTTGCCGTTGGCATCCAATCCGCCAACGTAACAAATACCAATAGAACGGGAATTTTGCCCGGAAACGTGCGCCCCAATCTCGGAAAGATAACGCCCGGTTTCAATCGTCCCGTCCGGCAATACAACAAAATGATAACCGCAAATTCGCCCGCTTTGGTGTTGCTTCTTAAATCCCCGTTCTTTGTGCCAACCGTCGATAACATCAACGTTGACTTTTGCGCCCGGCTTGGTTGCGGTGCAATGTACAATCAAATCCGTAATCGTCCGGGTCGTTTTTTGCCCCTCCAAATACTTTAAAATCTCTGTTTGGTTCATTGTTCGCCCTCCTTTTCTTTATCGTTAATAATATCGTTATCGTGTTCCCGTTGGTATCTCTCAATTATCGGTTGCCAATATCCCGGCAATACCCGTGTAAATTCCAACCGGATAACGTGGTAAATAATACGCAACGCAACCTTTGTGGGATATGCTTTAATAAGGTTGCGGAATGCGTTTTGCAAATATACATACATGAAAACGTATGTAAGCGACTTAATTACTATTTTGGCGGCTTCATTATCGCCACATTGCAGCATTACCGAATAAATAACGTGTATAATGGTAACGTACAAAAGCAATTCCGCCAATGCGTTTTTAAACTTACTGAAACGAAAGTTTTTGCAATGCCTTACGCTTACCCCATCCGCCCGCATACCCGCCCAAATATTGAAAGCAAACATTATAACCAATGCGTACATAAATCCCGCCGTTGGCGTTAAATAGGCTAAAACCGGGCTTAACGACGTGGCGAATATCATACGCCATTGTTCCCATGTAAAAATCTTATCCATATCATTAAAAAGTTGTGCCGGGGGATTGCTCCCCGGCTTAGTTATTAAACATTTATATCTGTCATATCAGTAATTTTATAAGGATGTTTAATTGCCATAATTACACATCTTTGTGCAATTGCGCAATTTTCATCCGTAGAACCAACCGGGGAACCATTGGGGCCGGGTATATTCTTTCCTTGCACCCATTCAGTTGTAACACGTGTATTTTCGCCATATATCGAATTTATGCCATAACCGGATAATCTCAATAATTCAACAATACAAGTATATGCGGCTAATTGTGAGGGCAACCCCTCTTGTAAATGTCCGCCGTCGGAAGAACACAATTTCCCGTAATCTCCCAAATCATTTAAGGAAGTTGTACGGGCATTTTGCACGGCTGTACCTACTGGGAAAATGAAATCACATAATGTTTCATCTAACACCTTTTGCGAATTTTCTGCAATAGCGTTATAATGATTTATAATTTCTTCGTCTGTATATTCCGTATCGCCTACTTTTGGGCGTGATTGTGTGAGCATCCAACCAAATCTTACCGGATAATCTATTTGCCCATATATCAAATTTATTAATTGGTTTAAATATGGTTGATATGTTGCCCATGTCCATGAAGAAGTAGAACCTTGCTGCAACAATATTATATCCCAACTTTGACTTTTCAACGATTGTTGTATTGTGTAACTTCCTAAGTTTTGCCAACTAATACCGCCATTAAATAGGAAATAAGTATATGCGGGCGTTTCATTAACAAAGTTATTGTAATGTTGTTGTAGCGTTGCCCCACTCATGTATAATATTCCTATTTCAATATCTATATTCTTTTGTATATTAGGCAATATGAAAGGGATATAACTTAACGCATCTTGCGAATACGAATTACCAATTGATAATATGCGTATTTTTTTCTTACCTCCATTATCAGAGGTGGGGAAAACAACCTTTTCAACGCCTTGATATTGTTCTACGGCGGTTGCTTTATCTCCTAATTCTAATTGTGCAATTTCTTTATTAAAAGGATATGTTGTGCTTGTTTGTAAGCAAATACGCACATATTTTATACTACCATTATTATCATCAAAAGTAAATGTTGCATTACCGTAATGTTGTCCCTCTTCATAGGTTGCATTAAATTGCCCTCTGCCTAAATAGACATCATTTTCCCCATAATATGCAATAAAAATAGCATTTGCCAAACCATAAAAGAAAATGCCTTGCATAGTATATACTTCTCCATTAGTTAGATATATCTTGTTAGACATTATACCTTCTGCCTTAGGCACTACTTGACCGGAAGAAATTATGTATCCCGGTAAAAGATTATTAGGGTTAATATAATTCTTACCCGTGGGGGTATTTATAATATAATCTCCAAACAAATTATTAAATCGTGTATTATCTACATAATTAAGCATTTGTTCTACTTTTATATTTTCATATCCATTAGGGTTATTATTGTGGCTCATATTAATAATACATAATACTGCATTATCGGGTATAACCCCAGTTTTATTATTAGATATATAATTGTCCGTTGTCGGTTCCATCGAGCTAAAATAGATAAATCGTGTTGGGATTGCTCCTAATACATTTAATTGTATTACGCCATCCAACAAATTAATCCATGCGGCATCATAGGTCGCATCTTCGATATAGCCCGTAAAAGCCCCGTCGGATGCTATGTTGCAAATATGATTTGTATCAACAAATGTTTGTCGTGCTGTTATTTTATCAATACTAATCAAATCTTGTTTTAACTCGTTTATGTCTTTAAAATTTGTAGTACCTCCTATTTGCTTTACTTTTATATTTTTATAACCGTTTGGATTTGCCGCTTTGCTCATATTGACAATTGCCAATTTTGCATTTTGAGGGATTGGGATATTTTCAAAATTAGACGATACATTGCTAATGTAATTTTCCTCAATTGGGTTTATATCATTAAAAAACAATACACGTCTAAACGTCGCTCCGGTTAAATTAATATAGCCGTTGTCAATAGGGATTAATATCCATGCGGCATCATAGGTCGCATCTTCGATATAGCCCGTAAAAGCCCCGCCGGATGCTATGTTGCAAATATGATTATAATCAACGTTGGGAATGCCTATAATAGATTTATCAGGTAAAAATTTGAATCTAACTGCATCCATTGATACGTTTTTTGCAACAAATGTTCCGGTTGAATTTTCAAAAATCACAAACCCCTCTTTTAATTCATATCCTCCAAAATTTGAATATATACCCGGTTTTGACGCTATGTAATAAACGTTTTGGTCGGGGGTTCCCGGTGCGGTTTCGGGCGTTGCGACGCCCGCAAAGGTCGAATTAGCACCAATGTTGCTAATCATAGACAATAATGTATTTTGCATTATTTGCCCGGTAATTTCTTGATTACCATTTTGTTTAATAACCGCTGCAACGGCGGCTTTTAATTCTTCATAATTTCCCATATATTCAAAATAATTTATTGGTTGTCAAAATCGTTGTTAAAATCATTATTATAATCTCCTTTTGTTTCCGGCGGGATAACTCCCCGTCCGATTTTCTTAACCACGGTTGCGCATTCAAATTCACATTCAACGGATGCTAAATTGCCCTGCGTTTGCCATTTGGGTGTAATTAGAAACGTATCGCAATCGTATTTCCTGCCTTGACTGTAAACCGTTACAAAATCACTCATACGGATTAACCGCATTACGTCGCAAAGGTATTCGGGGGCTAAAAAGATAAACCGGAATGTCTTTTCCGATATTTGTTTTTCCGGAAAAAAATACCCGTCCCGCTCTTCGCCCTCTTCCTCAAACTTGTATTCCGGTTTCCCCAACTCGGTACACACATAAACCCGGTTTTTGAATTGGACGCCCTCGTAAACGATTTGTCCGCCGTCAACTTCCATATTGGCGGCGTCGCTCCATTCAACGCACAAATAACCGTCCATTCCGCCGGAAATCCATGTAAACACATCGGAATAATACCATTGTACGCCGTCATATATCCCAATCATATACCGCCCCTCCGGGAAATCTAAAGCCATCGGCAACAAACCGGGGTAAACAATAACATCATAACCGTAATTTGCAAACCGGACAATCTGCAATCCGGTTCCCAACATCGGCGTTGTTATGTCCGCCAATATCCGGGTAAATTTATAATCATACAACCAAACCGATACAATGTTATTTGAACGGGTCGGGCGTATGATTTGAAACGGCAATAGTTTATTGATAGGCGTAAACAACGGGTAAACGTCGCCATACGCATACGATTTTTTATAATCTTGGTATTGCACGCCCTCGTAAAACGGCAATACGGACAAATTATTATTCGGTGTCATACTTCAATGTTGTTTTAATGGAACGACTGCACAAATTTACGCTTAATTTATCAACTTGACCGTTGCCGATATACGTTTTTATTAGCTGCATCGGGTTTGGGTCGTCATTTGCCGGAAAACTAAACGTTTGTTTCTTCTTTCTCTCAATGCCACGGGCGTAAACCTCGGAACCGTTTATTGATACACGACGGGCGGGCAAATCATACAACCAATACGGGGATTGCAGATTGATAAACGCCAAATATCCGTTTTGCAAAAAATATTCGACCCCGTTAATAGTTTGGCGGGTAAATGGTAATATCCATTGCGACCCGGACGTTGGCGGAACGGCGGCAAACAAGGCGAACCCGTCCGAACTCATATTGCCGGGGTTTAACAACATCATATCAATATCGGACGTAAAGTTTGATATATTAATTTCCTCAATCTTTCCGGGCGTTACATACTTGCTTATTACTTGTATCGGCAACCCCTCAAATGCCGCCGTAACGTCGTCCATCCATTCAAATTGGTATCTTTCCGCCAAATCGACCTTATCAAACGAATATTCCGACGTATTGAACGCCCACGGCAACCCATTGCGCAAATTAATTTCTTTCGTCAAATCTCGGCTAATAATTGCGCCGCCGCCGTACGAACCGCCATTTTTGAAAAATTGGATATGCTCAATTTTGAATTTACCTCCGTCAATGTACCAATAACATTTGAAGCAATCCCGCAACATATTTGTAAATTGTTGCAACGTCGTTGGTGCCTTTTGTGCGGGTTGTTGATATTCCCCGTTTATAATGTTCGTTTTCTGCGAAACAAGCAACCGGAATGTCAACCCAGATATTGGATTGCTTGACCCGTACAAAAATTGGCTATATTCCGCCGTCGCTTCGTGCTTTATACCCGGCGCAATCTGATTGAGCAAAACGGAAATACAAGACGCAACGGGGAACGCATCCCGCAAAGTATATGCTTTCCGGGCTTGTTCCTCTAATATCCAATCCATCAAATAAAATCCAAACCATAACGACGCATAACGCCACGTTGACCGGGCGATTGGATAAAACGTTTGTCCGAAAATGGAATAGGGCGGCGCAAAATACTTTCCGTTGTCCGCTAATCCCCACTCGGTCGGGGTGTCTGAAAAGTTGTTTGAAATAAACGCCACGTCGATTGCGTAACCAATCGCACGCCTATAATTACGGTTATTATCAACTATATCATCGGCGGGCAATGGATATGTATTAAGGTCGTCGATTTTCTCCACGTCGCACAAATACCGGGCATATATATTATAACTTTTCATATCGGCGTGCATTGTTCCGGTTGCCCCGGAACCCTCAACGGCGGTTAAATCAAATTCCAACGTATCAAACGGTTCCTGCGTTACCTTTTGATAACGAAACATTACCGTATCGTCGGATTGTTTCCGTATTTCAACTACAGCAATACCAAACGGCAACCCCCCGTTTATTCGTTGTTGTGAAATATAGATATAATAATTAACATTCAATTCCGGGTATAATTTCCCCTCGAATACGTCCGCACTTGCACCCGTCGCCATTCGTCCGGTATAAAGCCCGGATATTACCGCCGGGGAACCGTTGGACGTAATTTGTATTTCTTTCAATATATTGCACAAAGCAAAATGATAGGTTTGTACTAATGCGTTTTGGTCGGTCGTGGCGTTTGCGTCTTGTTCCCAATTCGTACCGCCCAAAAAACAAGAAACAACGCTATCCCCCGGCACATATATTTGAATTAATGGACGCTTGTTTATTGTTATCCGTTGGATTGACGGGGCTAATGTTATTAGATTATATTCTTTCTCCAACCCGGCTAAAACGTCGTTATATTCATCTATCGTGTCCGGTTGTACAGTAACTTTTTTATCATAATCAATAAACGTGCAATCGGTTTTCATAAATTGCCCGGAATAATACGACGTCCATGTTTTCCCGCCGTCGTTGCTTTTCTCTATCAGCAACAAAAACGTTGTGTCGAATGGCTTGTTATTAATGTAGTCGTAATCATCCCGGATAAACGACAATTTACCGGACAATTTCGCCCGGTAAAATCGTTGGTTCGTTTCTAATTCGTACTCCTTTGCCAAATCATCCTTATAATTGGGATGCACGATATACGGCGCAATATAGTTATCGGCGTCCATCGTTCCCAATCTCAACCATGCAGACCCCGCACGCCGGGACGCCAAAGAGAAATTAACCCGGACGTAATACGCATTGTTAGGTATGTCAAATTCCACATTTGCCGCCGGGGGATTGGAACCAAAATTTGATATGATATTTTTGTTTGAATCATACCAAACCCCGGCGTTTTCCGGTGCCGAACTCATAAACAATTTGCGAGGGTATATATTAGAAACGGGTATATATTCCTTTGTGTACGAATAATTGGGGCTTGTGTGGGTTCCATCGGTACCCACCGCAAAGCCATCAACAAAGAACGTGTTTACAAATCCAAATCTATAAATCGGGTTCATAATTTAATTTTTTATTTTACGTGTCAAATTCTTGTATATCTCAACAACATTGCCGTTGCCATCAACATAACGGCGACGGCGGTTTTGCTCTTTAATCTCCCTTACATCGTTTTTCAAATCCCGCAAATCCGGTGTATCGTTTTGTTGGACTGAAATATTGACGCCCTCGGTATTATAGGCATTCATATATTTTTTTGCAAAGGTTCCACGGTTCAAACTATTAATTACGTCCGGGATTATTCGGCGGAATCTCCGGGAATTGCGTTTATTGATAACGGCGAAAAACTCCCCGCCCTCGGCACGCCTCCGGGTTCCATCCGGTTTGGTTCCTAAATCCACATCGTCGCCGGATTGGTGGGAACCGCCCGCCAACATTTCAACCGTACCATCGCCGTAACTTTCCGAACCCCCGGCATTGGCGGATTTGGATAATTGGGCGGCTTTGATTTTTGAGGCGGCAAAGGAACCCCACATTATCGCAATTGCCGGGATTGCAAACGGGAACCCCAATTGCGACCAAATCAAAGCGGACGCCGTTACAAGGTTTCCAATTTGTTGTATTGTTTGGATTGCTTGTTGTGCCTTTTGCGCCTTTTGTTGCTCCTTTAGGGCTTTTTCTTGGTTCTTTTTGGCTTGGTCTAACTCCTTTTGTGCCATTGCAACGTTATTGGCGTAACCGTTCGCCCGTGCCTCTAATTCCGCATCTAATCGGCGTTGGCTTGCGTCAACTTCTTTGTCGGCGGCGGAAACGGCGGCGTCGGCGGCTTGTACCTTTGCGTCCAAAAAACTATTTAATTGCTCAATGGCAAAGGAAACGGACGTACTTATTGCCTCCTTTTGGTCGTCGTCCAAATTCAGCCCAAACAACCCGTAAATATCGTTTCCCCGTTCGTCGCCTTTGCTTTTCTTTATTTTTTGGTCGATTTTCGCAATGGTATTTTCGATTGTCTTAACCTCGGCATCCGTCATTTTAAC
>ENA-ORPH01002660-ORPH01002660.1-human-gut-metagenome-genome-assembly--contig:-NODE-2660-length-14415-cov-3.513092_pt1 | contig 14415 bp, 15 predicted proteins | sample MGYA00242142_ERZ509074 | MGnify/ENA primary metagenome ERZ509074 (study PRJEB26280, sample SAMEA2338724) | human gut metagenome | biome: human gut; feature: human-associated habitat; material: faeces...
CATCTATGCCGACACAGTCTGCCGCCGCTAAAACCAGCGGATTGATTTTTCCTCCCGGAGCCGGCACAACCATTACAATACGCTTCACTCCTGCGACTTTTGCCGGAACCGCGTTCATCAAAACCGAAGACGGATACGCCGCTGTGCCACCCGGAACATACAGCCCCGCCGCCATAACCGGCGTCCAGCGCCAGCCCAGCAGAGCGCCTGTTTCATCATTGAAAAAATGGTTTTCGGGCAGCTGTTTTTCATGGAAAGCTTCGATTCTTTCCGCTGCCAGATACAAAGCGTCCAGCGTTTCTTTGTCGCACGCGGCGACCGCCTGTTCGATTTCTTCGGCGCTGATTCGCATCGTCTGTTCAATCAGGTCCAGCTTGTCGAATTTATTTGTGTAATCCAGAACCGCTTTGTCGCCGTGCAGGCGGACATTTTCCAAAATTTCCGCGACAACGGCGTTAACGTCGGCGGCGTTTTCACGTTTTGAAGCCAAAAAGGCCGCGAAATTTTTTTCAAAATCCGAATCGCGAATATCAAGCGTTAAAGTCATCAAGAGCTCCTTTAAATTTATCCAGCCAACCGGTCAGTTCGCCGGTTCTGGTTTTAAACGCCGTCCGGTTGACAATCAGCCGCGCGGAAACGTCCAAAATGTGATCTATTTCAATCAGTCTGTTGGCTTTTAACGTTGCTCCCGAAGAAACAACGTCAACAATTCTGTGGCATAAACCGATCGTCGGCGCCAGTTCCATCGCGCCGGATAACTTGACGCATTCCGCCTGAATACCTTTGGACTGATAGTATTTTTTGGTGATGTTCGGATATTTCGTCGCAACGCGGACATGTCCGGCACGCGCCAGATTGTCTTCCGTATATCCGACCGGAGCGGCCGCGGACATACGGCATTTCCCGATTCCCAGATCTATCGGCGCATAAATTTCGGGATAATCAAATTCGGCCAGAACGTCGTTGCCGCAAACGCCGATCTGCGCGGCGCCGAAAGCGACAAACGTCGCTACGTCAAAGCTGCGCACGCGAATCAGCTCTACATCGTCCAGATTCGTTTTAAAACGCAGCAGACGGGAATTTTTGTCAAAAAAAGCGTCTTCGGGTTTTATGCCGACGGCGTTAAAAAAAGGAATGGTTTCTTCTAAGATACGCCCTTTGGGCAAAGCAATAATTAATTTCGGCATCAGTTTTATTCCCCGTGCAAACGTTCAATGCACGCCCCGCAGGAAGACAGCTTTTCTTCCAGATGTTCGTATCCTCTGTCCAAATGATAAACGCGGTTGACGATTGTTTCTCCCTCTGCGGCCAGCCCGGCCAAAATCAGTCCCATGGACGCGCGCAGATCCGTTGCCATGACTTCCGCCCCCGACAGATGCGGCACACCGCGGACGATTGCCGAAGATACGCCGTGCACATTAATGTTTGCCCCCATGCGGGCCAATTCAGGGACATGCATGAAACGGTTTTCAAAAATGGATTCAGTGATCAGTGACGCGCCGCTGACCGTTGTCAGCAAAGCCGTCAGCTGCGCCTGTACGTCGGTCGGAAAACCGGGATACGGTTCCGTCATAACGTCCGTTCCGATCAGATAGGCGTCAGACGCATCGGAAATAAAGCCGTTTTCCGTTTCCGTAATCGTTACCCCTATATCGGTTAAAACGTGGGCGACGGCGGCCATAATGTTCAGCGGTGAATCGACGATTTCGATTTTTCCGCGCGTAATCGCGGCCGCAATGGCATAAGACGCCGCTTCGATTCTGTCGGCAATGACTTTGTGAACGGCTGCGTGCAGCCTGTCCACCCCGTCGACGGTCAGCGTATCCGTGCCCAATCCCTGTATTTTTGCCCCCATTTTGATCAGACATTCGGCCAGGTCGGTAATTTCCGGTTCGCGGGCGGCGTTTTTAATTACGGTGCGTCCTTCGGCCAAAGCCGCCGCCATTAAAATATTTTCCGTGCCGCCGACAGTGACTTTCGGAAACAAAATTTCCGTTCCCTTTAATCGTTTGCCGTTTGTAAAGGCAATGATATATCCTTCTTTGATTTTGATTTCCGCACCCATTTTTTCCAAAGCGGACAGGTGCAAATCAACCGGCCGCGTTCCGATGGCGCAGCCGCCGGGCAAAGAAACTTTCGCTTTGCCGAACCGCGCCAGCAGCGGCCCCAGAACCAAAATAGACGCCCGCATTTTGCGCACGATTTCATACGGCGCTTTCAGATTGAAAATATTGGACGCGTCAAAACACAGCGCTCCGCCGTCCAAGTCCGTCAATGTCAGCTTTACCCCATGCTGAGCCAGCAGATTTGTCATTGTCATGATGTCCGCCAGGTGGGGCAGATTTGTCAGCGTCAGTGTTTCTTCGGACAACAGGCTGGCGGCCATTAACGGCAAAGCCGCGTTTTTCGCGCCGCTGATTTTAATTCTGCCGTTTAATGCGACGCCGCCGATAATACGAATACGATCCATTCGGTTACCTTTAAAGTACAGCTAAAATACAGATCCTTTTAATCTACTCGGGCCGACAGGGCAAGTCATTTCCCTTCTTTGGCCGGATTTTGCTGTTTTTCGCCGGATTTTTTTTCTTTCAGCCGTTCGCGTTCTTCGATTTGCCTTTTGCGCAGAATCAAGTTGTGACGCAACATTTCCGCCTGTTTTTCCAACTTGTTCTGCCGGGATTCGGAATCAGACATTTTCATAACTCCCTGATGCGTTTTTAAAAGATGATAGCCGATTTTAAAAGAAGTTCATCAATAAAATAATTTTTTTGCTTGCACGCGGGAAATAATTCTTATATCTTTCCGCTTGCGCCGCCGCTGTAGCTCAGTGGTAGAGCACTTCCTTGGTAAGGAAGGGGTCGACAGTCCGATTCTGTCCAGCGGCACCATTGATTAAAAAGCACCCGTCGAGGTGCTTTTTTTGTATGTATTCCAAGCCTTTCAGCCAGTTCGATCGACACGATTTTAAATTTGACGATTTTGGGTAATTGATCGGACTTTTTGAAAAAAGCCGAGAAAAGAAAACATTTTATCTCTTTTCTGGCTGATCAAAGGCTTTTGCAGTCTTGGATTTTTACCCGCAAGACGATTGACAGGATTAAAAAAAAAACTGTTAGCTTACAAAAAGTAGAAAAGAAAAGAGAACAAAACAGATGAAAAAATTACCGGTGTTTTTATTGTTTCTGACGGTAGGGGCAGTATCTGCTCACGCCGAGGATCATTTTTTAGATTCAAACTGGTGGAAAACGGCGACCGTTGCCGATGTGCAAAAAGAAATTAAAAACGGTGCTGATGTAAATGCGCGAACGGAAGATGGACTCACCCCGCTTATGCTGGCAGCCAGGGATAATCGCACTCCGGAAGTCACCTTGGCGTTAATCAAAAACGGTGCCGATATGAATGCGCGAGCGGAATATGGAGATACCCCTCTTATGATTGCAGCCGGGTTTAATCCCAATCCGGAAGTTATTTTGGCGTTAATCAAAAACGGTGCCGATGTGAATGCGCGAGCGGAATATGGATTCACCCTGCTTATGCTGGCAGCCAGGGATAATCGCACTCCGGAAGTCATTTCGGCGTTAATCAAAAACGGTGCAAATGTAAAGGCACAAGATAATAACGGTCGTACGGCTTTGGATTATGCTAAGGATAATCCCAAAATTTATAAAAGCAAAGCTTATTGGGAGCTCAACGACTTGATGTATCGTTAACCGATGCTTTGATTTTGTTCAAACATCTCTGTTTGACGATGCGGGGTTTTAACATCTCTGTAAAAATTACTCCGATATTTGCACAGTATCGCGCACCGTTGATTAAAAAGCACACGTCGAGGTGCTTTTTTCGTATAAAAAAAGTATATTTTACATTATCTTTTATTTCGTTGAATATAAGCTGCAAAAGGATTTAATGATGAAGCTGTACCATTATTCTCCGAAAGGAAACTCTTGTCTTGAAAAGGGGATTTTGTCGGTTTCCTTGCTGCCGGAATACCTGTTTCACTATGCTTCAAGAGCAAAATCGGAAAATCCTGAAACGATTATAAAATGGCTGGACAGTACTTTTTACGGTCGCAGTCGGTCCGTTGCGTGTTTCACGGAACCGTTAAAACTTAACGGCAAAATCGTTGCCGCAGACGAAGGGGATTTGTTTTCCTTTGATGTGAATGCGTTGTTTGAAGATCAGCTGGTCGAAAGCATTTATGAAAAAACAAAATCCGGAAAAGGAGGCTATATCGAGGAATTCAAAAAAGTTGACATCAACGAAATAGATTATTCCGCGTTGGACTTTTCCCCCTATAAAACAGAAGAAGAAATAACCAACGTCTTTTTCAGGCATTATTTTATTGTTTTAAAAGAGGGGTATATCCCGCCTGAATATATAACAAAAGAAAACGAATAAATTTTTAAATAGTATACATTTAATAATTTAATTTTTATTCAACTGATGTGTTTTCTTCTTTTTCATATCAATATAAATTTTTCATAATTTTATTTAAGACTTCGTCGCGATGATACGATGTGTCATAAAAGGCCAGATTTAATCTTTGACATTCCCGTTCATAGTTTTTGGAATACGTTACATGATGAGTAGCAATGTTCAACAGTTCTTCATCGGACAAAGCAAGAGTATAATCAAAAGGTTTTTGATATTTTCTGACGTTTTGGACAACTTCCTGAGGGGTCAGCCGAGGATATCCCAACACGATAATGTCCAACTTGTCGGTAAACAACTTCACGGCATCATCGAGGTTGATATGAAAGCCTTCGACAACAAAGTTCAATTCGGGGTGATTATAGCTGAACGCGTTAACGTAAGAAGCAATAAACGGCGCCACGAGATGATTGCTTTTGGAAAAGTGGCAGATTCCCGTTTCGGGATAATTTTCCTGAAACGCGCTGATAAAAGCATCTATGGAAACAATACTGTAGCCGAACTTTGCCGCCATCATGTTTGCCAAAGTGGATTTGCCGCTGCGGGCCGCTCCTAAAATCAGAATTTTTTTCATGTCCGGACAATCTTTTTAACTTGATTTGTTCCAGTGTAAAATGAATACGCGGGACAATCAATAAAGGATCATTGATAGCTTTATTTCTGATGTTTTTTTTGTTTATATTGTTTATAACAAATAAAAAAAGAGCCGAAGATGAAGCTGTATCATTACATTGCCAAAGGAAACACCGCTTTGACGGAGGGGATTTTATCCTTATCCAAAAATCCGAATGCCGATTTGCGTTATTATTACAAGCGTTCCGGACAGACAACGCATTCGGGGATCGTTCGGTGGATGGAAAGCTGTTTTAAGGGGCGAAGCAGGGGGGTCAGAGCTTTCAGCGAACCGATCAAGTGGACGGAACACAGCTTATCTTTAAAGGGGTTTGTGGAAAGTGCGGATATGTTTGCGATTGATGTGGACGCTTTGAATCAGGACGCGTTGTTGGAAGCGGTTTATGTCAGTCCTTCCGTCTTGGATCTGCCGCATGTGCAAGATGACTTCGGTTGTGATGAAGTCTTGCAAAAATTGAATTCTGTCGCGGAAATAGATTTTTCTCCGATTGACTGGAGCATCTGTAACGATCAAAAAGACTGGCGTTTTTCTTTTGTCCGTTATTATTTGCTGATCGTTAAAGGCGGCGTTATTCCGCCGGAATATATAGATCGGATTGATTAAAGCAGTTTCCTTTTTCTGCATTTCAGATTTTTATATCCGATTTTGTCGTATAATTGATCGGCCGGAGTGTTAAAGGTGAAAACGTCCAGTTCTACGGCTCTGATATTTTTGGAAATCAGATATTCTTCCGCTCGCGCGATCAAAGCTTGAGCGATTCCTTGATGACGATGATTTTGATCAACGCATAAATCCCCGATATATCCGAAATCGGGATAGACGAAGAACTCCGCCGGGCAATCGTGCAAATATAAAGTCAAATAGCCGACAATCCTGTTGTTTTCATCGCAAGCCTTAAAGACTTCAGCATATTCGTCGTTAATGGCTTTTTTGATATAGTCGGCGTTGTTATCGGACGAACACTTTTTAAAAACAGTCGGTTCCTTTTGTTGATGAAGCTCTCCGCTTTGTTTTGCCAAAACGGAGATTTTTTCGGCATCTTCATCTGTGGCCAGAGAAATGATATAATTCATTTTTATCTTTCCGAAATGGATTTTTTTATTTGTTCCAAGGCATTTTGGATAAAACAACCGCCATACCGCAAGAATTTGTCAATCCGGCGTAAACCAATCCGCAACCAACGAATCCGGATAGAACGGATCCCAAAGGCGTGACGGTCAAAGATAGAATACTGCCGATTAAAACCAAAGATCCGGCGATCAGGCGGACTTGGCGTTCGATCGATATGACGAAACGCTTTGAGACGACTTCTTCATTATCAAGCAAAGCATTCATGCCGCCTTTGATAATCGCGACGTTTTTATACCCGGCGTCTTCCAGTTTTCGCGCCGCGACAGAAGCTCTTTTCCCGCTTTGGCACAAAACATAAACGGTTTCGCCGGTTAAACCGTGGGTTCTGATGAATTCTTCCGCGTCGAAACGGGGCAGTTCGATAAAATAATGTTTGCGCTTTAACGCCATATCCGAATGTTCATTGCCGTTTCTGACGTCAACAATAAAGGCGTTGTCGGGGACGTCATCTAAATCGACTTGATTTTTATAGAGTTCGTCTGTCATCGGATTGTTTCCTTTATTTCTGTTTTTTGTAATAAGACCAGCCGCCGGCATAGCTGAGAACGTTTTTAAAACCGCTCTGCATCAGAATGCGGGCGACGACATAGCTGGTATAACCTTTGACGCAATGAACCATAATCGTTTTGTCGCGCGGCAGTTCGTCAAGGCGTTTTCTGATCTGCGCGGCGGGAATGTTGACGGCGCCGGCAATATGTTCGGCCTGATACATTTCGGCGGGGCGGACGTCCAAAATAAACAAATCTCCGAAATCTGTTCCGAAGTAAGGCTCAACCAATCCTTCGCGGGCGTTTTCGATCGCCATGCCGATAATATTGACGGGATCCTTCGCCGAAGAATAGGGCGGGGCATAGCACAATTCGGCGTCCCTCAGGTCTTGCGTCGTTCCGTTCAGGCGCATAACCGTCGCAATCACGTCAATCCGTTTGTCCACGCCTTGCGTCCCGACAGCCTGAGCCCCGAGAATTTTGCCTTCTTTGTTATATAATACCTTTAAGGTCAACTCCTGCGCATCGGGATAGTATCCGGCATGAGACGCCGCGGTGATTACCATTTTTTCATAAGGAATGTTCGCGCGTTGCAACTGCTTTTCATTGTTGCCAGTAAAGGCCGCGGTTAAATCGAAGACCTTCACAATGCCCGTTCCCTGTGTCGCCGTATAAGGGTAGGCTTTACCCGCAATATGGTCGGCGATCAATCGTCCCTGACGGTTTGCCGGGCCGGCCAGAGCGATCATAACGTTTTGACCGGAAACAAAATCGGTGACGGCCACATTATCCCCGCAGGCATAAATGTCTGGAATGTTTGTCTGCATGAATTCATTGGTCAGAATTTCTCCGCGATCCGACAGTTTAATGCCGCTTTGTTTTAAAAAGTCCGTATCGGGGCGGACTCCGATTGCCAAAATGACCATTTCGGCCGGGATATTTTTACCGGAATTTAAAATCAATCCGGCCTCTGTTATTTCTTTTAACCCGTCGGACAAATACAGATCAACGCCCTGATCTTTCATTTTTTGCTGCACGGGACGAACCATGTCATGATCCAAAGGCGGCAGGATTTGATCAGACAATTCAACCAAAGCCGTTTTTATTCCCAGGTGATTCAGATTTTCGGCAACTTCGACGCCGATGAAACCGCCGCCGACAACGACGGCGTTTTTAACGGCGTTATGTTTGATGAAATCTTTGATTTTATCGGCGTCAGATAAATGTTTGACGACAAAGCAGGGCAGCTTTTCCAAACCGGCAACGGGCGGGACAAAAGGTTTTGCGCCGCCGGAAATAACCAGTTTATCATAAGGGTATTCTTTGCCGTCCGCCGTCGTAACGGTCTTTTTTTCAGGGGTAACGGCCGTTATTTCACATTCGGTTTTAACGTCGATATTAAATAGGTTTTTAAACAGATCCGGCGCGGCGACCTGCATCTTGCCGCGCTCGGAGATAATATTCCCGATATAATACGGCAGCCCGCAGCTGGCGACAGATGTTTCTTTCGTTTTTTCAAAAACGGTAATTTCCGCCGAATTGTCAAGACGTCTTAATCTGGCAGCACAGCTTGCTCCGCCGCCGATAATAAGAATTTTCATTGCGTTTCCCTCTTTTTATTTTTTTAACTATTTTAAAGAAGGGCGGATAAACTGCAATGAAAAAATAGTATGTAAGAAGGCTTAATTAAAGAATTAAAAATGTTCTTTAAAAAAACGAACGGTTTCTTCCAGCCCTGTTTCCAATTTTGTCCGGGGAACAAACCCCAAAATATCGGCGGCCAGCGCGTTGTTTAAAACGCTGTGTTTGATGTCGCCCGCACGGGCCGGCGCGCGGCGCGGGGACAGCGTATAATTTGTGTTTTTGCCGATCAGGGCAAACAGGTCGTTGATACTGGTCTGCGTGTTTGTCGACACGTTCAGTGTCATGTTTTTTCCTTGTGACGTCAAAGCGCGGCAATTCATTTCGGCAACGTCCGCCACATAAACGAAGTCGCGCGTCTGTTCGCCGTCGCCGTGAATTTCCAGCGGCATATTTTTAATCATCTTTTCAATAAAAATTGAAACGACCCCCGCTTCGCCGTGCGGATCCTGACGGGGACCGTAAACGTTGGCGTAGCGGAAAATAATATAATCCAGTCCTGACAGTTTGACATATTCTTCCATCGTATGTTTTGAAACGGCGTAGGGCGATAAAAAACTGACGGGGTGTCGTTCGTCAACCGGCAGGTACTGCGGCACGGCATACAACGCGGCGCTGGACGATACGACGATCTTTTTGACATGGTGTTTCCTGCTCAGTTCGATCACGCGCACGGAAGCCATAACATTGTCCAGAGCGTCATGAACGGGATCGGCGACGGATACGGCAACGGACGCCTGGGCGGCCAGATGAATGACATAATCGAAATCGTGTTTTTCAAAAATGCCGGATACGGCGGGATCATTTAAATCCAGCCGGTAATAAACGACCCGGCCGTTTTTGTATTTCGGTTCGTTTCTGTCAATGACAACCACATTAAATCCCGCGTCCGCCATTTTGTCGACCGTATGCGATCCGATAAAGCCTGCGCCGCCTGTCACTAAAACGTTCATTCGCTGTCCTTTTGTTTTGATTTGATCTTTTAGTTAAGTTACTCTAAAACATAAAAAATAAAAGCGGTTTTTGATCTGTCCTGAAAGGCGGCGGTATGAAGGTTATGGTTGTTAAGGACAGAAATGTCCTGAATACAAAGTTTTTGGCGCAGTTTGTCAATTCTCTGCACCGGATCGGATTTGACGTGACCGTCGTCTGCGACAGTTATAAAAAGCAGGGCAGCGGCGTTACGCTGGACGACGGCGTAAAATTTATTAACCTGAATGCGAAAACGAAAAACCCGTTCTTTAACCTTTATCGTTTTCTGCGCGGAAAGCTGGGGCGACCGACGGCGCGGTTTAAAAAAGTCATCGCCGCGGAAAAGCCGGACGTCATCATCTGCTATTTCATGGTTGATCTGGTTAATGTGCTGTATAAGCAAAATCATCATGTTCCCGTCATTATGATGATGCACGGTTATCCGCCGGTCATGCTGGGAAATCTGATGAAGAAAAAGCCCTATATGCGCGCGGTATACCGCGATGTGATGAACAGGGCGGCTGCTTTTCATGTTTTGATGAAATCGTATGAAAAAACGATTTCCGATTTCTGCGCGCCCAAACGGGTTGTGACGATTCCCAATGAAGTCGTTCAAATTTCCGAAAACGAACGCGCCGATTTATCGGTTGAAAAGAAAAAGATCATTTACGTTGCCCGTGTTGAAAAAGCCGGAAAACGTCATCATTTGCTGGTGGAAGCTTTCGGACGCCTGCTGAAGGATTTTCCCGATTGGCAGCTGGAATTCTGGGGCATGCGCAAATATCCGGCGTATGAACGCGAGTTAATGGAACTGGCGGCAAAGTACGGGGCGCGGGATAATGTGTTTATCAAGGGGTATCACCCTAAAATTCAGGACGTGTACCGTCAGGCAGATATTCATGCTTTTCCGTCCGCGCACGAAGGATTTTCTCTGGCGCTGGCGGACGGCATGGCGTGCGGTCTGCCCAGTTTGGGATTTGCCGACGCGCCGTCCGTCAACGAACTGATCATTGACGGACATAACGGTTTTCTGGCAAAAGACTTAGACGATTTTACGCAGAAACTGCGCCGGCTGATGAGTGAAAAAGAACTGCGTATGACTTTCGGGCAAAACGCGGCGCGGGATATGACGGAGTACGCGCCCGAAAAAGTCATTGAATTGTGGCGGCGCCTGATCGTCGAAACGGTTGGAGAAAACAAATGATTCCCAAAAAAATTCATTATTGCTGGTTCGGTCCGGCGCCTAAAGGCGAAGTGGAAACAAAGTGCATTGAAAGCTGGAAAAAAATCCTGCCGGATTATGAAATCCGCGAATGGAACGACGCGGATCTGGAAAAATTTGACAACCGTTATTTAAAACAGGCGGTTTCGGCCGGGAAGTGGGCTTTTGTTTCCGATTATGTGCGCCTGTACGCTTTGATGACCGAAGGCGGCGTCTATTTTGATACGGACGAAGAAATCAGAAAACCTCTGGACGATTTTATGAGTCTTGATTTTTTTATCGGTTCGCAGAAATGCGGATCGTGCCGCAGTATTTCGCCGGCGCTGATCGGGACTTTGCCCGGTCATCAGATTATCAAAGACCTGATCGCCGCCTATGACGATATTGATTTTATCAATCCGGACGGCAGTTTCAACCTGACGACTAATCCGATGTATTTTGCCAAAGTGTTTAAGGAAAAATACGGGATTGAAGACGTTTTCGTCACCAAAGACCGCGTGAAAATCACGGATAACGCCTATATTTACCCGTATACGTATTTTTGCACGGACAATGCGGACGCTTACGGCGTGCATCATTACACGGGCAGCTGGAAACCTGACTGGAATGTGCGCGAAAAATTGTCAATTCCTTTGGGAAAAGGAAAAAAGCTGGTTGTGCGGAAGTATAAAAAAAACAGGGAAGGCAGTAAAATGCCTTTCAATGCCGGTGAAAAAGTTTTATGTTCCCTGAAAACGTCGAAACGTTCAAAGCTGTTTTTGCTGATTCAAAATAACGGAGAAAACGAATGCTGATAAAATGTCCCGATTGCGGCAAGATGAGAAGTTCCGACGCGGCCGCTTGTCCGTTTTGCGGTTGTAAAAGGAAACCCGGCGGCTGTTCGGGATTTATTGTTGTGCTGATCATGCTGGCATTAGCGTCCCTGTGCGATTCAAAAGAACCTTATGTCGTACAGAGAAATGCCAATTTCCGCGAAGAACCGAACGGAAAAATTCTGGGGCAGATTTCCAAAGGAACCGAACTGAGCTGTAATATCGAAGACGGCTGGTGCCGTACGACGTATGCGGGCAGAATTGTGTTTGTTTCTTTAAAAGTTCTGGAAAAAAGAACGTCGGCCGAAGAAACAAAATCTCCCGCGCCGGTACGGAACAATGCGGAACCGCCGGTAAATCGGGAAGCGGGATTGGTTCGGGCCGTAGAAAATTAATCGTTTTTCTCTGTTGGATAAAAGAACTTTTCCATGAAAAAATATATTTTTGATTTTCTGAGAATATTGTTTTGTTCTCTGGTCATTTTGTGTTTTCTGATGCTGCCGGAAATTATCTTCGGCTTTATCAAACCGCATCTGGCCGTCTGCTGGAATTCAGACAAACTGGGAATGCTTTTTTTGCTGTCTTTTCTGCTTTCCATGGTCAAAAGCAAAAAGATGTTTGTCTGGTTTTTAATCGTTTTCGGATTGCTTCAGGTCGTTCAGTTTTGTTCAATGGCTTATTTCGGGGTATACCTGACGCCGTATGCGATTGATTTTATTTTTCTGGAATCCAGAGACATTATGACGGAAATCAAAGACGTCTGGTATAAATACCTGTATGTCTTTGCTTTGGTCGGCGTGCCTTATTTCGTTTTGGGATATGCCGTTTCCCGCGATTTCTTTAACCGTGTTTCATTTAAATACGCCTGGGTTCTGCCGGTCATTTATTTTGCGGGATTCTTTTATCGCGCCTCAACGCCGGACGGTATTTTTCAGATGTTGTTTAAAAATACGTGTTACGCGTCTTATAATACGATCAATTCCTTTTCCGCTTATCTGGGGAACATCTTGCCCCGGAAATTGGCCGGATATGAAGACAAAGAAATCTTTCCGGATTATAAACTGACCAATATCGCGGCAGATACCCGAAAACCCGTCAATATTATTTTTGTTGTCGGAGAATCAATTAACGTCAATCACTTGTCTTTGTTCGGATATCACCGTCAAACGACCCCGGAATTGGAAAAATACGCGGCGCGGGATCCTTTTTTCGTTTATAAAAAAGCCTGGGCGGCCGGCGTTAACACGTTAATTTCTCTGCCGATGATTTATAATATTCAGGTTAATCCGAAGAATTACCGCAAACTGATTACCCGTGACAGCTATTTATTCAAAATGGCGCAGGAAAACGGTTTTAAAGTAACGTATATCGAAGCGCAGAACGCTTCTTTGTTTAAAAAAACGTCGCTCAGCCATTATGATCAGGCTTTTGTTTATTCTTCGGCCGACGGTGAAAAATTAAAGGGCGAAAGCGGTTTTCTGGATAATGTTTTCAAACAGATTGATCTGACCGGACGCAATTTGATCATCGTGCATAAACGCAATGTACATTCGCCGTACAACAATAATTATATGTACGAGGAAGAAAAATATAAAATTTTCAAAGATTCAAACGTTGACGAACGTATTAACGAATATGACAGCGCCATGCTGTATGAAGATATGCTGTTGATGAAGATTCTGAATTTTGCGCGCAGTTCGAATCAGGCGACTTATTTCTTTTATTTATCCGATCATGGCGAAGCTTTGGGACAGAACGGCGTTTGGGGGCACGGACATCTGGATCCCGCGGATTTGGAAGTTCCGTTTATGTTTACGATGTTTAATGTTCAAGATGAAGATTTTTGGGCGCGTTTAAAGGCTTTGGACCGTCCGTGCACGCATGACGTTTCTCTGCTGGTTGCGGAAAAGCTGGGCTGGAAAGTGGAAATTCCGGGCGAAGATCTGAATGTCTGTCAAGTCAACGGACGCGATACAATGGGTCGCGCGGGCGTTTTAAAGATTATAAAGAAACCGGACGGAACCGCCGATTTTAAATTGGGACAATAAAAGCCGGTTATTTAAGGTCTTCCAATTCTTCGGATAATTCCAGCCACCGAAGTTCGGCCGCGTCAATTTCTTCGTTCAGCTGAGCCAGCGATATTTGCAGGTTTTTGACTTTGGCCGCGTTTAACCCGATCATGTAAAGGGTCGGGTCTTCCAGCATTTCTTCGATTTTTTCTTTTTGATCGTTCAATTTTTCCAGCAACGCTTCCGTTTCTTTCAGCTTTTTTCGCACGGGAGCCGACTGCAAACGTTTTTCGGCCGCTTCCCGGCGTTCGTCTTTGCGTGAAACGGCCGCTTTTTCATTTTTGTCCGCACTTTTTCCGGCGGCCTGAATACGCGCTTTTTGCGCCAGCAGGTTTCTGTAATCTTCCAAATCCCCGTCATAAGCCGCGCAGTGCCCGCCGTCGATCAGCCACAGACGGTCGGCCGTCAATTCGATTAAATGGGGGTCGTGCGTGATTAAAATAACGGCGCCTTTGTAGGTGTTGATGGCTTCGATCAAAGCGTCGCGCGCATCAATGTCCAGATGGTTCGTCGGTTCGTCCAGCAGCAGGATATGCGGCGCGTTGCGGGTCATGACGGCAAACAGCAACCGCGCTTTTTCTCCGCCGGACAGCTGTTCGATACGGGTATCCGCCTTTTGCTGGGTTAAGCCGAACGCCCCCAGATGTGCGCGGATCTGCGTTTCACCGGCTTCTTTCATAACCAGCTGCATTTGCTGGAAAGCCGTCAGGTTTTTCGACAACTCTTCGGTCTGGTGCTGGGCGTAATAGCCGATCTGCAGCTTGCCTGAGGCCTGCATGGAACCGTTCATTAATTTTAACTTGCCGGCCAACAGCTTGGCGAACGTGGATTTCCCGTTGCCGTTCGCCCCCAGCAAAGCGATCCGGTCGTCGGCGTCTATGCGCAGATTCAGTTTGGATAAAACGACTTTTTCGCCGTAACCGACGCTGCCGTCTTCGATTTTAATCAAAGGGGAAGGCAGCTCCTGCGGCGCCGGAAATGAAAAATGCAAAGCGGCTTCATTGGAAAACACCGC
>ENA-ORPH01002673-ORPH01002673.1-human-gut-metagenome-genome-assembly--contig:-NODE-2673-length-14363-cov-3.614621_pt1 | contig 14363 bp, 13 predicted proteins | sample MGYA00242142_ERZ509074 | MGnify/ENA primary metagenome ERZ509074 (study PRJEB26280, sample SAMEA2338724) | human gut metagenome | biome: human gut; feature: human-associated habitat; material: faeces...
TACGGTCAATCCGCTGCCGCTGAACCGGGTGCGCCGTGAACCGGGCGACGTCCTGGTCGCCGTGGATGTGAGCGCGCCGTTCTCGGAGGAGATGGCCGTCCGCAGCAAGGCTTCGCTGAATTATTATAAGGTGATTACCGCCTCGTCGGAGATCATGCAGCAGCATATCGCGCGCCTGATGTGTAAGATTTACAAGCCTGACCTGCTGATAGAAATGCCTGCCGACCGTTTCGGGATTTTTGAATTCTACCGTGCCCGGGAAATTGTCGAGGCCGGGCGTTTGGCGACGCGTGCCGCACTGGAGCAAAGCCTCGTCGAAGCGGGATAGACCTTATCCGGCGAAAATCGGATGGGTTGTGGTATGGTTTTTGTCTGGTGATAAGATAAAAAGATTGCGACGGCCCGTGATTTTTGAAGAATTCAAAAGTAGTGACGCAACTTCACACAGATTTGAGGGGCCGTCGCAATATTTAAACGCAAAAACATCCGGGGCGGGAAATGATTTCGTCCCCTGTGAATGTTTTTTATTCTCTACATTGCAAAGATAAATAAAGTTTCCGATAAACCAACGCTGTTGCCCGATTATGGTATGGGTGCGCCCAAAATATAGAAAGGGCGGATGCGTTTGTAGTCGAGGGCTGTCTTTTTTGCGTACTGCAAGTGTCTTTATGCCCGGTTCGGCAGAATTTTCGGGCATCCTGACAAGAAAAACCCGGCCTGAAAAGGTGCGGGATTAAAGAGATGTAACGACTTGATTTATCGAGTCGTTACATTTTTGTATAAGAGAGTAGGTAACGAGAAGGCAACGGTTTATTTTCAGCATGTTGCACTCAAATACCGCGTTTCAAATAACCTATCGCAAGATACGAAAAATTTTCAGAATCGGCAAATCTTCCAATGAACAATGCAAATTCAACTTGATATAAAATCCTTCAATGAGCGTATTAAGTTTTCCGATGCCATATTACTCAAATCCCGTAAACTCCGAATGTCTTTGTTTAATATCATATCCCGCAGTTGTTTGTTGTCGTAGGCCACATGCACATATTTCAATTCGTTCATTTTCATGGCTGTAACAAATTGATGTTCACTTCTATGTTCTCCCAGGAATGCAAATCGCGGCATAATGATAATCGGTTTTTTATACATTAAGGCCGATATGATCGTCCCCATGCCTGCGTGAGAAACTATCAACCGTGCCCGCCTGAATATTTCGTCGAATTCTTCTGCGCATAGGTAATTCCGGCAACTTATATTTCGGGGTCTATAAGTGCCGTTATTGGTTTGTACGATTATTTCTTCATCCATCGAAGGGGCTATTTCATCGACAGCACGAACGAGTCTGTCAAAAGGCAACTGCGTACCTACCGTTACGAATATCATATCGCACTTCTGTTAGAAATTTCAATCCATATACTACCAACCGAATATATTTCCGGCATACAGTACTCGTTCTGTCGCCAGATCTTTCCACTGCGTGTAGGTTCGCGACACGAAATGCGACGCGATCCGACCGCTTAATGACAATCGTGTCACATTGGCCATGCTATCGATCCAAACGGTTCGTTTGCGTAAAAGCATTGCTATGAATACAGCGACCAAACCTGGGGCTGCACCTGTCGTAATGACGACGTGAGGTTTCTCTCTTATCATTATCTGTACTGCTTGGCACAATGCCGGTATTACTCTGAAACAATCGTTTCTGCTGAAATCGGAGATGGTATAAAAAACTCCTCCTTCAACTGATGGCGCCACATCCGGTCGTGTACAGACATAGCAAAGTTCAAAATCAGTGCACATCGCTTCTGTGATCCTAAGCAGTTGTTCCCAATGTCCTCCGCTGGATGCTACGGCTAAAATCTTTCTCATTCGGCTTTCAGGTAAAATGGATTCAAATAGAAGGCAAGTTATTGTAGATGCAATTTGCGTAGAGCCTTTTCAGTTCCTTAATATGGTTTTGTAATGTAAATCGCTTCGTGACAGACTCGTGTGCTGCCAGGCTGAATTGTTTTCTCATCTCCGGCCTTGTAATCAACAGATGAAGTTTTTCAGATAAGGCATCGACATCCCCGGGCGTAATCAAAAGGCCATTAACCCCGTCTTCTATGACTTCAGGAATTGCGGCAATCCGGGTTGAGACATTGGGAATCCCATGAGCCATTGTCTCCAAAATACTCATGGGCAGCCCTTCATTGTAAGAGGGAAGAACGTGCAACATCGCCTGCACCAACAAGTTGTCTTTTTCTTCTTTCCCGATCCATCCGATATGTCCGACCCGATGAGATATGCCATGTTCGTGTATCCGTTGTCTGACTTCTTCGACAGCACCGTCACCACATAGAAAGAAACGAATATCGTCGTCTATCACGGAATCCAATCTTTTAATGGTTTCCAATAGATCGAATGTCCCTTTTCGTCTGCCGAGGCGTCCGAGATGCAGGACAACTCTTGCTTTATCGTCATAGGGATTGCCGAAATGCGTATTTACTGCGTTATAAAGTACGGAGATACGGGATTCGGGGGCTTTTTTCTTAATCATGTTTACGAGATGTCCGCCCAATACGATGTTCAAATCCACGGATTCCAGAGTCTTATTTACGCAACTCTTCTGCTTTTGGGAACAAGCGGAATAGAAGCCCTCGAACTCCGAGCCGTGATGGTGCATGATGACTTTTATTCCCATTGCCTTCAATGTCTTTGTTAAAAATGCCTTACGCCAGAAACTCCCGCGGCAGGAGGTGTGCAGGTGCGCAATCCGGTATCTGTGGAAGAGGGCGGAAATAACGATTTGGATATAGCGGATGCAGAAATAGCCGATCAATACGTATTTGTTCGTATCGAAATGGGTGGGAATATAGGTTATCCGATATTCCCCCCAATCTTTGTACTCCAGATAGTTTTTGATGACGGAAACCATCCCTCCCTTAGTGTCAAGGGTCGAACCGCACATAAGAATCTTTGTCATAAAATGCTATTCAATGGAACATATACACGGCTTCTTCCAATGTGCCTTTAAGGAAATTCTCGGATCGGCTTCTCATCTTTGCCAATCCGGCATCGACTTCCTTGTAATCAATAGGAATATCAATGCTTCCGAGATTGTTCCCCCGGAATATGTGTTCCGCATCAATCCCAAGCAGATACAGCAGGCTGTCGATACGTGAATTGCGGCCGGTTCGGTCATTTTGGGCAAAGCGGTAGAACACCATGAACTTGCGATGGAACAGAATGCTGAAAGCCAGGCAGTGGAAAGAATCCGTGCAAACATAGGCCGCGTTGGCAATCAACTTTATAAAATCATTGGGGCCTGCGTCGTAGGGGGCTTCGTCTCCGAACATTTCATCCTCCTTGACGTATTCGTCCATGTGGCGTATGGCTACAAGTTTATATCCGGTCTGCGCTTTCAGCGCATTGGCTGCATATCGTGCCTCTTGATTGGTTCCCAAAAAGTAGCAGAATATATAAGGCCCTCGTATGTTTATATTGGAGTCTGCCATTTCCGTTTCCCATTCTTCACGGGAGAGAAGCAAGGTAGGATCAACTACCACCGTCGCCGTTTTCCCGGAAAGATTTTCCACGATTTCTTTTCCTCGCATCTCTCTTACCCCTATGTTCTTGAAGCGTTTCAGGTAAGCACCCGTCGCTTTCCGCTGGAAAGCGGGAATTTCGGAAACTCCGAAACTGGATGCGTATGCTATTTTCGGGACATCATCGTCTACGAACAAGAGGTTGAAAAACTTGTTGGGCAAGCTCAATGGCGACCAAACCTGATCGCTCCCGACGACTACGGCCGCATAGTTCCGGCTTCCTTTCGACAGCTCTTCATATCCCACATATTCATGGAAAAGAGGCAGCAAATACCGTTTCTTATAGGCATCTACCGCTTTAGTGCGTTTCCCGATATTCGCAGCATAACCGGGGATTTTTTTTAACAACCACCTGTTCCTGAAACGCCGGTATATCGTCTTTGCCTCGCCTACCCGGATCGCATTAACCATATACACTGCTTTTTGCCGCAGAGTGAGCCTCTTTACGTAATGAATGACCTCGCAGTCGTAGCCCCATGCCTGCATCTTCTTCAGCATGGCGTGGGCTTGCAAAGCAGCACCGTAGTTGTTCTGTCCCTTTCGGTAAGCAATGACACAGCCCACTTTTGTCATTCCTATAAGTTTATTCAGAGAGTTTGTATCCATACATATCACTCCAATAATAGCTACCAGCATACAACCAATCCGTCGAAGTGATGTGAATAGGCTGGATAAGCGCATTGCATCCCGTGACATCTTGCGTCTTTACATACTGCGGAACAAAAGGCCGGGCGATGTCGAACATGGCTACTCCTTTCTCTCCGAAATTCGTGTATATGGTGCTGTGGTGTTTGTCGATAAACGAGGGCGCAAGGTCGCCCGTGGACTTGCTGTACCAGTCATGCCCGGGGATCAGGCTGACATTTACCCTTATGCTGTCGAGGTCACTGACATCGTATGCCAGCACGCCTCTGCGCTCTTCCTTGCCATTGTAGGCCGCCCGCGACGGAGCGAGGGGGGCATACAGGTAAGGATAGTCTGCCAGCACGTGGAGGGTTTGCAGGTTGTCGGACAGCATGGCTCCGCCTGCCGTCGGAGTCGAGAGGGGGACATGCGCTTTCAACAGGGTTTTTGCGGGATCAGTCATGTCCCAGATTTCAATCCCGCCGGTGAACAAGGCGAATGCAACGTAGGTGTGCCCCTTAGCCTCAAAGAAGTCGAAGCCATGATATTCCCTCCATGAAGGATGCCGGTATCGGAAAATCATATCGGGTTCTTCCGGATTGGTTATATCGTAAATCTCAAAACCTCCCAAGCCGGAAACTATCAGGTTGTGGTCGTGAACCTTGGCCTCTACCAACTTAATGTCGGAAGGTACTTTTTTTACTTCTTTCAGATCCCTTTTAGTTAGAATCAACAATGCGCCGTTTATGTAACCCGCACCGTCTTTTTCCTGCTGTCCTCCCAAGTAACTCCTTGCGGTCACATAAAGATAATCCTTGTAAATACATCCCCCGCGGGCGATGTTCGTGTTTGTACAGAAATCATTGTTTCGGGCAATAATCTCTAATCCGTTTGACGCAACAGGCACATATCTCCTCACGCCATAGTAGCCGAAGGTGTACAACGTGTCGGCCTCGGACGTGATATACCAGTTTCCCTTTGCGAAAGAACGGAAGATGGCCGTCCTTAGCGGGATGTCGAGGCAGATATATGTAATGAAGCCGATGAATGGAACGAGTACACTCATCAAGAATATGTCGGTCCTGAACCGCATGTATATCTTTTTGATCTTACTCATCATTCATGAACCGAGGCTCGTATTTTCGAAGCTGTTTTTTCTTAAATGTGTTGTGTGAAAATGTGAAATACAAGTTCAACAACCAGTCAGGAATAAATCTCTGTATCCGTGTTTTCAACGACGGCCTGCTTTGCTTCGTTGACCAACCGCCAAGATAATTGTGCGCACAATAACTTTTGAAGGTTCTACGGGGTTTGATGCTGTTCCGGGAATTAAAGAAATCCTTATCAAAAAGGTAGAACACTTCAGGAAAAAGAAAATACGGCTCAAGTTGGTGCAATCGATAAAATCGGTATTTCGCATTTAATACGCGACTAAAGATTTTGGGCAGTTCCTCCATGTCGAGAGTCCCGTCATTTTTAATGAAATGCCTGTCCTTATATCTTTCAAGGATGTCTGCCAGCCACTTGGTTCCTTTTTCGGCCCCGATAACAGCAGCTTCGAATGCACCTGTGTAACTTTGGCCGATGAAATACGGAAACTGCAAGAGGTCGTTGAAACTTTTATAGACGACGACATCGGAATCCAGATAGATGCCGCCGTAATTGTAAAGCGCATATAGACGGATATAGTCGGCGGCGAAAGCATACTTCTTCCTTTCAAACGCTTCTTTTGTCCATATTGTAGAGTTGACATCAAAACGCTTCGTATCCCACAGCCACACCTCATAGTCGGGCAGGTGGATTTTCCAAGAATCAAGGCATAGCTTAATGCTGTCCGGAAACGGATCGCCGGAAAGCCAGCATAAATGGATGATTTTAGGTATCATTGCCTGTCTATTCGAACCTGTTTTTAATAAATCGGCCCGGATTGTTATAATTCAAAATCTTTGCTGGACAACCTGCAACGGTTGCATTGTCCGGAATATCGTGTATGACAACGGCTCCGGCTCCTATCGTGACATTGTCGCCTATATGTACTCCCTCTACAATACAAACATTCGGACCGATAAATACATTATTGCCGATAACGGCAGGAGTTCCGGTACTGGTTCCTATGCTTAAAAATTGGTGTATATTACAATTATTCCCGATAACAGTCCCTGAATTTATCACGATTCCTACTCCATGACTAATAAGAAGACCATGACCCAGTTGGGTATTTGAAGGAATTTGAATACCGTATTTTCGAGATAATTTGCGGTGCATCCATTTAGCAATTAGGTATAAAGGGGATCTCCGACAAGACAATCTTAGCCAAAAGGAGTAGGTAAAACAATGGTTCTTTGCAATAAGGGCATACAGAGTCGCTTGCAGCGGATTTCCCCCCCCCTTGGATAAACTTGCATACCGTCTGTAATCGGACATATACATCTTTACCGCCTCTTTCATATTAGATATCATCATATTAATTTCCTATTTTTATTATATTCAAATTCTTGGCTCCGGCACGAACCGACGAAGGTCGAACGTGTGATCTGAAATTTATACCGCTTATTTCATTTTCATTTCCCTAAGCAGGAGAATGTTCTTAATATTGAGTGAACCGGGGGCATATGTGTATGCGCATAACATGAAGATGAATAGCGGCATAAAATTCGAATCGAGCGAATTGTTGGAGGAGGCCAATATTATGAACATGGCCGAAATCACGATTTTATCCGACATCGGATATGTCCGGAGCAAACTCCTGCACATACAGAAATACAATACCGTGAAATATGCCGTGGCAATGAGGCCTATCCTGAAAACATACGACAACCAAAAATTTTCTATGATTTTTACCTTGATCGAGGTTGCCATCTCATGCCGGAGCTGTGTCAGGGAACTTCCCCATAAATAGTCCGCCCAGTCCCTGCCTGCCATATATCGGAAAAGTTTCAATCTCGTTTCAATACTCGCATCTTTTCCTATGTTTCCGGTTTCCCATAACCGTTCTCCGAGGCCATAGAGGTACAGTATGCCTACGGCAGAGCAAACAGCAAGCAGGACAACAATGTATTTAAGATTTGTGTCAGACCGTCTTTTGAATATTTCCGTTGCGATATATAGCACCATGCTCAACAAATTCACTACGATAGCCGCGCGGGCATTAAAGCAAAATACTGCAACCAGTCCGAGGAGCCAAAGCAGCAATTTCTTTTTTACCGGAAGCCTCTGGCTGAACAAATAGAAAAGCATCATGACCGTTACCCCCAAAGCATTCTCCAACGGCCCTCCCATCAAAGCCACGGAACGGAAATTTCCATCTCCCGCATACGTCCTGATTCCCTTGGTATAGGTGTATTCGAACCATCCGAAAACATGGTCTTTCATTATAAATTCCAATATTGCCGTGCCGCATTCCACGACATAAAAACACAACAGGAATCTCGCTGCCATCAATCTTACGTCCAAGGCGGATCGGCTTGGAACCTGCCCGGTCGGAAAAACGGAAATCAGCAGGGCGGGTAAAACAAGTATGGATACATTCCGTATCAGTTTGTCTTCGGTATCGGCGACATAACGTAGAACCAATAATAATACGGCTCCGGCGATAATCCACAAGGCCTGCCGGTCGATGCGGGTCTGGTTCCGTTTGTACATGGCTATTATAAACGAACTGTAACCGATCAGCAAACCCAGAAGTGCGCCATTCGGTATCCCTAATGCCACACGCCCGATGTTTCCATAAAGGTAGAATACGAAAGAAAGCAATATTATTATATGATAATACATTGGGGTTCTTATGTTTTCTTTATTCTATAGCGATTTATTGCCGGCAGTATTGTCCTTATTCTTTTTCCGACTTCTCCTTTCTCTTCACCTGTCATGCCCAATAACCAAGTCAAGCATAATGTGGAAAGAATGCAAGTACCAAAAAGCATGGAATATCCCGCTATTGTCGGCTGTAACCATTTGCTTAATAGCAGGCAGAGTCCACCGGAGCTTCCGATAACGCTAATCGACGGTCTTATTACCTGTATGAAATATTGTTTCAGAGGGAAAGAAACATACTGTCTGACCGTCAACAACGCTGCCACGATATATACGATTCTGACTGCAAACAGTATTTGGAATACGCTTACCGGGGAACACCCTTTTCTCAAACAAATGTAGGAAAACAGGAAAGCCAGAATAAATATGCCATTTCCTACCAAGACATACCGTTTAAGTTTCCCGGTTGCCAATACGATAGTCCACATAGGGTTGTCTAAAACATAGACCATTGAATGTGCAAGAATCCAAACGGTAAAAGCTGCGGTATATTCAGGCACATGGGTAAGCCATACTGCCAGTATCGGGTCAATGCACAACATAACTGGCAGGCAGAAAAGCCAGAGCAGGAATACTGAGTATTTCGAACTGCGGAAGAACAAGTTAAGCACTTGCGGGGATTCACCTGCCGCATACGCTTTCATAATCCGTGGGCGTATTGCTGTGTAAAAATTCGTGCTGAAACTGCTGATCGCCCCATTTACCTGATAAGATATGCCCCGGGCCGCATTGACTGCCGGACCAAAGAACAGGTTCAGCAATATGTTTAAGCCTTGCCCGTTCAAGAAGTAAACGAAAGTACCGATCATATTCCACCCGATGAAGGAACAAATCTCTTTTACACCTCCCGTATTCCAGGAGAAACTATACCTGCACTCATCGTATTTCCGTTTACAAATGAAAGAATAGAAAATCTGCGTACACAGTGTCAGCAAGAAAAACAATAAGGCATATACGGTCAGCCTGTCCGAAGAAATCAAAGCTATGGCATAAGCAATGGCCAGCTTAGCCAAGCCTTCGAATATGCCTATATAGGAATACACATGCATGTCTTCGTGAGCGATAATAGCGGCATCGTACACTACATTCAGGATTGTCAGACATGAAGAAAGGACCGCAAACTGATAGACCCATATTGCTGCATTTATACGTTCTGGAGGAATCACCAGCTTATGGCACACGAACCATAAGCCGACTGTCTCGGCAAGCACCAGTACAATTATTGCGATGAAAATATAGAGTGTCTGATGCGACCGGAACACGGAGATTGCTCCTTCAGTATCGTTTTTACCGAGTTTAATACTCAAATAACGTTGTGTCGCATTGGCGAGGGAAGACCGGAAAAACACAAGCATGGAAGTGAACCCGCCTACAATATTGTAGATTCCGAAATCTATAATACCGAGATTCTGCAACACTATTCTTGATGTAAATAAAGACACGAACATCAGAAACAGCATCCTGATATACAGGAATGCCGTATTCCGAATGATTCCATTACCTTTATTTCTCACCTGCGACATACTCCGACTCGTAAATTATGCAAGGGGGTTGGCCAGTTCCCGCAATGCGACAGTATTCTTACTGCCCAAATAATCAACATGGAAGATTGCTTGCCAATGTTCCAATGAGTGTATATCCGTACCCGCGAAGTCATAATAACCGGTTCTCAACATGCTCCGTGCTTTTGCATTCACCTCCCTGCCATAAGCTCCGACAAACGAGAAAAGGTTCGCCTGAAACCAAACTCCCGTCTCTTTTAATTTTATGTAATCCTCGTCATTCATGTACATATACCGTTCGGGATGAGCAAGTACCGGATAAAAGCCTTTTGCCTTGATCCGCTCCAGCAGTCCATACATGTTTACCGGAGGATTGTAATAGGATGTCTCCACCAACAGCCGGTCTTCCTTTTCTCCGAGCGGCAGCAGATCACCGTCGTTCAGCCGTTCGCGGAACAGGTTGTCGAGCATGTACTCGGCCGCCAGATGCAGGCGGACAGCGCCTTTATAAGCTGCTTTCAACTCCCCGAAACGCTCCCTCAGGTGTACAGTAGTGTTCGGTACATCCTCCATGACGTGGGGCGTAAGCCATACAGCCTTTACCCCGAGTTTCTCGTACAGGGCAAGTATCTCCAGCGCTTCGTCCATCGTCTGCACGCCGTCATCCACCCCCGGAAGGATATGGCTGTGCCAGTCGGTGAATCCCCGGAAGATTTCGCTGTCGGCAAGTGAATATCTCTTGCTAAATGGCCACATTATTCGATGATTATGATATAATCCATCACAAATCCGAAAAAACGATTTCCTTTTATCGTCACTTTTTTTGCACCGGCCTCCCGGCAAAGTTTTATTATCCGCTTTTTGGTAAGCAGATTGATGTATTGGCTGGTCTGCTTATGTCGTCCGAGTCTAATTAAGATTTTATCGTACACTCGTTTGGGTAACCAATGCAAAAATGGGAACTGGGTATGTAACTCTATCGGAAAGTACTTGTTGGGGGTAGTGAAACAAACTACCCTGCATGTCCGAAGCAACTCTTTCAGAAAATGCAATTGCGCAGCACCCCCCCCCATAACATGCTCTATTACAGCGTTTGACCAGCCTATACCAAACGATTTGTCCTCGAACGGAAAATTTTCACCATCGTACAAAACAGTGCGAACCAGAGGATATTTCCGACAAAAAACATCCTTTTTACCGATGCCTAAAGCAGTAATGTTTTGAGGATATGGATAATGTTTTTCCAGATAGTTCGCAGCCTCATAATTACCCTCATGATTCATGAATCCAACATCTAATACCGTGGTTTCGGATGTAAAACCAATTTTGTGCTCGAAATATTTGTATTTTCGGGTCCGGTTCCACAGGCTTATTTTCTTGGAAATGTTCCTCATATCAGTCGTAACGGTTTGTTCAATTTGTTCATTCTTTTCCGTTGCCGTACCCGTATCGATATCCGTATTTATAACCGTACCTGTATCCGTATCGTCTGGCTTCGGGTTCCGTGCCGTTCAGGACGACGGCCATATTCCGGAGTTTCTTCTGTCGGTAGAGTTGCTCCAGTTCGGCGAGCATACTGCGTTCCAACAGTCCCGCCCGTACCACGAAGAACGTCCTGTCGGCGACCTTTTCGAGTATCAGTGTGTCGGCCACGATCTCCACAGGCGGGCAGTCGATGAAGATATAATCATACCCTTGGCGTAATTGCGTGATAAGTTGTTCCAACCTTTTCCCGAAGAGCAACTCCGTGGGATTGGGCGGAATCGTACCTACGGGGATAATATCCAACCCTTTGTATCTTTCGTCCACCTTGCGGACGATCTCCTGCCATGCTGCGATGCGTCCGGCCAGATAATCGCTCAATCCCGTGTCGGAAGTTCCGGCATAGGCGGAGAGGGATGCGTGCCGCAGGTCACCGTCGATGACCAGCACGTTCTTACCCTTGATGGCGAGGCTTGCCGCGATGTTCATCGTGAGAAAGGTCTTGCCGCTGCCCGGATTGTACGAGGTGAGCAGAATCACCTCCGTCGTATCGCCCGTCATGAACTCCAGATTGGTGCGCAATACGCGGAACGCTTCATTTACGACATCGCGTTTCCCTTCCTTTACAACGATCCGTTTCTGTTCTGCGAGCTGTTTGCCGGACAGGCGGAGCAACTTTCGGAACCGCCTCTTCCGTTCCGTACTGTCCGTATACAGCGGTATCTCCCCGATGAACGGTACGGGCAGTTTTCCCAAATCCTTGCGTCCCCGGACGGCCGTATTCATTGTCTCGCGCATATAGATAACCACGAGCGGAATGAACAATCCGAGGCATAAGGCGGCCATCAGGATCAGTTTCTTTCTCGGAGCGACGGGTTCGAGGTTTCCCATCGGCGGGGTCAGCATGCGGATATTGTAGGCCGTGAAGGCTTGCGAGAGTTCGTTCTCCTCGCGTTTTTGCAGCAGGAAGAGATAAAGGGCCTCCTTGACCTTTTGCTGGCGACCTACCGTTTGCAGGTATTTTGCCTGATCGGGATTGGCGGCGATACGCGCCGTCGTGCGTTGTTCGCTGCGTTCGAGCTCGCTTTTCCGCGTGTCGAGCGATACAACCAGATTGTCGATGGAATTGACGATTGCTCCCCGCATGGCCGCGAGCGAGTGGTCGAGGTCTACGATCAGGGGATTCTGCTCGCTGCTGTTGGACACCAGATTATTCCGACGAAGCTGCAAGGCGTTGTACTCGGATATTTGCGCCTCGATGCCGGGACTTTCCAGTCCGGAGTTCACCGGCAGCAGTTGATTCCGGTTTTTGCCGCCTGCCAGATAATCCCGGATATAGCGTGCCATCGAGATCTGCGTTCCGAGCATCAACAGTTGGTTTTTAGCCTCCTGCGACTGTTCGAGGTAGAGTTCCGACACCTTCTCCGCATCGGGCAGCAGGTTCGAACTCTTGTAGGAGGAGATGTCCGTATCTACGTCGCCCAACTCGCGTTCCAGCGCCCCCAGACGCTCGGTAATGAACATCGAGGTGCTGACCGTGATCTGGTTCTTGTCCCTGATCCACTCCTCGTTGTAGACAGAAATCAGCGTGTTGAGCACGTCCTCGGCACGGGGAATAGACACGTCCTTGTAGGACAGCTCGATCACCGTGGCATCTTCCGAGCTGAGTTCGGCAGTCAGCCGCTTGCGGCAGTCATCCGTGCAGGCATACAGATTCGTACGTGTAACATGGATAGGCGGGTATTCCTCTTCGGCGGCCCAGTACGCCGTCGGCGTTACCGCGATCCGGCCTAGCGGAGAGGCAAGGGTATCGTTCAAGGCCCCTGTTACCGTTTTGCTGTCGAACTCCCGTTCCGAACTCTCGAAGTCGTCCAGCTCTATTTTACCGTCCGGCAGCAACCGGAGGGTGAATGCTGCGGACTCATTGTCGGCCAGTTCCGGAAGTGCGACCCTGACGGGCAGTTGCATCCCGTAAAGAGTCTCCTTGCGGAAAATACCGTCCGTGCGGTAATCGATGTCCAGATTCAGCCGCTTGATGGTTTCCAGTATCGCGGCCGGCGTCTGCATGGCCAGCAGCTCGTTGTTCACGTTGGCGTTTGCCTGCGAGAGGCCGAGGTCGGCGAACATCGACGCCACGTCGCTGCCGATCGCCTTGCCCTTGCTGTCCTCCTTCACCATCAGGAAGGCCGAACGGGTGTAGACGGGCGGCGTGCGGAGGATATACAGGACGGCTAGCCCGACCGTCACAGCCACAGAAATGGCGAACCATTTCCATTTGGCTAAGCAGAGGTAGAAGAGTTCCTTGAGACGCAGGGAATCGCTTGCCCTGTCCCCTTGCAGTTCCCGCAAGAGCAGGTCCATATTGATCTTGTCATTGTCTGCCATATCCGCTTATTTGAAAATGAGTACCCCGATGGTGGTCAGCAGCGAGGCCAGCGACATCCAGAAGGAGGCCGTGCGCACGTTGTTGCCGTTGAGCGTGGACTGCCGGGCACGGACGCTGTTGGGTTCCACATATACCATGTCGTTCTGCTTCAGATAGTAGGCCGGTGAGGAGTAGAGCGACCGGCTGTCGCAGAGGTCCACCCGGTAAAAAGTCTCCCCACCGTTCTCACGGCGTATCACCAATACATTCTCGCGCTTGCCGTAGATGGTCAGGTCACCCGCCATGCTGAGCGCGTCTAAAAGGGTAAGGTGGTCCCGCTCGATGTTGAAACGCCCGGGGCGGTTCACCTCGCCCATGACCGATACGCCCATGTTCATGAACTCCACGATGACCACGGCATCGCGCACGAGATTTTTCCTTACCAGTTCGTTTTTGATATAAGAGGCAATCTTTTCCCGTTCGAGACCTGCCACTCGGATCTCGCCCAGCACGGGGAAGTCGATGTTCCCGTTGGAGTCCACCGTGTAGCTGGACACCTGCTGGTTGTAATTGTAGTTGCTGTTCATGGGTTGTCCGACGCGGTGCGTCATCACGGGCAGATTGAACATGTCGGCCAGCTCGGGGTTCTGGCTGTTCACGACGATGGAGATCTTGTCCTCAGGCTGCACCGTCACGGCCACCCGGGGGATGTTCTCCCTGCGGACACTCGAGCCGACATCCTGCAAGTAGCTCACCTTACGCGGCGTGGCGCATGCGCCTAACAGGAACAGTACCGTACAGGCAAAGAATATAGTCTTGATTTTCTTCATGCTTGTTATCACGTTTTCAATCCCCCTCCACCGATTGCAGGAGTTCCGCCAGCGCTTCCTGCCTGCCGGATGCCGTCTCACGGACAATCTCCCCTTTGTCGGACGGGATGCGTACGGAGGTGACCTTCCCGTTTCTCAGTTTCTCTATGGCCGCCCCCGG
>ENA-ORPH01002675-ORPH01002675.1-human-gut-metagenome-genome-assembly--contig:-NODE-2675-length-14347-cov-6.708578_pt1 | contig 14347 bp, 15 predicted proteins | sample MGYA00242142_ERZ509074 | MGnify/ENA primary metagenome ERZ509074 (study PRJEB26280, sample SAMEA2338724) | human gut metagenome | biome: human gut; feature: human-associated habitat; material: faeces...
TTAAGACATTTTCCTAAATGATTTATTAAGACATTATCATAAATGAATCATATATTTAACTATTTTTTGCAATAATTTATTGACTTGTATATTTTTTTATATTAAAATATTCTTGAGAAAGGATATACATTATGGAAAAAGAGAATAGAGAATTAGATGATTTCGTTCATTACAGACATGTTGCCAAAAGTGGTGAAAGCTACTTTTTAACAATTGTAGATGATAATGGATTACGATCAATAAATCTTTCAACATTCGGAAAAACACAAATGACATTCGGTAGCGCAAATTCTAATGATATTGTATTAGCATCAAATGCTGTTGACGATAATCAAGGAGTAATAGAAATAAATGAATATGGCGTTTTAGTAACAAATGATAGTTTACAAGTTCCTATGTTAGGTAATGGAAATAAAGCTTTTACAAGCCTTTATTTATCTGAAGGTAGCTTTATAAAAATATTAGATTCTGACTCAAACATTGGAATTGTAATGATAATGTCTATTAATACAAACTTAGATGAATGGAAACCTTATCCACTATCTAATGGAAACATTTCAATAGGTAGTAGTGGTTCTTGTGATATTGTATTATCTCCAGCAGGTATTGCAAAACATCACGCAACTATTCATAAAACATCAACTAAAACATCTATTTTTGATGAATTTAGTTTGAACGGTGTATATGTTAATGGTCTAAAAATTCCTCAATCACAAGAAGTATTTCTAAACAACTTAGATGTTATTTTTATTGGAAATACAAAGATGATTTTGATTGGAAATACACTATTTTATCAAATCTTCGAAAGAGGTATCAGATTAGATGCTATTGATATTGTAAAAAGGGTTAGAATAAAATTCAAAGTCCGTGAAATATCTTCTCATGTAAGTATGAGTATAAATCCATCTGAATTTGTTGCATTTGTTGGTGGCTCTGGAGCTGGAAAATCCACTTTTATGAAATGTATCAGTGGTGTTGATCGTCCAACATCTGGTACTGTTTTAATGAATGGTGAAAATTTATATGAAAATTATGAAAATTTAAAATATAATATTGGATATGTTCCTCAAGATGATATTGTATTTTCTAATTTAACTTTGCATGATATGTTACAATATGCTGCAAAATTAAGAATGCCTGATAATACTTCAAAAAAGGAACGTAACCAAAGAATAAAAGAAGTTTTAGATATAGTTAGTTTAACTGATTTTGAAAACTCATTTATTAGGCAACTAAGTGGTGGTCAAAGAAAAAGAGCTAGTATTGCTGTAGAATTATTGGCAGATCCAAATTTATTTTTCTTAGATGAACCTACTAGCGGTCTAGATCCTGGAACTGAAAGAAGTATAATGCAAACATTGAGAAAAATGTCTCAAATGGGTAAAACAATCATACTTGTTACACATAATACACTTAATTTACATCTATGTGATAAAGTTGCATTTTTTGGAGAAGGTGGTCATTTATGTTTTTATGGTTCACCACAAGAAGCATTGAATTTCTTTGGAGTTACAGACTTTGTTGATATATATACCAAAATAATTGAAAACCAAGAATACTGGTATAACAAATTTCAAGACGAAAGAGAACCAGTCGTACCAAAAATAGCCAAAAATGGAAAAAGTAATAATATTGCTAATAAAAAGAAGTCATTTTTTAAACAATTAATAATTTTAATAATGAGATATATAAAACTTATTTCAAATGATATTCAGCAATTAGTTATACTATTTGCTCAAGCCCCAGTAGTTGCAGTACTGCTATCAATGGTTACAACAGATAATTTGTATAAAAATTACGATGACACAAAAGCAATTCTGTTTTCTTTAGGCTGTTCCGCTATTTGGCTTGGATTACTAAACTCAGTACAAGAAATTTGTAAGGAAAAAGTTATCCTGCAAAAGGAACATATGGCAGATTTAAAATTGTCGGCATATCTATTATCTAAATTTATAGTACAAGGAATATTAGCATTCATCCAATCACTTCTTTTGGTAGCATTATTCCAAAAATTAGTTGGAGCTTCAGAATATAATATATTAATAGATTCATTCTGGGATGTGCAAATTATATGTTTCTTATCAATATTATCATCTGCAACAACTGGATTGTTCATATCTTCGTTTGTAAAAGATGCTAATATTGCAATGACACTTTTACCAATGGTTCTTGTACCACATTTACTATTTTCAGGAATGCTTTTCAAACTTGAAGGATTTTCTGATTTCATATCTAACTTCGTTTTATGTAGATGGACTGTTGAGGGACTTGGTACAACAGCAAATTTAAATGAATTAACACATATGGTACAAACTATAAATCCATTAATAAAAGTAGACCCTGAAGATTACTTTACTTTTACAGTAGGACATATGCAACATGTTATATTAATAATATTATTAATGACATTTGTCTTACTAATTTTAAGTTATCTTGTTTTAAGAAAAAATGTTAATAAAAATATGTAAAAAAATAAAAGCTTGAAATTCAAGCTTTTATTTTATTTCTTTTAATTCTCTATATTTTATCACAAATACTATTATACTAATTCCTGCAATTACAACTAAAATTTTGATTATATTTTGTGCTCCTGCATACGGAATTTTTTCTCCTGATGTAGTTGGATCAATTGTAGGATTACTTTGATCTACTTTATTTACATTATTATTTGAGTCATTGTTTGCACCATCATTTGTGCCATTATTTTTATTATCATCTTTCTTTCCATCATCTTCAGATGTTCCTACTTTTGCATCTACCCATTCTTTAATAACTGATATTTCTTCTCTCATATCATCTATATTATCATCATCCAGATTATTTACTTGTGAATTTAATTCTATGTCCAAAACACTTAATATTAATGGATTTATTCCGTCAATATTCTCAAAATTACTAATATCTTCTCTTAATTTTTCTTTTAGTGCATCATCAACTTTTGTTGCTGTATATAAATCATTATATGTAACATCTACTACTTTTTTTAATTGATTTAAATCTCCTAAATCTTCTTCATATTCGTCAAGTAATTCTTTTAATTCATCTGCTTCTGTTTTTCCATAAACAATTGGTGCTCTAAAGCTAGCAAAAATTAATATACTAATTAACAATATTCCTAATATTTTTTCTTTAAAATTTCTCATGTTTATTCATCTCCAATATCTTTAGTTAATACACTCCTATAATAAGTATACCACACTAATTTTTTAAAAGTCAATATAATTGTAAGAAAAAACCAACCTTAAGATAAGGTTGATTTTTTCATTAATTTATTATTATTTTTTAATTATGTTCTTTATTAATTTTAATGCTTTTAATAATTGTGTAATTGCTGATGACTTTTGTACTTCTTCTTGTTTGTAATCTGATTCTTTATTTACTGTTTTTCCTTCAGATATTTCTTCTGCTTTACTAATAAAGTTTTCTACATGTCCTTTATAAACATTGTATTGTAAACCTAATACTACAAATGCGTGTTGTTGTCCTTCTGCACTATATCTTTGTACATATGGTATTTTTGAATTTGCCATTGCAGTATTATAAATTTCTGTACTATTTTCATATGGTACTATTGTATCTTTTGTACCATGTACAATTAATATTGGTAATTCACATTTATTTAAACTATCTAATGCATTTTGGTGTTGGTCAAAGTTTTCATCTGTTAAACCTACATCAATTACGTTAATTAATAATTTTTTAATTACTTCATCAGATAAGTTTGAGCTTGATAAGCTTGATAAATTGTCTTTTTTAGATATACCTAATATTTTAGCTACTAATTCATTACTTGAAGAATCTGATGATGAACTTGAGCTTAACATTCCTTTTATGATTCCTGTTAATGAAGTATATCCACAGTCTTCAACAAGTCCTATAACATGTTGGTCTTTCATTGTTTTTCCATTAATTTCTAATCCTGAAGCAAATACTGTTGTTGCTCCACCTAATGATACACCATGTACAATTATCTTTTGACATTTATCTCCGTATGTATTATTTAAGTATGTTAACCAATCCCATACATCAAGACTTTCTACATATCCCATAGCAACACTTCCGCCGCTACTTCCATATCCTCTTGAATCTGGTGCTAATACGTTATATCCTCGGTCTAAGTACATTTGTCCTAAAGAATCTGCTATTGCTTGACCATTCATTTGAGAACCTTGTACTAAATAAACCCATTTATTTGATGTTGGGTTACCACTTTTATCTGTACCAGCATAATATATTTTACCAACTAAATTTACTTTATATTTTTCTCCACATATCTCTCCAGCTGTTGTAGCAGTCATATTATCGATTGTTACATCTGGTGTTAAACTCTCTATTGCATTACTTGTATTTCCTAACAATTTCTTTAATGTACTTGTTATTGTTCCTAACAAGTCACTTGTTGATGTTGCATTGGAGTTTATTGTTGTATTAATAATTTGATTTGAGATTTTTGGAATTGCAGATGAACTACTATATTTGTTTCTTAGTTCAGTTGCTTTGTCAATAATTTGAATTTTCATCTCACTTACTGACATATTCTTATTCAATCCATTTGTAAACTTTGTCATTTCATTTAAATATTCTTTATATTTATTTACAGATTGATATCTTTGTGTCGCCATTTCTAGCATTGATCCAAAATTAAATCCTCTCGAATTTGATTTTGATGAACCGTAGTTATAAAATGATGCTGCATTAGCTACAGTTGGCATTGCAACTATTGCTGCTATTAATGTTAATACTACGATTAAATTAACAATTTTAAAAGATTTCTTCATATAATCCCCTCCTAAAAAATAGTCTTTAGACTTTCGAGCAAGATTACTTCTTATGTATGCTCATTTGTATTAGGTCACAAAACTTGCCCTCTATAATTAATTTTACCACTATTTAAAATTATTGTCAATTTTTTTGTAAAAAAATGCCGAATTCAAAATTGTTATCTAACAATTTGAATCCAGCACTTTCTGCATATCTAAAAACTATTGATTTTCAATAGCTCTATTTGCAATTTCTATAGCTTTTGAAACTATATTTCCACATGTCTTAGAAGATACGTTTTCCCAACTTCCTCCATCTTTTTTTACTTGATCATAAACACCTAATTCTTTTGCTATTTCTGTTCGTAAGTTTTCAGATATTAATTTGTTGTTCTTAGACATAATAAAGTCTCCTTTCCAAATTTATCTGTTTACGGACCGTTTTTTGAAAAAGCTTATTTACTTTTTCGTTATTATTATTTGCATTATTTTATTTTTTATGTTTGAAATTTTTTCTATTCAGTTAATGTTCCATTAGGAGTATTTGTAATAATTAAAATATCTTCTTCCTCTCCATTTTCAGCATTAATATATGCAATAAAATCTATATCATCTGCTTTTCCTTTAAATTCGTAGCAAAACTTCTCCGTCTTCCATTCTGTAGGAATTATAGCTAATCCTTCACTTGTAATTTCTACTTTTGAACTTAATTTTTTTCTTGCATCATCTATTGAAATTCTATTTGTAGGAATAATTCTAGTATAATGACAATTTAAATATCCAGTAGTTTCTAATCCTATAACTTCACCATCATCTAAAGCTATTTTTACTTTAATTAAATCTGGGTAAATTATCACATCATCTTGTTGATATGCATAATTTACAGTTATAAATCCATTTTCTTTTAAATAATATGTTTCTTTCATATTATTAAATCCTTTATTTGCAAGGTATTCTTTTCCTTTTTGTACAGCATCTTGTTCACTTATTTTTTCCTCATTTACATCTCTGTTATAATTTAAAAATACAACATGACCACCTTTTTTAGAAATAGATATTCCTATTGTTTTATCTTCATTTGTCGTCATTTCAAATCTATATACAGGAATATCACCATTTTCTACATATCCATTATTTTTAGTTTCTTTGATTTTATCTTTTCCTATAAAATTTTCAGCAATTTGTTTTGCAGATTCTTCATCTATTTCATCTCCAGTTAATCCTTTTTTCTCTGAACTTGTTATATGTTCAGAAAATGCACCATCATAGATTAAACCAGTATATTCATGAAAATTTTCTTCTACAACATCAAATGTGCTTACTTCTGATATTTGTGAGCTTGTGGCTTCACTTGTCAAATCAGACCATTTTAAAGTTCCATTATTTAGTTCTTCCGCCATTTCATTTAATGTATTTGATAAATCAACACTATAATTATGCAATTCTTTTATTTTTTCAATATCTTCATCGGTAAGTCCTGTACCCTCAATATTTTTTCTAGATAATGCATAACTATATTCACTTACTTGGTTCAAAAATTTTTCTGTATTTTCTAATTCTTGGCTCTCTATTGGCAACATTCCTAAATATGCTTGTGCCATATTAGCTTCTCTCCACACATGTGTTAACATTTCAGCTCCATGCTCTGCAGATTTTGAAATCATTGCTTTTGCCAAATATGTTTTTACATTTTGAACATACTCCGTAACTTGATAAAATGCCATATTATAATCATTTTCTTTTGTTGTAGCATATGCAGTTTTTTGATTAAATAAATTAAAGCCTAATATAATTGCTAAAATTACTGCAATTACTGTTAAAAAAATCCAAATTTTACTTTTTTGCATTTTGACCTCCTTTTCTTAATATTTTGGTTTTTTTTGCAAAAAATATACAATTTATTTTAACTTTATGATAGAATGAAATAAAAAATATTTTAAGGGGATTTTAATATGAGAAAAGTAATGATTTTTTATGCTTCATATGGGGGTGGACATTTATCTGCAGCACGCTCTATAAAAGAATGTATTGAAACAAATTATCCTGATGTTGATGTTGCTCTTGTTGATTGCATGGAATATGTAAATAAAGCTGTAAATAGCGTAACTAAAATGGCTTATACAGAAATGGCAAAAAAAGCTCCAAAAACATGGGGAAAATTATATTGGAACTCTCAAAAAGGCCCAATAGCTCAAATAAGTACAGTTTCTAATATGATACTTTCACAAAAACTATGTAAATTATTAAAATCATTTAAACCAGAAATTATAATTTCTACACATCCTTTTGGTTCACAAATGTGTGCATATTTAAAAAAACAAGGAAAATTAACTGCAAAGCTTGCAACTGTAATGACAGATTATGCGCCACATGACCAATGGCTTGTTTTTAATAAATATGTAGATTACTTTTTCGTTTCTCATGAAGGAATGAAGAAAAAATTACATGAAAAAAATATCCCTAACGAAAAAATCTTTGCAACAGGAATACCTCTTTCTAATAAATTCTTATTAAAATATGACAAAGCACAAATACTAAAAAACTTTCGGATTATCACCTGATAGAAAAACTGTTCTTTTCTTCGGAGGCGGAGAATTCGGACTAGGCAAAAAGCAAACATTTAATATTTTCAAATCATTTGTCAAATCATATGAAAAAATACAAGTTGTTGCTATTGCTGGAAAAAATCAAAAAATGAAAGAAGATTTTCAAAATTTAGTTAATGAATTAAATAAAAATGAATTTGTAAAAATTCTAGAATATACAGATAAAGTTCCTCAACTTATGAGTATTTCAGATTTAGTTGTTACTAAACCTGGTGGTCTAACTACTACGGAAAGCTTGGCTTCTGGTTTGCCAATAGTAATAATAAATCCTATTCCAGGTCAAGAAGAAGAAAATGCTGCATATCTTGAAAAAAATAAAGTTGCAATTTGGATAAAAAAAGGCGATAATGTTGAACAAATCTTAGATGATTTATTCTCAAACCCAGATAAGATTCAAGAAATGAAAGTCAGAGCTAGAATTATTGCCAAGAAAAATTCTACTAAAGATATTTGTAAAATTCTTTTGCAATGCGAAAATAGGGTCGGTCCTTTTTTTAGCATTCCTTCGTAGATGCTAGCAATGCTAAATTATCTCCAAGAGCTGTTACAAAAGCAGCTAGAATAGCTAAATCATCTGCATCAAATTGTTCACTTATAACAACTGCTAAAGATGCAGCTAATCCAACCAAATTATAACCAGAGCAATTATTACAATTAGATTTTGAATCCATAAAAGCCACCTCATTATATGATATGAGGTGGCTTATTTTTTTGTGATTATATTTTATAACTCTCTTCTTCCTTCCAAAGCTTTTGTTAAAGTAATCTCATCTGTATATTCCAAATCTCCACCAACAGGAATTCCATGAGCTATTCTTGTAACTTTGATTCCTAATGGCTTTATTAGTTTTGATAAATACATTGCTGTTGCTTCCCCCTCTACCCTAGGGTTTGTTGCAAGTATTACTTCTTTTACAGTTCCATCCATAAGACGTGCTAATAATTCTTTTATTTTTATATCATCTGGTCCAATTCCATTCATTGGAGATATAGAACCATGTAAAACATGATAAACTCCTTTAAATTCATGAGTTTTCTCCATTGCAATAATATCTCTAACATCTTCCACTACGCAAATAACTGATGGATCCCTTTTTGGATTTCCGCAAATTGGACATGGATCTGTATCTGAAATATTATAACATTTACTACAATATTTTAAATTCTTTTTTGCATTTATAATAGAAGAAACAAACTCATTGGTTTCTTCTTCTGATGCGTTTAACATATAAAATGCTAATCTTGCAGCTGTCTTATTTCCTATACTTGGTAATTTTTCAAAGCTCTGTATAAGTTTTTCTATTGATGGTGAATACATTGACATATGTTTTCTCCTTGTAACTACATTAATCCTGGGATATTATATTTTCCCATAGAAGCTGCTTGAGCATCATCTACTTGTTTAAATGCTTGATTTAAACATGTTACAATTAAATCTTGTAACATTTCAACATCATCTGGATCTACAACATCTTTTTGTAAAGTTAAGCTTAATATCTCTTTTTGTCCATTTACTTTTGCTGTTACTGCTCCTCCACCTGCTGATGCTTCAAATTCTTTTGCTGCAAGCTCTGTTTGTGATTTTTCTAAATCTGCTTGCATCTTTTTTGCTTCTTTCATTAAATTGTTGATGTTCATTCCACCAAATCCTCCCATTCCTGGGAATCCTCCTCTTTTTGACATTTCCTATTCCTCCTTAATTATTCTATTACGCCAAATGGTATATCAAATTCATTCGCAAAATTTGATAATTCTTGTTCTTCTGTCATTTCGCCTTCGCTCTGTGGCTTTGTATCTATATATTTTATTTGCATTGTTTTTCCACATGCAATTGAAACTTGTTTTACTATTTCTGCTTTATTCTCTGGATTTTCTAATACTGTTTTTCCAAATGGTGTTAATCCCTTAGGAAATTCTATTCCAACAGTCATATCATTTACTTCAATAGCGTCTGTATTTAACAAATTCGTATATAACATTATTTTTCCATTAGCTTTAAAATTATTTACAACATCTTTCCAATATTGTGCAGGCTTTTTATCTTTTCCTATTCCTGCAATTGCACTTATTGCATTACTTTTAGGTGCCGTTGTATTTGTTGTTCTTTTAATTGTTTGAGATTGTACTCTTACTCCACCACCAGATCTTAAATAATTTTCTATTTTATCTAATCTAGCATATACATCTGAATTATCTGAATCTCCACCGTTTCCTGTTGGAGAAGCTGATGAAATTTCTTTATCACATAATCTTATAATTCCTGCTTGGAATATAATCAATCTCTGTGTAGAACTTTTCATATCATTTTCAAGTTTTGATAATTCACTTATTAGCCTTATAGCCCTATCTTTTGAGACTTTTTCAGCTAATGTTTTTAAATTTGCAAAATCATTTTCATTATATATTGTTAATTTTTGACCTGTTTTTACCATCAAAATATCTTTTACATATTTTATAATTTCCCAAAGTAAATTATTTAAGTCTTTTCCTTCATCTAAGACTTTGGTAATTGATTCCATTGCTTCATCTATATTATATTCAATAATTGCTTCTGTAATGCTATGAATATAAGTAATCTTAGGAATTCCGACTAATTCTTTTATCTTATCTTCATCAATATTATTTTCACCATCTTGTACACATCTCTCTAAAATAGATAATGCATCTCTCATTGCTCCTTCTGATAGTGAAGCTATAATATTTAATGCTTGTGGTGTTATACTTATATTACTCTCTTTGCAAACAATTTCTAATCTTTTTATAATATCTTCATTTGAAATTCTTTTGAAATCAAATCTTTGACATCTTGAAAGTATTGTTGCTGGCAATTTTTGCGGTTCTGTTGTTGCCAAAATAAATTTTACATGTTCTGGTGGCTCTTCCAATGTTTTTAACAAAGCATTAAAAGCTCCTTGAGATAACATATGTACCTCATCTATAATATATACTCTATATTTTGCTTTTGTTGGTAAAAAATTTACTTCTTCCCTAATAGAACGAATATCTTCTACACTATTATTAGATGCCGCATCCATTTCTACAATATCTGTTAATGAGCCATTTAACGCAGCTTTGCATATTTCACATTCATTACATGGTTCTCCATCCTTAGGATTTAAGCAATTTATCGCACGTGCTAAAACTTTAGCTGATGTAGTTTTTCCAGTTCCTCTTCCCCCATTAAATAAATACGCATGTCCTACCCTATTAGCCATTATTTGATTTCTTAGCGTTCTTGTTATATGTTCCTGACCAACCATTTCTGCAAATGTTTGTGGTCTAAATTTTCTATAAAGCGCTGTGTACCCCATAATTTCACATCCTTCATAAAGAAAATGGTGTGATTGTCAATCTCTCTATGGAAAACAACGCCCACATAAAAGTATCTACTTATTGCTGCTTCCTTCCGGACCTGACAAGGTTCATAGGCTTCTATTGAGTTTGTTTTCCATACAGAGGTCAACCCTCATACCATTCATTATTATATACTGTAATTATTAAATTTGCAAGTATTTTTTATTAATTTTAATTCCATTTAATTTTCCATTCTCTTGAAAATTATTCCTTTTAAATCTGTTATATCAATTCCAACAGTTCCTTTTTCTATTATATCCCCTTGTGGCACATCAATATTAACCTGTGCTTGATATTTTTTCTTGCTCTTTAAATTTATAATAATATCAAAGGTTATCTTAGTTTGCAAATCTTCTTGTTTTATATTTGTCAATTTCAATAACTGGCTATAATTTATTTGTTCTTCATTATTTGAAATATATGTTGCCAAATTATTTATAGCATACCTAAATGCAACAATTCCTCCTTGATTTGAAATTTTTTCCTCTTTTATATTTGATTCTAATTCACCATTATATGTAATTTCTGTAATTTCATTTTCCTGTGAATTTGTAAACATTCTTTTTTCTTCTGTTACAGGTTTATATAGTTTCGTTTCTCCTAGTTTTTTTTCTTTATTTATATCAATATTTTTTATTTCTACACTATCTATTATTTCAGTTTTTCCATACCCAGAATTTTTTTCAATATAAATATATATATCATTATTTTGATTTACATTAAAATTCCACTTTTCACTTGCGTTATCTTTTTCAGTTCCTTCTACACTTTCTACTAAAGAGATTTTAGTAATTTTAAATGGCATATTTGCCTCTCCCTCTACTTGATATCTCAAAATAAATATACCACCAACACATAATATTGCAAAAATAATAACAATTACCATTACAATGTGAAAAATTTTCTTATTTATATTTCTATACATTTTTTCCTCCGTTACTTTTTAATTTTCTCAACTCTTTAAAAAATTGTTTTAATAAGCTTTCACAATCTTCTTTTAATATTCCTTTTTCAACTTCTGGTTTGTGATTAAATTTATAATCCTCAAATAAATTAAGAACAGAACCAACTGCACCAGTTTTTTCGTCCATAGCACCAATATAAACTTTTTTTATTCTTGAATGAATAATTGCTCCCGCACACATTGTACATGGTTCTAATGTTACATACATTTCACAATCAATTAATCTCCATGATTTTAATTTTTTACTTGCTTTTTGTATTGCTAATATTTCTGCATGTTTTGTTGTGTCTGTTTTACTTTCTTTTTGATTATATGCTCTTGCTATTATTTTTCCGTCTTTTACAATTATAGCTCCAACTGGTACTTCTAATTTTTTATAGGCTTTTTCCGCTTCTTTTAATGCTTCTTTCATGAAGTACTCTTTTGTTTTTTCCATTTAATCACTCTCTTTTCGTTTATATTATATGTTTTTTTCTTTTTTTTATCAAGTGTTTTTATTAGATTATTTATATAATGCATTTTCTTCTCCTTCAATTGCTTTTTCCAAAAAAATGATGTGTAAATAAATACACACCACTCTTCTAATTTATTTAATTCTTATTTCGAGCTCCTTTTAGTGCATCGCTACACAGGACTCAGAGCTACCTTTAATAAAGTGCTACTCTGCACCCAATGTCGTATGTGGCATTGGCCATAGAGCTGACGCCGCGGCTAGAAGCCGGATAACTACTGCCCGTAAAGTCGTAATAACCTCCTCGAAAGGCAGAAGGACCGTAGATGCTAGAAGTATATTCGAGCGTCCATTCATATACATTTCCTGCTAAATCATATATTCCCATTTTGCTAAAACTATCGCTTGCTCCTGTTGATAATAAGATAATTTCACTAGCAGTTTTTGTTTTTTCTGTTGCTGTTGCCCAAGGTTGTAAAGAAGAATTTTTGTATTCTGCATATTTTAAATTTTCATTTGTTATATTCCATGCATTATTGTAGTAATTTCCCCAACTTGTACTATTTGTTTTTAAATCTGCTTGCGCTGTTCCTTTTTTCTCTAAATATTTTAATGTTAAATCCCATTGTACTCCAAACATTAAACTTGTTGTTTTATCTCCATGTTCCATATTACTTGCTAATGTTTGTGCTTGACTACATGTTACATAAGTATATGGGTATGCATTTTGTTTTATTACTGGTGTTTCTGTTAGTGTTGTATTTGATGTTCTTGGTGCATCTTCTATTCCAGTTTCGTATTTTCCAATGTAAAATCCACCGTTTTGGTATACACTTTTTAACATCTTTTGTTTTAATTCTGTGTATTGTTCACTTGTTAATCCTGTTGTTGCATTTGAATAATATGTGTCTGTATATTGAATTTTTTTCCTCTACACATCTTTATACAAAAAATTCTATATAGTAAACTTTTACATTTACTATATAGAATTTTTTTATATTTAAATTGCTATAACTATTCTATACTTAAAATTCCTGTTAATTCTGCTAAACTTATCGTAGCATAGCACCCCATATCCATACTTATAAATACAATTTTATTATTTTTTATGAATCCATAAATTATCAATGTATCCCCCATATATGAATATTCATATCTAACATTATTATAAGTAAAACTTTTAAATTCCATATCTAAATATCCATATTCCTTACCATTTATGTTCCATCTTCTACCTTTTGGATTATTTGGAGTTTCATTGTCTACTGCTATAATTATATCTCCCAAAACAGAACTTTTTTCAATAAATTTCACATTATCTAACAAAATATCTTCTTTCACTTTTAATGATTTAGCAAGTTTAAAACTCACATTATTTATTATCTCTGTAGTATAATTAACATCTATGTTATCATAAGTATCTGATAATAATTTTATTTTATTTTCTATATTACTTTTAGGAGAATATATTATTTCCCTCCACAAAAATAGTAATACTACAAAAATTATTACTATAAATCCTGCAATTTCTAGTACAACATTTTTATTATTTTTATTATCCTCATAAGAATTTACCATTCTATTATAGTATTGATAAAAATATGGAATAATAGAAATTGCAAATATTAACATACGTATATAATATATATATCCTCCAAAAGGACTAATGTAATTAAATACAAATATGCAACCTAATATGCAGCCAAAAGCAACTAATATACTTGTACATATATATGCTTTTTTTATAAAATTTTCTAAAATTATTATTTTTCTAAAAAATATTATTATTAAAAAAAATAGGAGTACCAACAAATATATCACAATCACAAGATTAATAAGTTCATATATTGCATTTTCTATTCCATATTTAAAAAGCAGTGAATCTATTGATATCCTTGTAACTTCGCAAAAAATATTTATTATAATTGTTATTATTAAAATAATACTTGAGAATTTCATAAAATCTTTGCCAGACTTTATTTTAATTAATGCACTTATAAAATAAATCATTGTTCCTATTATAAATAAATTACTAGGTATAGCATAAATAATACTATTATTAACTTGATAAACTAACATAATTATTGAAACAACACACATTACTAATCCTAAAGTTATAGATTTTTTTAAATCTTCAAAATCTTTCATAGTATATTACTCCTATCTCTATAAATGAATATATTATCTCTTAATATCTCCATTTATCTTAATT
>ENA-ORPH01002686-ORPH01002686.1-human-gut-metagenome-genome-assembly--contig:-NODE-2686-length-14309-cov-2.997194_pt1 | contig 14309 bp, 8 predicted proteins | sample MGYA00242142_ERZ509074 | MGnify/ENA primary metagenome ERZ509074 (study PRJEB26280, sample SAMEA2338724) | human gut metagenome | biome: human gut; feature: human-associated habitat; material: faeces...
TGAATACGGCCGCCGCTGCAAAAGAAGTATCTGAGAGCGGTGATTTGACGATGGCAGCCGTCGGAAGCCCATATGCAGCAGAACACTTCGGACTGCAGATCTTAAAAGAAGGCATTTTTGACGCCCGGGGCAATACGACACGTTTTGTTATTATTTCCGGTCAGAAACGCTTTGTAAAGGATGCACAGAAAATCAGCGTATGCATGGAACTGCCGCATCAAAGCGGTTCTCTTTACAATGCACTGGCACATTTTATTTACAACGATCTGAACATGACAAAGATCGAATCCCGGCCGATTTCGCAGCGGAAATGGGAATACCGTTTTTTCGTGGATTTTGAAGGGAATTTAAGTGATCCGGCGGTCAAAAATGCACTGCGTGGACTGCAGGCAGAATCCGCAAAATTCCGGATTTTCGGAAATTATTAATCCAGAAGAGAGGGCCGTACCAAGCGGCCTTTTCGCATAAATAAAATGAAAAATGACAGGAAGGAAGAGACAAAAGATGATTAGAATAGAAGAATGTATCCTCTACCGCGATTTCGCAGAGGGGGAGGTACTGCGCGATATGACGATACTGGTGGAGACCTACAAAAAGCTGGTCAACGCTCAGATTTCCTTAAAAGACCGCCGGTTCCGTGAGAATATGAGCGCATATGAGCCGCAGTTTTACGAGGCACTGAACCGCCTTGTCGAGATGGCAAACCGCTACGGCTTCTCCGGAAATCTCTGGCACGATTATCTGACATATCTTCTGGTAAACAAAGAAAATGCATTTTCCACCTCGTGCGAGATTGTCGGAAAAGTAGAGGGAAGCATCAACCAGATGGCAAAACATGATTTTGTCCGTTTCAAAGAACTGTTTGATTTTGATATCTGTGTTTTTGATGAGATTTTTGAGTCCGGCGATGCCTCTGTCATCAGTTCCTACGAGAACACGGACAGTCCAAATAAACTGTTCAACAAAGAAGTCCGGGATCGTATCTGTGAGCTGGCCATCCGTCTGGCAAAGGCTGCATCTGCAGATGAATTTATGGCTGATATGGTTCAGTTTTACAAAGATTTCGGAGTGGGAAAACTGGGACTTCACAAGGCATTTCGTATTGCGCATACAGGAGAGAACGTTGAGATTATCCCGATTACCAACATTCCGGATGTGCGCCTTTCTGATCTTGTCGGCTACGAAATTCCAAAGCAGAAGCTGATCGACAACACGAAAGCGTTTGTCGAGGGAAAGAAAGCAAACAACTGTCTGCTTTTTGGCGATGCCGGAACCGGAAAATCCTCCAGCATTAAAGGTATCCTGAATGAATATTACGATCAGGGACTTCGTATGATCGAGGTTTACAAGCATCAGTTTCAGGATTTGAATGAGCTGATTGCACAGATCAAAAACAGAAATTATAAATTCATTATTTACATGGATGACCTTTCCTTTGAAGAGTTTGAGATTGAGTACAAATACCTGAAAGCTGTCATTGAGGGAGGCCTGGAAAAACGTCCGGACAATATTCTTATTTATGCAACCTCCAATCGTCGCCATCTGATTAAAGAGGATTACAGTGACAAAGAAGGAACAAGACAGGATATGCATACTTCCGACACCGTACAGGAGAAGCTGTCCCTGGTATATCGCTTTGGTGTCAGCATCTATTTTGGTGCACCGGATAAGAAAGAATTCCAGAAGATTGTTTCCACACTGGCCGAACGATACGGCGTGACGCTGCGTGAGGAAGAGCTTTTGGCAGAAGCGAACAAATGGGAACTGTCCCACGGCGGTCTGTCCGGCCGTACCGCACAGCAGTTTATCGATTATCTGCTCGGAAAACAGTAAAAAGAAAAAGGTCAAAAAGTCCGCTTGGTATTGGGAGCGGGCTTTTTGGGATATCCTTTGAAAAAGAAGGAGGAAAAGCGTATATGCAGTATTCCACATTTGCTGCCATTGATATCGGCAGCTACGACGTCATCCTGGAGATTTTTGAGATCTCCAAAAAGCAGGGGATCCGGAGCGTGGATAAGATCTGCCACCGGATGGAGCTTGGAAAAGATACGTACACGCTGGGAAAAATTCGCCCGGAAATGGAAGAAGAGCTGTGCCGTGTACTCGCAGATTTTGTGCGGATTATGGAAGGCTATCGCGTGGACGATTACCGTGCAACGGCATCCAGTGCGATCAGTGAGGCGTCGAACAGTCTCTATGTCCTTGGAAAAATTCATCAGCTGACCGGTCTTTCTGTCACTGTTCTCTCCAACTCGGAGCAGCGTTTTCTTAGCTATAAAGCGCTCGCGGCGATGGAGGACAATTTTAACAAGATCATTGAAAAGGGAACTGCGATTCTCGATCTTGACGGTGGCAGTTTTCAGATTTCCCTGTTCGATAAGGATGCGCTTGTCACAACACAGAACATCCGCATGGGAAGTCTTCGCATCCGCGAGCGTCTTGCCGGAATTCAAAGTGAGACGGAACATTACGAAGAGATGGTCGAGGAGCTGATCTGGAACGAAGTATCAAGCTTTAAAAAGATGTATCTGAAAGACCGCAAAATTGAAAACATTATGCTGATCGGCGATGTTTTCACCGACAGTGTTTATCAGAACATTGAAGAAAAAACGACAAAAATCATTTCCCGCGAAAACTTTAATACCTGGTATGAGAAAATTATTCGCCAGTCACCGATGGAGCTCGCCGTAAAACTTGGTATTCCGCTGGAAAACGCTTCACTGATGTATCCGTCTGCTGTGATTTATAAATGTCTGATTGATATGATGGGTGCGGAGCATATCTGGATTCCGGGCGTGCATATGACACGTGGTATTGCATACGAGTATGCGGAGCAGATGAAACTGCTGAAAGGCGGTCATAATTTCGAAAATGATATTCTGATGGCGGCAAAAAATATCGGAAAACGGTACGCAGTGAACCGTCCGCATGTCCAGAACCTGGAGATGACAGCGCTTGCCATGTTTGATGCGACGAAAAAGATGCACGGTATGAAAGAGCGCGAACGGCTGCTTCTCCAGATGGCAGTGATGCTGCATGACGTTGGAAAATACATCAGTTTCAATAATGTAGCGGATTCTTCCTATAATATTATCATGTCAAATGAAATCATCGGATTGTCGCACATTGAGCGTGAGATGGTGGCATTGATTGCAAGATACAACACGGTTACGCTCCCTTCCTACGATGAGCTGGTGATGGAATCGTCCTTGAGTGCCGAGCAGTATCTGACAGTATCTGAACTGACCGCAATCGTCCGTCTGGCGAATGCGCTCGACCGGAGTCATTTGCAGAAGATTCAGGCGATCCGCGCCACATTAAAGGAGCGCGAGCTGCAGCTTTCGCTCACGGTCAACCGCGATTTTACCCTTGAGCAAGGTTTGTGCCAGGAAAAATTAGATTTCTTCAATGAGGTATTCAGCATACAGCCGGTCATCAAACTGAAACGGCAGATGTAAAAGGAGGCGAAGAAAGATGGATATTGCACCATATAAGAAACCGGAATATTTCCGCAACCGGGAGTTGAGCTGGGTCAGCTTCGACGAGCGTGTTTTAAACGAGGCGCGGGATAAGAGTATTCCGCTGTTTGAACGTCTGAAATTTATCAGCATTACATCCTCCAACCTGGATGAGTTTTATATGGTCCGTGTGGCTTCACTAAAAGACCAGGTGCATGCAAACTATACGAAAAAGGATCTGTCCGGCATGGATGCGAAGGAGCAGCTTGCCGGGATCAGCAAACGGACACACGAGCTGGTGCAGCTGCAGTACAATACGTACAATCGCTCGGCGGTTCCGTCTCTGGAGCACGTTGGCCTTACGATTATCAGCGAGCACGAGAAGCTGACGAAGGAGCAGGCGGAGTATGTGGATTCCTATTTTGAGGAGAACATTTACCCGGTTCTGACCCCGATGGCCATGGATTCGGCCCGCCCGTTCCCATTGATCCGGAACAAAACATTGAATATCGGTGCACTGGTGCAGAAGAAAGAGGATTCGCTTCTGAGCCGTGCGGAGGATAAGAAAGAGAAGAAAGGTAAGGAGAAGGAAAAAGAGAAAGAACTGGAATTTGCGACGGTTCAGGTTCCTTCGGTACTGCCGCGTTTTATTCTGCTTCCGCAGGATGAAAAGACGGGACAGCGGTATGTGATTCTTCTGGAGGAGATCATCGAGCGGAACATTGGAAAGCTGTTCTTAAGCTACGATGTGGTCTGCGCGCATCCGTACCGTGTTATGCGGAATGCAGATCTTTCGATCGATGAGGATGAGGCTTCGGACCTGTTAAAAGAGATCCAGAAGCAGCTTAAAAAACGTCAGTGGGGCGAAGTGATCCGTTTGGAAGTGGAAGATAAGATGGATAAGCGGCTCCTGAAGATGCTGGAAAAAGAGTTTGACATCGATGAAGACGACCTGTTCCGGATTCCGGGACCGCTCGATCTGACGTTTTTAATGAAAATGTATGGGCTCGACGGCTTTGATGAGTATAAAATTCCGAAATACATTCCGGCGGCAGTTCCGGCGCTGATGAATGAGGATGACATTTTTACAAACATCCGAAAAGGAGATATCCTGCTGCATCATCCTTATATGACGTTTGATCCGGTCGTGCAATTTGTACAGCAGGCAGCAAAGGATCCGGATGTACTGGCGATCAAACAGACACTGTACCGTGTGAGCGGCAATTCTCCGATTATTGCAGCACTGGCTCAGGCGGCGGAAAATGGCAAACAGGTTTCCGTACTGGTGGAATTAAAGGCACGGTTTGACGAAGAAAACAATATTGTCTGGGCGAAGATGCTGGAAAAGGCGGGATGCCATGTAATTTATGGTCTTCTGGGACTGAAAACACACAGTAAGATCACATTGGTGGTTCGGCGCGAGGAGACAGGCATTCGCAGATATGTACATCTTGGCACGGGAAACTATAACGATTCTACGGCAAAGCTGTATACGGACTGTGGCCTGCTGACATGCAATGCAAAGATCGGTGAGGATGCAACAGCAGTATTTAACATGCTTTCGGGCTATTCGGAGCCGGATCGCTGGAACAAACTGATTGTTGCACCGCTTTGGATGAAAGACAGATTCCTGCATCTGATTGCTATGGAAGAGGAACACGCAAAGAAGGGACAGAAAGCGCATATTATTGCGAAGATGAACTCGTTATGCGACCGCGATATTATTGCAGCACTTTACAGTGCTTCGGCAGCCGGAGTAAAGATTGACCTGATTATCCGGGGAATCTGTTGCCTGAAGGTTGGAATCCCGGGTGTCAGCGAGAATATTACCGTTCGCTCGATTGTCGGCAATTTCCTGGAACATGCGCGGATTTTCTACTTCTACAGTGGTGGAAATGAAGAGGTGTTTATGGGAAGCGCGGACTGGATGCCGCGAAATCTGGAAAAACGGGTGGAGATTGTGTTCCCGGTTGAGGATGAGCAGATCAAGAAAGAAGTAATGCATATTCTTGATATCCAGATGAAGGATAATGTGAAAGCCAGTATTTTACAGGCAGACGGAACGTATACAAAGCCGGATAAGCGTGGAAAGACGCTGGTGAATTCACAGGAGTATTTCTGCAGGGAGGCAACGGAAAGAGCGGAAAAACCGAAAGAACAGGAAAACAGCAGGGTGTTTGTGCCGGCAGAACCGGTGGAATAGGTTTGGACGGACACGGACGTGGGCGCGGGAGCGCCCACTGCGTTGACATGAAAGAAGAATATGGTATGTTATGATGAGAAAGCGCTGCAGCTTTGAGAGTTGCGGCGTTTTTTTTGTGTCAAAAATAATCTGTCTGGTATTGGGAAAAGGAATGGTTATTCAGAATTCGTTTTGAAAATTGGTTTTGCGGGTGATTTTCGGGGATTTTACAAAGAGTAATCTGGAAAAATGGCTGGAAAAGAAGGGGATGGAGACGGAGATAAGGGAAAATGTGGACATTTTTTGTAAAGTAACCGGTTATTTTATTAACGGTTATTTTACAAAGCGGTGGTAGTGGGCTTTACGGAAGGAAAGGTATAATGAATCTCGACAAGACGAGGAGGAAGAAAAACGAATGTCAAATATTGTGTTGAAGAATGTCTGTAAATCTTATGATAAGGAACATTATGCGGTTCAGGATTTTTCGCTTGAAATACCGGATCGGGAGTTTGTGATTTTTGTTGGACCTTCCGGCTGCGGAAAATCGACGACGCTTCGGATGATTGCCGGTCTTGAGGAGATTACGAGCGGGGAGCTCTGGATCGATGGACAGCTTTGTAATTATGTAGAAGCAAAGGATCGCGATCTTTCGATGGTATTTCAGAACTACGCGCTTTATCCGAATATGACGGTATATGAAAACATGGCGTTTTCTCTGAAAATCCGGAAACAGCCCAAGGATGAAGTTGATAAAAAGGTACATGAGACAGCTAAAATGCTTGGAATTGAGCATTTACTTGACCGGAGACCGGCAGCACTTTCCGGCGGTCAGAAACAAAGAGTTGCGATTGGAAGTGCAATTATGAGACGGCCGAAAGCATTTTTAATGGATGAGCCGCTTTCGAATCTGGATGCGAAGCTGCGGGCACAGATGCGGGTGGAGCTGGCAAAATTACATAAGGAACTGAAAACGACGGTGATTTATGTTACACATGACCAGACGGAGGCGATGACGCTTGGTACAAAAATTATTGTTATGAAAGACGGTGTTGTGCAGCAGGCGGATACACCGGAGCAGATTTACCGCCATCCGGCAAACAAATTTGTGGCCGGTTTTATCGGAGCTCCGAGTATGAATTTTATGGAAACGATGGTGACGGAAAGAAACGGAGCGGTTTATCTGGAAGGAGACGGAGGAGTTACCCTTCGTGCCAGAGGAGAGAACGAAATGGTGCTTCGTCGCGATTATCTCGGAAAAATGGTGATCTTAGGCCTGAGACCGGAGGATTTACAGGACGAAACAACCGCTTCCGCACATCGGATCTGTTATAAAGAGAATCAGTTGAAGGCATTTGTTGACCTGCGGGAGATGATAGGTGCAGAAGCGTATCTGCATATGAATACCGGAAAAAATCTGATTACAGCAAGAGTGCCTTCCGAGGTGCCGGTTACTGTAAAGGAAAGCATTACATTGTATGCAGATATGGAAAAAGCACAGATCTTTGATCCGTTTACAGAAGAAAATATTTTATCTCGGCCGGTTGAAAAAGAAGAACGTGCAACAGCATAAGAAGGAGCAGAAAGTGAAAAAAGTAATCGAAAAGTGTAAAAAAGCAGAAGTTTATATGTATCTGATCCCGAGTATGGTGATCTTTAGCATCTTTCTGTTTTATCCGTTTTTTAAAACCATTTATCTGAGCCTGTATAAGACAAACAAGCTTGGAGAAGCGAAATTGTATGTGGGACTGGACAACTATAAAAGCTTATTATCGAATCCATCCTTTTACAACAGTCTCTGGGTTACACTGGAATTTGTGGCGATTGTTGTAGTCGGAAGTATGGCGCTTGGCCTTCTGGGAGCAGTTCTTTGCAGCAAGACTTTTCCGGGAATCCGGGTATTCAGTACTTCCTATGCACTCCCAATGGCAGTAGCATCGAGCTCAGGTGCCATGATTTTCAAGATTATCTTAAATCCCACGATCGGTATCGTAAACAAATTGCTGCATGTGAGCATTAACTGGGTCAGTGATCCGAAATATGCGCTGATCTGTGTGGCTGTCCTTACGGCATGGCTGAACAGTGGCATCAATTTCCTGTATTTTTCGGCGGGACTTGGAAACATTGATGATTCGATTTATGAGCGTGCTTCTGTAGATGGAGCGAATGCAGTACAGAAATTTTTTAAGCTGACACTGCCGGGACTTTCTCCGATCATGTTCTACACACTGGTTGTTAACATTATTCAGGCATTCCAGTCATTCGGACAGGTGAAAATCCTGACACAGGGAGGACCGGGAGAATCCACGAACCTGATTGTATATTCGATATACCGTGATGCGTTTTTTAATTACCGGTTTGGAAGCGCAGCCGCACAGTCCGTTGTTTTGTTTCTGATTGTCATGGCGCTTACCCTGGTTATGTTCCGCATGGAAAAGAGAGGAGTAAAATACTGATGTCTACGATAGCAACTACGATTGCCGGACCAAAAACTTATTCTGCAGAGGAGCTGCAGGCACTGCATCTGGCAATGAATGCAAAAGCAAAAAGAAAGAAAATGCTTCAGAAAACAGCGTTGGTTACCATGAACCTGATCGTTTGTCTGTTTATGCTGTTTCCACTGCTTTATACCATCAGCGTAGCATTTATGCCGTCAGGTGAGTTATACACAATGGCAATGAATATCGTTCCCAAACATCCGACACTGGAAAATTTTGTGGAAGCATTTCATAAAATTCCGCTGGTACGCTTTGTCCTGAATTCATTTTTGGTTGCGGGCAGCATTACGCTGGGTCAGATTGTAACGTGTTCTCTTGCGGCATTTGCCTTCTCTTTCCTGAATTTCAAAGGAAAAAATGTTCTGTTTATGCTGGTCATGGCGACCATGATGGTGCCGGGTGAGGCAACCATTATTTCCAATTATCTGACAGTAGGAAGTCTCGGACTGCTCGATACCTATATTGTTCTGATCCTGCCTTCTCTTACCTCTGCAATGGGAATTTTCCTGTTCCGCCAGTTCTACATGACCTTTCCGATTTCACTTTATGAATCGGCGAAGCTGGACGGCTGCGGTAATCTGCGGTTTATCGTAAAAATCCTGATGCCGCTGACAAAGTCAGCAATGGGAGCAATGGCGGTTTACACCTTTATCAATGCATGGAATATGTACATGTGGCCGCTGCTGGTTACCGGTTCGGACAGCAAGCGTACCGTACAGATTGGTATCAGTATGCTGAACAGCGTCGATGCACAGTCGATTACCCTGATGCTGGCGGGCGTGGTAATGATTATTATTCCATCCATTTCCATCTTTATCGTAGGCCAGAAGGCCTTAATCAAAGGAATGTTTTCAGGAGCAGTCAAGGGCTGATTCCTGTGACAGAAAAAAGAATAGAAAACTGTATGAAAAACGAGGAGAAAAAAATGAAGAAAAAAGTGATTGCATCGATTCTTGCGGCTTCTATGGCAGCTATGGCGCTTACTGGATGTGGAGGCGGAAAAACAACGAGTGAGGCACAGAGTGCAACAACGGATGAAACCACAGCCAGCGCAGAGGCAGGAAGTACGGCAGATGGCGCAGAAGCACCGGATTTAAACCAGGATACGAAGGGAACCACGATTACCTTCTGGCATTCCATGGGCGGTGTCAATGGAGAGGCGATGGATTATCTTGTCAATAAATTCAATGAAGAAAATACCGATGGCATTACCGTTGAGGCGGTTTACCAGGGAGAATATGATGATACGATTAACAAACTGAAAAGTGCACAGATCGGAAATATGGGAGCAGACCTGGTACAGATTTATGATATCGGAACCCGTTTTATGATTGATTCCGGCTGGGTCATTCCGATGCAGGAGCTGATTAATGCAGATGGCTATGACATTTCCCAGATCGAGCCGAATATCGCTGCTTATTATACGGTAAACAATGAGCTGTATTCCATGCCATTCAATTCGTCCACACCGATTCTGTATTACAACAAAGATATGTTTGAAAAAGCAGGTATCACCGAAGTTCCGACAAGCCTGGAAGGAATTCTCGCTATCGGTGATGATCTGAAAACAAAGGGTGGCGCCGGTGAACCGCTGGCACTCTCCATCTATGGATGGTATTTTGAACAGTGGCTCTGCAAACAGGGACTTTCCTATGCGGATAATGGAAACGGCCGTGATGCAGCTGCTACCGCAGTTGAATTTGATTCCAACGGCGGAGCACTCAATATCTTAAATGAGTGGAAAGCCCTGAATGATGCCGACGTTGCACCAAACGTAGGCCGTGCCGGAAGTGATACCGCAACAACAGACTTTACTTCCGGAAAAGCAGCGATCACCCTTGGCTCTACCGCATCCCTGAAACAGATTTTACAGGATGTCAACGGAAGCTTCGAAGTTGGAACCGCATATTTCCCGACAATCAAGGACGGCGATGAGGGCGGTGTTTCCATCGGAGGAGCATCTCTCTGGGCATTGAACAACAACGATGATGCAAAAGCAGCCGCCACCTGGAAATTTATTAAATTCCTGATTTCCCCGGAATCTCAGGCATACTGGAATGCCGAGACGGGTTACTTCCCGGTAACAACAGCTGCTGATGAGGAGCAGACCTTTAAAGATAATGTAGCACAGTATCCGCAGTTCCAGACAGCAATCGACCAGCTGCACGATTCCAAGCCGCAGTACGCCGGCGCACTTCTCTCTGTATTCCCGGAGGCAAGACAGATTGTGGAAACAGAAATCGAGAATATGATCAACGAAAACGAGACTCCAGAGAAGGCAGTAGAATCGATGGCTTCCCAGATCAACAGCTCCATCGAGGACTATAATTTGGTAAATGAATAAGAGATGGGCTTTACAAAAATAAGATTTCGTCCTATAGTGAAGAAAAACGAGTTCCCAAAGCGTGTTTGAACGGTTTTTAGGAAGGGGAAGATCCGAGTTACGGCAATGATTTTTCAGATATGACTGGAAATGCGTCGGAGACAAAAATCCGGCGCGTTTCCGGATTTATAGTAAGCCTCCAAATAATGCAAAAGAGTCAGTACCGCTTTTTTTAACCGAATCAAGTAAGTCCCCTGCTTCCATTGCGTGAAGCAATAAGCAGTGGGTGGGGACTTGCTTGTATCAGGAGGAGTGCAAGCTCCTTCTGATAAACTGCGGAGCAGTTATTCGGTTATGAGCAAGTAGCAAAGCGGATTGCGAATATCCGCTTGACTTATTTTCAGGGTTTACGATAAAAGAAAAAAGCTGCAGCCGGGACAAAAGATAGAAAAGAGTGCAGATTTGGAAATGGGAACGGAAAATGGAGGACAGATACAAGATGAAAACAAAAGTATGGGCACACAGAGGAGCCAGCGCATATGCACCGGAAAATACACTGGAAGCGTTTCTTCTTGCGGCAGAGCAGGGAGCTGACGGTGTGGAGCTGGATGTACAGCTGACGAAAGATGGCGAGATGGTTGTTGTCCACGATGAAGAAATCGACCGGGTCAGTGACGGAAGCGGATTTGTCAAAGATTATACGCTTGCGGAATTAAAGACCCTGAACTTTAATAAGACACATCCGGAGTATCAGGATGTAAAAATTCCGACGCTTCGCGAAGTATATGAAGCATTAAAGCCAACGGGAATGACGATCAATGTCGAGCTGAAAACCGGTATTTTCTGGTATAAAGACCTGGAAAAAAAGGTACTCGAGCTGACAAAAGAGATGGAGATGGAGGATCGCGTGATTTATTCTTCCTTTAACCATTACAGCATTGCAAAAATTCTGGAACTGGATCCGAAAGCCAGCACCGGCATCCTCTACGCAGATGTTATTTACGATGTCGTGAATTATGCGAAAAAAATCGGAACAGGAGCTCTTCATCCGGCAACCTTTCATGTGCAGATGGCAGACTTTCTTCCGCGGTATGTGGAAAGCGATCTTGCAGTGCATGTGTGGACGGTCAATGATAAGGCGGAGATCGAGCGTCTGATGGAGGCCGGTGTTGACGCAGTCATCACTAATTATCCGGATGTGGCCGTTTCCTGCCGCAACGCGAAGTGATACCGATTGGAGAAAAAAAGCTGTTCCTTTTGGATATCGACGGAACCATCTGCGTGGGGAACCGTCTGATTCCGGGAGCAGACCGGTTTTTAAACGGACTGTCCGAGTACGGTGGAGATTATGTGTTTATCACAAATAATACGACGATGAGCGTAGCAGATTACCGGAAAAAATTTGCAAAGCTGGGCATCCCGACAACAAGCGCGAACTTTCTGACGGCTTCTGTTGCAACAGCGCATTATCTGAAGCAGAAATATGGATCCCGTCCCGTCTATGTGCTGGGAACGGACTCTCTGATCCGGGAATTGGAGAGCTTCGGTGTGTGTACCACCCGCGATCCGGAAAAAGAAGGAATTGCGTGTGTGCTTGCAAGCTATGACAATGAACTGACATATCAAAAACTGACGGATATCTGTCGGCTGTTGACAGAGCGCCCGGAGCTCGATTACGCTGCAACGAACCCGGACTATGCTTGTCCGATTGAATTCGGCTACGTGCCGGATTGTGGTTCCATCTGCGAGATGATCGGCCATGCGATCCATCGTATGCCGACTTATATCGGAAAACCAGGCATACGGATGGTTGAGATGGCACTTGATATGACAGGCAGAACGCGCGATGAGGCTGTTCTTGTGGGAGATCGTCTCTATACGGACATTGCGTGCGCCAACATGGCGGGCGTTTCTGCAGCCCTTGTGCTTTCCGGTGAATCTACGCGTGAAGAAATGCAGAACTCGCAGTATCTTGTGGAGTATGTGTATCCATCCGTAAAAGAAATGTATGCGGAGTGGGTGTATGGACAAAAGAAAAAGTGTTCTTAAAACTTCCCATCATCTTTGATTTCGGAGTAAGAACATAAGGACAGAGAAGAATTCTGACAGAGGAGACGGTGACGGAACTCCTCAACGGGATTCTTCTTTTTTGCGGCAGAAAGCTGCGTCTTCTATGCATGGCATAAAAGCCTGTAAATAAGATAGAAAAAGCTTGCCAAAAGGGTGAAATTTCCTATATAATGATTCAGATTGTGATAGGAAAAAGTAAATCATCAGGAGATTTCAATAGAACAGAAAAAGGAGACTTACTGCATGAGTATTTTAAATGTAGAACATCTGTCCCACGGCTTCGGCGACCGCGCGATTTTTGAAGATGTATCGTTCCGCCTGTTAAAGGGGGAACACATCGGTCTGGTAGGCGCAAATGGCGAGGGAAAATCAACCTTTATGAACATCATCACCGGAAAGCTGATGCCGGATGAGGGAAAGGTTGAGTGGGCAAAAAATGTCCGTGTCGGCTATCTGGACCAGCATACCGTTCTGGAAAAAGGTATGACGATCCGTGATGTGTTAAAAAGTGCTTTTTCCTGGTTGTACGAGATGGAAGAGCGGATGAACACGATCTGCGATTCCATGGGCGATGCCTCCGAGGACGAGCTGAATCAGATGATGGAGGAACTTGGCGTGATCCAGGAAATGATGGATGCACATGATTTCTACATCCTGGATTCGAGAATCGAAGAGATTGGCCGCGCACTTGGTCTTGAAGAGATCGGTCTCGAACGCGATGTCACCGAACTTTCCGGCGGACAGAGAACGAAGGTACTTCTGGCAAAATTACTTTTGGAAAAACCGGACATCCTTCTTTTGGATGAGCCGACCAACTACCTGGATGTGGAACATATCACCTGGCTGAAACGATACCTTGAAGAGTATGAAAATGCTTTCATTCTGATCTCTCACGATATCCCATTCCTGAACAGTGTTGTCAATCTGATCTATCATATGGAAAACAAAGAACTGAATCGTTATGTTGGTGATTATGATCACTTCCAGGAGGTTTATGCAGTCAAAAAAGCGCAGAAGGAAGCTGCCTATAACCGCCAGCAGCAGGAGATCAGTGAACTGAAGGATTTCGTGGCACGAAATAAAGCCCGTGTGGCAACCAGAAATATGGCTATGTCACGGCAGAAGAAGCTGGATAAGATGGATGTGATCGAGCTTGCGAAAGAAAAACCAAAGCCGGAATTTCATTTCCGCACTGCGCGCACTTCGGGCCGCTTCGTTGTGACTGCAAAAGAACTTGTGATCGGCTATGAAGAACCGCTCTCCAGACCGCTGACCTTTGCGATCGAGCGTGGCGAAAAGATCGTGCTCACCGGTGCCAACGGAATCGGAAAAACAACACTCTTAAAGAGCATCCTCGGTTTGATCCCATCCCTTGGCGGAGACGTGGAGCTTGGAGATTATCTGGAAATCGGATATTTCGAGCAGGAAATGCCAAAAGGCAACACCAACAGTTGTATCCAGGAAATCTGGGAAGAATTTCCATCCTATACCCAGTATGAAGTCCGCGCAGCGCTCGCCAAATGCGGTCTTACCACACAGCACATTGAAAGCCTGGTGCGTGTCCTTTCCGGCGGCGAGCAGGCAAAAGTGCGCCTCTGCAAACTCATCAACCGCGAAACTAACCTCCTTGTCCTCGACGAGCCGACGAACCATCTTGACGTGGACGCGAAAGAGGAGCTGAAAAACGCACTGAAAGAGTACAAAGGAACTGTTCTTATGGTCTGCCATGAGCCGGAATTTTATGATGGCCTGGCAACCAGCGTATGGGACTGCTCGGAGTG
>ENA-ORPH01002689-ORPH01002689.1-human-gut-metagenome-genome-assembly--contig:-NODE-2689-length-14304-cov-5.442066_pt1 | contig 14304 bp, 16 predicted proteins | sample MGYA00242142_ERZ509074 | MGnify/ENA primary metagenome ERZ509074 (study PRJEB26280, sample SAMEA2338724) | human gut metagenome | biome: human gut; feature: human-associated habitat; material: faeces...
CCGGCAAAGGATTCTGCGACTGGTAAAAACAATTTTGATATAAATGCCCCGGATAGCCTTCATGTGCAATCGTTGTAAACGCTTTCGTAAGGTCATACTTTGCATTCCCGTTCAAATAAATCACATTGTCCTGATATGCATCTAATGGTGTTGTCAAATAAAACGCCGGACTAATATGTTCTTCTAACGATTTGTCAACATACTTCATTTGACAAGACACTTCCGACGGCAGATCAGGAAATGATTTCTTGATCTGTTTCTTTAGATACTGCAATGTTTTGTCCGGCTCCTCTTCCGGGTATTTTACAGATAACGCTTTCTCATAAATAGAACCGTCCTTGACCAACAAATCGGACATTATATTTTTATTATCTTCAATCGTTTGATCCAATAATTTTAAAATATTTTTCATACTTCGATCAGTTCCCACCATTGAACGAACCAGATGCTGATAATATGCTTTTCCCTTCGGCAAATTGCAAAGACCTTCCTGATTTTTGCCGGTATCTGCCAATTCTTCCAAAGCTTTGATCAGCTTTTGATAAGCAGGGATCACGTTCTGCAGCACCGCGGAACGATTGCGTTTTGCATAATCTGCTTTCTGCTCCGCCGTAAGCGTCAGACCGCTCAGTCTCTCCGGAAAAGTCGTGATCATAAAATTCTTCTCCGGCAGTGCAACAAATTCCTTGCACTGCGTTATAATATCTTGCGCCGTGCGCTTGCTCATAAATAAACCTTCTTTGGATCTTTGTTGCTCAAATGTAATAATTTCATCAAAATAATCCGGAATTTTCTGCAACAGCTGAAGATAAGTATCAACACTCTCTTTGTCCCAAAAGTGGTACTCTGTGAGTATGACCGGAAGCTGTGTCTGTGTCCCTGTTGTTGGACTCAACGGTTCCTGATATTCGTCTACATTATCCCCTGACAGATCTTGTTTCCACACCGTATGTAAAACGTCATACGCCAACTGCTGCTCTTCATTTAACTTGTCATAATCATAACGCTCTAAAACTGCCAGTTCGTTTTCTGTCAGCATCCGTGCATTTTGCATTGCCTCCTTCGTATAATGCCCTAACGTAGGTTTCACATTTTTTATCCCATAATCCGTAGGATTTTTTAATGTATAATTTAATGTGATTCCATCACTGGTCACATTTTCCCGAAACACCTCTTGCAAAAACTGTTCAAAATCTGCACGAACCTCCTTTTTGCTTCGCGAATCATGAACGCTCGGATGCGACAATACATTGTCATCCTCCATCGAATAAATCGATGTTTTCCATCCCTTTTGCTGCCTGCCATAACACAACAATGTGCCACATGCTACAATGACAAGAAAACAGCTTACCATAATCTTTGCCGCTGTTTTTTTTGCATAAAACCGCTGTTTGCTTCTTCCTACATATTTTGCCATCTACTGAATGCCCCCACATTTATATTGCTATTTATAAAATTCTGACACTTTCCATCTCAGGAATACTTTCACAACCACATATCCATTTTGCAGCCAACAAACTAAATTGTTCTGCCATCAGGGGGCTAAGACAATTGCCGCAGAACGCAGAGTTTTTGTGTGATTTCTTATTTTGTTAAGTCTCTGATGAATACATGCCTGAAGGAATGTCTGAGATGTCCCGGTTTAGCAAGGTATCATCCATTTTTGGACGGGACGCTTTCGCTACGATGCGCTACGTCACGTTACTTAATGTCTCTGAAATACGAGACATAAGTAACGACGAGCGCAAAGTCCCTTTCAAAAATGATGATTACCTTGCTTCCGGGACTTCGAGTTTCCGAAGGGCATGTAAATCAATCATCAGAGACAACAAAATTTAGAAATCACCTAAAACGAAAATGCGGCAAGGCAATTGCTATAGTTCCCTGATGGCAGAATCCACTAGGTAGTAGCTGCAAAATGCGATATAGCTATCGACATAATAGGCAATATGTGGCCTGTTAGCGTCTATGGACGTGTGAAGTTCGAGTTAAATACATGTATATGAATTAGCATTCAAATTATTCCGGGAATCACATTTCACCGCCACGTACATATATATGAATTAGCACGGAAATTATTCCGGCAATAAATAGAGAAAGAAAGGATACTCGCAATGAATAACAGAAGTGAGATGAATGTTTGCAGTAATTCCTGCTCCCGTCCTAGTACAGACTGCCCGAACACTGATCCCTTACGCGGCATGCCTCTAGGTATTGGCTATGTTCCTATCCAAGAATGGGGACAGACGTATTGTCCTGATAAAGCATTACAACGCGGAACTATTTTTCCACCACTGGATCTGCCGTTTTTCGGCTGCATCCCTAAAGGATTTCGCTGTCAAAAAGGAGGTCTCTCATGAACGGAAATAAAATGAATGGGATGAACGGCTGTGGCTGTGGCAATCAGATGAATCGGCCGAACAATGGCTGTGGCTGCAGCAATCAAATGAATCGACCGAGCAATGGCTGTGGTAATCAAATGAATCGGCCGAACAATGGCTGTGGTTGTGGCAATCAAATGAACCGACCAAACAATGGCTGTGGCAACCAAATGAACCGGCCGAACAATGGCTGTGGCTGTGGCAATCAGATGAATCGACCGAACAATGGCTGTGGCAACCAAATGAACAGACCGAACAATGGCTGTGGCTGTGGCAACCAAATGAACCGGCCGAACAATGGCTGTGGCTGTGAATCTGTGGATTTTTCACAAAATCTTATGAATTTATGTCGCGATGATCTTCTCAAAGTAATCAACGAAGTGAGCTTCGCTATGTATGACTGCTGCCTGTTCTTAGATACACACCCTATGGATTCTTGTGCATTGGATTATTTTCAAAAAATGAAGAAAAAAAGAAAAGCTGCCATGGATATTTATACTCGCAAGTTTGGTCCTCTTGTCCTTGACTGCGCCGGTGATGGCTGCACTTGGGACTGGGGACAGGAGCCTTTGCCTTGGGAATAATCGGGCATTAAAGGGCAACACAAGTTTAAGAATATATGAGAACGTTTTTTGTTGCGTTTCTTAAATTATAACTTCGAAAGGAAACTAAATTATGTGGAATTATGAAAAGAGACTGCAGTATCCTGTGAAAATCACACGCTGCGATCCAAAAGCTGCCATGATCATAGCAAGTCAATATGGTGGTCCGTACTCGGACAGTAGCGAAACATAGAAGATTTATTTTTGCATATTGTATTTCATTTTTGCATATGCTATAATGCCGGTAGGCAAAGAGATAATATAATTTCAAATCAGACAGCAAAGCGAAAACCCCGAGAGTGTACCAGACTTTCGGGGTTTTCTATTCCTATTTTTGGTGTGGAAAGGCTTAATTCCACAGGCTAGTTACCGACTATTTATCACTGTCTAGCCATTTGATGATGTAGTGGCAGGCTACACCAGCCGCAACAGTAACAACAAAAGATAATATAATGCTCAAAACAGACACCTCCCTTCCGTACCAGTCTAGGAGGCGGTAACAAATCTATTTTATCATACTTGCTCTGTCCAGGCGACAATTTTCTAATTTATATGTTTTGACCAGTTTTCCAGTCTATTCATGTATTCTTTTTCTCTCTCTGTTTCTTCCATGCTATCTATAATATTAGCTTTTCCTACCTCATCACGTTCAAGCTTGGCCGTCAACCATGCAATTATTTCCATTACTATTATAAATACACCAATGCCAATAAGCGCCCACCCCAAAATAGGGCCTAAAAAGTGTTTAACAATCACTCCATATGCGATCATACATAATGCCCAAAACAAACCTCTAGTATATTCGTTTTTTCTGAAAAACAAAATAATCAATAATATAAGCATTCCACTAATGGATATCGGCGAATAATGCATAGTCATCCCCCCCGTTTGCAAATCAAATATAATACTTTGCTATTATTATAGTCCCACGCATCTCTATTTACAATAAAAATCCTCTAACCAGGACGGTAAAAACGGCTTATTTCCAATAGAATATTTATATATTCTTCCGCTTATATCACCTATAGGTATGGATTGATCTGCTTGCTCTCCTCATATCTATTCTTGCTTTTGTCGGTGCATACCATCATGAGATCAGTGCAATATTTTGGCTAGTAATGCAAGCACTGATAAAATAAATGAAATGCGGGACATAATTGGGAAATCTAACCATCTGTCCCATACTTTTTCTTTTTTCATGTTACCATCTCCTCTCGCAGGTTGCACCGGTGCAACTTTTGGATAACTAGTATATATTTCTGCATTAAAAAAGCACCCTCTTTGGATGCTTTAAGTTTCTTTATTTTCGTTTAATCTTCTCGATTCAGTTCTTCATCTGTCAATGGTATTTCCCTTTTTTCTCTTTCTGCACGTTTTCCGAGTCGAATAAATTTCAGCAATGTTTCATGTGCCTCTCTTTTCTCCTCTTCCGTCAATTCATGCGTTTCCCCTGTCGACACAAACTTCGGAATATCCTGTCGTAGCATCCTCCCCCTATCCTCATCGCTTAAGCCCTTATAAATATCATCATAAGCCATACTTATTCCTCCTTCAACTTTTTTTTCAAAATATTTCAACAAATCCGGAAAATATTTCTTCATTTCCGCATAACGAACTTCATTAAATCGAGTATCAAACATATGTGCAAATAACTCCGCATATCCTGCAATTCTTTACTGACATATTTATCATCTCTCAGTTTCTTTTTAAAAGCTCTATGAGCTGATTTAATTATATTATTACTATGATTTCTTTCAACTACGTTTCCTCAATATTCTTTTCTACTTTTGGTACTTTCTCTGGTCATCCGAATCTATTGCGCACCGTGTCAGATGATCAAACTTTTTCTCCTGTCTGTCGTATTAACCGACTTTCTCTTTACGCTGCTTCGCAATTCTCTTATATCCAAACTGATGCATGAGCGTATCAGCCAACTTACCGGTTACATTGCAACGCACTATGTCTTTTTCTTCCTGCGTTAATGTTTCGAAGTCGACATATTTACCGGCCTTTTTAATAAATATTCTGCACATGAAATCACCTCCAAGATTGTGACAATATATGAAGTGATCAGATTGTCTTATGATTGCTTATGGTGTGTTTGTCTCTCCAGATTCACATTCTGATCTTTGCATTTTCCTACAAGCGAAATCACACTTTAAGAAGATTTTATGTACAAAACAATAGCTAACCAAGCTTCGCACATCCAAATTTACTGCCTGACCACATATTGCTATTTTGCCAATGAAATGATAGCAATATGTGGATCGGTCAGTAACTTCCGGCATGGGAAGTATTAGTAGATTTAGCAAGTTTTTTTGTCGATCTGTGGGTTAGAATGCAACGACTTCAACCCAATGTAGATTTAACACGATTTTTTATCAATTTGTGGGTTGGAATGCAATGCCTTCAACCCAATGTAATTTTGGCATGATTTTTTATCAATTTGTGGGTTAGAATGCAATGCCTTCAACCCAATGTAATTTTAACAGGATTTTTTATCAATTTGTGGGTTGAAGGCATAGAAGTTGCGTGAGTCGCGCTCATCCTGTACTTTGCGGAGTGCTTCACCAAAGCGCTGAAAATGAACAATTTCACGTTCTCTTAAAAAGCGAATCGGATCTGCAATCTCTGGGTCCTTCACAAGACGGAGAATATTGTCGTAAGTTAAGCGTGCTTTTTGTTCAGCCGCCATATCTTCGTAAAGATCTGTGATCGTATCGCCGGTGCTCTGGAACTGGCTGGCACTGAAAGGCTCGCCGCTTGCGGCCTGTGGCCAAATAGCTAAGGTGTGATCGATATAATATTTGTCAAATCCAGAAGCCTTGATTTCTTCCGGGGTAAGATTCTTGGTTAATTGGCAGATGATGGTTGCAACCATCTCTAAGTGGGCCAATTCCTCGGTGCCGATGTCAGTCAACGTTCCGGCCGCAATGCGGTTTTCCATGGAATAACGCTGTGACAGGTATCGCATGGAAGCACCAATTTCGCCGTCAGGACCACCGTACTCGGATAGTAGCAATTGCCCCAAAATGCCTAAAATATGGCATTTGTTATATAGATATTATATCATAATAGTTGCGCATGATTTCTGCGCATAGTAAAGTTTCGGAGAAACTCCTAAGATGAACACTGTGTGCTCATTATATCATCAGACAGAAATGCAGTAAACTGTTGTTTCTCACGATTCCATTCAAAATGATCAAATATTTTTCGTATAGCGGTGGCTTTTTGCTCTGTGGTAACAGATTCATCTTGAATCAATCGGATTATTTCCCCAAAATCAACTTTCTTGCGATTTTGTTTTGGAGCGATAGGTGTTTCTAAGGTGGCTAGCTTGGCTTCCAGTTCGTTCTGTCGTGCCATGATCAATTGCTTATTTTCTCGGTATTCATCAAGGGTGTCTACTCCGTTTCGGTATGCTTCTTTTACGCGCTTGAGTTTTACGCTCAAGCTGTCAAGTTCGGATTGCATACGCTTCACCTCAAGGTCATCCGTTTCCGCTCCGGCTTGCTCGCTGTATATATAGTAAAAATCGGAGGCGGCAAGGGACTGTAGCGCAGATAAAACTTCTTGGATCGCTTTAGATTCTGTGATGCTGCTGGTGGAATGGCACACTCCTTTAGCATGCTTCCAGCAATTAAAAAAATGTACATCACGGTGATAGCCTAAATTGGATCCACATTCAGAACAGGCTATCATGCCTGACAACCAATGCCCGGCAGTAACGGAAGTTCGTTTGCGCCCAGATCCTCCATGTTTTTTTGCCTTGCAACGTTTGGATTGTACCAAGCTCCATTGCTCATCTGTAATGATCGGCTCATGCTTTCCATCAACTATGATAACTTCATCCTTGTTTTTGCGCTGGTGATTGTTTCTATCGTAATAGTTCCAGCGAATCTTCCCGATATAAAAGGGGTTATCCAATATGTACTGTATGGTTCTGATCTCGAATTTACTACCACGGTTGCTACGAAAGCCAAGAGTATTGAGCTTGGCAGCGATGTCGGCCATAGTCATATCATCTTTCGTGTACATATCATATATGTGCTTAACGATGTCTGCCTTAGGTGGGTCTATTTCGGGTATGCAGCCTTTCTTTTTGATGTAACCTAGTGGCGCATTGCTGTTGTAACCGCCTCGCAGAGCATTTTCCGTCATTCCACGATGAACTTCGCCGGAAAGGTTATATAAATAAAATTCGTCCGACCATTCGATCACCATCTCGATCAAACGCCCATACATACCCTCGATAATTGGCTCTGATACACTCTGGACATCTACATTGCATTTCTTACGCAAGATTGATTTGTAATAGGTCGATTCATCAATGTTACGGGCAAATCTTGAAAACTTCCACACTAAAACGACATCATATGGATGTGATTTTTCTTTGCAAGCAGCAATCATTTTCTGAAATGCCGGGCGTTTGCTGGCATTTTTGCCGGATATGCCATGCTCTTCTACGTATATTTTGGAAATAAGCATATTGTTTCTCGCTGCATATTCTTTGATTTCACGAATCTGACTATCTGGAGACAACTCTTCTTGCTTGTCAGTGGATACACGCACATAGGCGCAGGCTGTTTTTATCATATTCACACACTCCTTTGGTATAATTTATAAAAATGTATATCCAAATAACACATCTTTGCAAAATATACCTGTTTGTGATGCAATATACCTGCTCAGGGCGTGTTTTTATTACCGCACTTCGATCTGGCACATCTTCATTGCTTCTAAAGCATTCTTATGGCTTTCAGGCGTGACACCGGCGCAGCAATCCTGCAATACAGCAACCGGTACTTCCGGTAAATACGCTTTAACGAGCAATGCATTGGAAATAACACAAATATCCGTACACAGCCCCACCAACGTAATTTCTTCAATGTCTTCCTCAATAGCCAGTCTCTGTAAATAGTCTCCCAACTCTTTGGAGCCGAAGGTCATCTTCTCGAACACTTTGTCCTGTGGGCATTTCACCGTCTCGATATCCTCTGCCAGATTCCAACCGTCGGTTCCTTTGATGCAATGTGGCACCGGCAGATTTTTTCCTTCCTGCGTATCCATGTAATCATCAAAATGTGTGTCTTTCGTGTATAAAATCGTTCCTTCAAAGCCCTTAATTGTCTCAATAACGTTAGGTACAATAGCAACCGCTTCTTTCGTGCCAAGTGCACCGTCAATAAAATCATTTTGCATATCTACAACAATTAATACTTTCATAAATTCACTTTTCCTTTCCAACTATATCAAGCTTAAAAAGCTTCTAACGTTCTGTTTATTAACAACTCCAACTTCCCATACCTCAAGTCCTCCACAACCACATATTGCTTATTATGTCAATAACTCAAACTTCCCACACCCGAATGTACGCCAAAGTCCCATAATACTTATTACGGGGTACGTTTACTAACATTTTGTAAGGACAAAATCACTGCAAATATTTTGCCTCCATTCTCGACAAAACGCTCTTCTCTTGACACTCCTCGTCTTGCCGCAGCAACGCTTCCATCGATTTACGCTGTTCTACAGTAAGTGCATTTGAAAGATTTGCCACAATGAAATCCTTTTGTTCTGCCGTCAATAGCATCATTCTGCTTTTCGCACCAAATCCTATGCAAAAACGATGTTGCACGCTATTCGCATAGTAAACAACATAGCCTTTTTCCATTAAAAAGTTCTCAGCTCTGATACCTGTCAAATATTCGCCATAGGTCTCCTGTACCAATTTTTGGGCAGATGCCACATGCTGCCAACATTCACAAAATGTAAAAGTTCCATCCCCTGCTAAAAATCCGCATAATTCCATAACATTTCTCCTCCCTGGCAAATCCAGCATCCCCATCTCATTTATCACTTAAGAATTTGTTCTATCTCCTGCAATTCTTCCTCACTAAACTCTAAATGTTCTATACAAGCCGCATTATCAATGATCTGCTGCTTTCTGCTTGCGCCGGCTAGAACTGTGACAACCGCCGGATTATGCAGGCACCAAGACAATGCCATCTGAGAAAGCGTCTGTCCCCGTCGCTCGGCGAGAGTATTTAACTGTTGCAATTTGCTGACCAATTCTTCATTCAATTGTTCTCCAAGCCATGTATTTCCTCTTCCCACACGCGAATCTGTTGGAATCCCATTTAAATATCGGTCTGTTAAAAATCCCTGTGATAATGGAGAAAAGACTGCAAGTCCAATCCCATGCGCCACCGCGTATTGATCCAGACCATCCTTTTCCACTTGACGGTTAAGCATCGAATATGACGGCTGATTTGCAATAAACGGCGTCCCCAATTCCGTAAGCAGTTGCTGCATTCTCTCGGTCTGCTCTGCATTATAATTCGAGATTCCCACATACAATGCTTTGCCCTGACGAACAATCTGATCCAACGCATGTGCCGTCTCCTCAAGCGGAGTATCCGGGTCAAAAACATGATGATAAAAAATGTCGACGTAATCCAATTTCATCCGTCGTAAACTTTGATCCAAGGAAGCGATCAAGTATTTGCGAGAACCATTTCGATCACCATATGGTCCGTCCCACATCTCATAACCCGCCTTCGTTGAAATGCAAAGTTCATCACGAAATTCACGCATTCCCCGGTCTAATATCCGCCCAAAATTTTCCTCTGCACTTCCATTATAAGGATTCCCATAATTATTCGCCAGATCGAAGTGTGTAATCCCCAGATCAAACGCTGTATGTACCATTTCTTCCATATCGCTGAAACGACCCTGATGCCCAAAATTCTGCCATAATCCCATAGACACTTTAGGCAGTTTTAACCCGCTGCGGCCACAACGCGAATAGATCATTTTGTCATATCTCTTATCACTCGGCAAATACATTTTCTGTTTCCTCCTGTTCCAAAAATAACAACATAACGTCACAATTCTCTTTCAGTGTATCATATATTTTACATAGAATCTATCCCAATCATTTTTTCCATAACAAACACGACGTACTCATCTTAGGAGTTCCCCGGAAATTCCATTAGGCATAGAAATCCTGTGCCGTTATTTATGACCGTATGCATACAAACTGCAAGCAAATAGAAAATATATTTCCCTGCAGATCTGCTGTGATCTGTCCATTCATCTGTTCTACAAGCTGACGTACAATTGCCATTCCAAGTCCGCTCGACGTGGTACTCCTCGCCAGATCCGCCTTATAAAACCGTTCAAATATCCGCTCCACATCAATATATTCCGGGTGCATCACTTCATTTTGTACAAGCAGGCATGCCTCTCCCTCCTGCTCTGACAAAACGATCTTTACATGTCTACCACCATGTTCCCATACATTTTTAATCACATTTTGCAGCACTCTGCGCATTGCCTGATCATTGCCAAGCACCCATAATGCGCCCTCCTCAAGCTGTAATTGCGGTTCCATCTGTTGTTTTTGCCACTCATTATAATACGAAAACAAGGCTTCTTTGACCAATGCTCCAAAATCGCATTTTGTCAAAGGAACCTCATAACTTCTGCTTTCCAATTTTGTGTAAGTAAACAACTCTTCTAACATATCCCGCAACGCATGAATGCGTTCTTGAATAATTTGCAAATAACGTGTTCGCTCCTTTGCATTCTCTGTATCCTCCAACAACTGAAAATACCCATCCAAGGAGATTAGCGGTGTGCGAATGTCATGTGACAGATTGGTATACGTCTGCACAAGTCTTTTCTCCTTTTGCACCCACTCCTGCCTGTTGCTGCGCTGCTTTTGCAAGATCTCATTCAATGAATCCGTTAATTTGCCAATCCCCAATATACGAATATCACTGACCAATATCCCATCACTTTGCTTGTCCTGCACAAACCGGAGTTGTTCCTCCAGCTTGCGCATCTGCCACCGCACCTTGACCAACAAATAGGACATTACCACCAACGCGGACAACGATACTGCCACATACCACGTCATACCAAATCCCTCTTTTCTATCTGTATTATATTTATCAAAGACATCACTACGAAATAGCCGACCACTAACAAGCACACATTGCGAATTTCTGTTGCAGTCATGTCAATCTGCAATGTTTTCATTTTGCTCGTCAGCAAATACGGCTGCAGGTCTACACTTCTGTCAAACAATTTCTTTATCACCGCAGAAATCCCCATGCAGGCAACCGGTGCCACCCCCATGATCAAACACATTCCCAATGTCATGCTAAATGCCATACTTCGAATAAGCATTGCGATCGTCATACAAAGGATCAAAAACACATACTGCAATGCCATTCCCAGTAAAATCTCCGGCAAATATTTTGTCACATCACCCCATTTTATATAATGAAATGTTTTGTATACCGCAATGCTCTGCACAGCCAAGCTGATCAAATCAAATACGACTGTATATATCGCCATGGCGATCCACTTTGCATACACAAGGTGACGCCTATGTTCCATCTGCCCGCCAATATTTTTGATATATCCATTTTTGATATCTAACATCACAAACATTATCGCAAAAATAAGCGCCATCATTGTCAAAATACCCGATTTCAAATGCAATAAAAACATATCTAAGACTTCTACTGACTCTGCATCCATCTCGCTGGTGTCCTCGGAAATACCAAAAAATATTGTAGCGTTATTATCGTTCGCTGACCCTATTTCCAGATTTGCCTGATCTTTTTTCTTCGCTTTACTTACCTGCAGACCATCTTTGTTCTGCTGTCCCGAAATATTCCCCTCTGATGCACTTTGTTCCTGTCTCGCAGCCTTCATATCATCACAGTTAAACTCTGTTGTCATAAAAACCAAGCCGATCATAATAATACTGATCACCCAAAAAGATCTCATCCGAAATATTTTATATAATTCCATGCGAATACTATTCCACATATTATTGCTCCTTTCACCGACAACCTATTTTTCTGCTGTCATATTCAAAAAATAACGTTCCAATTCTTCCTGGTAAATCCGTAATTCCCTCGGAAACACCCCCGCTTCAACCAACTGTGCATTGATCTGCGCGCTATCCTCCAGCCGTTCATACAAATACAAATGGTTGACATCGATCATCTCATAACGAGTTATTCCCAGTCGATCCAAAATCGGCATCGCCTGCTCCGGCTGATCTAATGTAAGTTCCAATCGTTTGCTGCATTGCTGTATCAACTGTTCCTGCGAAATCTCCTGTAGTAACACACCATTGTGAATAATCCCAAAATCCGTACACAGCTTTGATAATTCTTCCAAGATATGGCTGGAAATCAATATTGTAATATTTCGTTCCTCAGACAAACGCTGCAACATATCACGGATCTCCACAATGCCTTGCGGATCCAACCCATTGATCGGCTCATCTAACACCAAAAAATCCGGGTTGCCTACCAAAGCCAAAGCAATACCAAGCCGCTGTTTCATACCAAGCGAAAAATGCTTTGTCTTTTTGCGCCCGGCATGTACCAGACCGACTAATTCCAACAATTCTTCTGCATATTTTTTATCACAAATTCCAAACAACTCTGCCTTAATCATAAGATTGTCCTGCGCTGACATATTCGGATACAATCCCGGCTGCTCAATAAGGCATCCCACTCTCGACCGTACTTTCGCTAATGATTTTCCGGAACAGCCAAATATCTCATACTCGCCAGCAGTTGGGTCCGCTAATCCCGCGATCATCTTTAAAACCGTCGTTTTGCCTGCACCATTCCTGCCGATAAATCCATATATCGCGCCCCGCCGTATGTGCATATCCACGTGGTCAACTGCAACATGTTTGCCAAACTGCTTCGTCAAACCTCTCGTTTTCAATAACATTTTTCTATTGCCTTCGCTCATATTCATCCTTTCTGTGCTCTCTCTTGTTTTACATAGACTATCATAACTGCCATTTCCGAATATATCGCTAAGAAATAGTAAAGAAATAGTAAAGATTTATAAATGCGCGACCATACAATAACCGATTCCCCATACTGTTTGTATATATTCCTGCTCTGTAATTTTCTTAATCTTTTTGCGAATATTGCTGATATGAACATCCAATGTTTTGGTTTCCCCCATATACTCCTCCTGCCAAGCATAAGTAAACACTGCCTCTTTACTAAATACCTGCCCCGGATGTTCCAATAACAATTCCAAAATTGCAAATTCCTGTCGCGTCAAGTGTCCCAATTCTTGACCATCAATCATCACCCGATGCGTTTCCTTATCCAAATCCATCCCTCGACATTTTAAATGCGTGGACTCTTCACCTGCGCCATGCTGCAAATGTCTCAATTGAATCTGCACTCTGGCAATAACTTCCTTCACGTCAAAAGGCTTTGTCATATAATCATCTGCACCACTTGTCAACAGATCCAATTTTTCTTCCATCTCGCCTTTTGCCGTCAACACAATGACCGGCACATTACTTGTTTGGCGGATCTGCTGCAGCACTTCTTCGCCTGATAATCCCGGCAACATAAGATCCAGCAAGATCAACTGACATTCATTGTGTTCTAACCACAACAAAGCCTCTGTCCCAGAAAACGCCTGACTACAGGCATACCCCGCCTTGCCAAGCGCTTCCTTCAATAAATTATTAATATGTAAATCGTCTTCCACGGTCAAAATAGTATACATTTTTCTCTCCAATATTACCCAATCAGCAAGCTGCCTTCCTCTTTTAACCAGCGTTCGCATTTTTTATAATCCGGCATCACCTTTGCCACTTCTGCCCAAAACTGCTTCGAATGATTCATGTATTTGCGGTGACATAATTCATGCACCACAACATAATCCAGCACTTCCGGCGGTGCTAACATCAACAAACAATTAAAGTTCAAATTACCATTGCTGCTGCAACTGCCCCAACGGGTTCTCTGATGACGGATCGTAATGCGTCCATAAGTCACACCCATCCGGGCCGCATAATGCGCCACGCGCTTTGGCACCACCTCAACCGCCTGCTCTGCAAGCTCATGAATTTTACTGTCCGATAAATGGTACTTTGCCTTAGCCGCCATTCGCACTTTATTTCGCTGCACCATCTTTGCATAATTTTCTTCCAGCCAGCTTTGTTTCTCGTTCAAAAATCGAACAATGTCCCGCTTCGGCATCCGATTTGGCACACGTAACACCACCCGGCAGTCTTTTTTGATCTCCAATGAAATCGTTTTACGCCGGGAGCGGACAATTTGCACCGGAATATTCCCTATTTGATACATCATAAGCCGATATTCCTTTCTTCCTTTAACCTCTCATTTCACCTACTCAAACTTCCCATACCTCAAATCCGCCGCGACCACATATTGCTTATTATGTCAGCATTAAAAAACTATTTTGCAGCCAATATATTAAATTGTTCTGTCATCAGAGAACTAAGATAA
>ENA-ORPH01002701-ORPH01002701.1-human-gut-metagenome-genome-assembly--contig:-NODE-2701-length-14259-cov-4.666573_pt1 | contig 14259 bp, 8 predicted proteins | sample MGYA00242142_ERZ509074 | MGnify/ENA primary metagenome ERZ509074 (study PRJEB26280, sample SAMEA2338724) | human gut metagenome | biome: human gut; feature: human-associated habitat; material: faeces...
TCTTCCGCGTCTGGCGCGAGCAAAATTGGACAACTCCGGAGATTACAGAGCAACTCGAGCCGGAGCGGACAACATTAACGCTCTTATTCTCCAAGAGTGACGATAAAAAAGCGGCGATAAAAAGTGACGATAAAAAAACGACGATAAAAACAGCACGGCAAAAGAATGAAATTATTACTTACCTGACAGATCATATTTCGGCCAGAAGTGCTGATATTGCAGAACTGCTGGGTGTTAAGAGTACAAGAGCCAAACAGCTGTTGAAGGGATTGCTGGATGAAGGTGTTGTTATTGCAGAGGGCGGCAATAAGAACCGTGTATACAAATTGAAAAGATAACACAACGCAGTTTCCGTAAAGCCAATTTGCGGGAAAGCAGAAATACCAAATTAAGAGAAGCGTGGTAAACGAACATGGCAATAAAGAAAAATGAGCTGTACAGTTCTCTTTGGGCGAGCTGTGATAAGCTGAGAGGCGGCATGGATGCCTCTCAGTATAAAGACTATATCCTGACCCTGCTGTTCGTGAAATATGTTACGGACAAGTTTCAGGGTGTAAAATATGCCGATATTACGGTTCCCGAAGGCGGCAGTTTCGACGATTTGGTTGCATTGAAGGGTAATAAAAATATCGGTGAAGAAATGGATAAGGTCATTGCCAAGCTGGCAGAAGCCGGGGAGAACAATCTCCGCGGCGTGATCGACAATGCCCATTTCAATGATGAAGCCAAGTTGGGCAGCGGCAAAGAAATGGTGGATAAGCTCACCGGCTTGATTGCCATTTTCCAGCGTGACGAATTCAATTTCAAAAAGAACAAAGCCAGCGGTGACGATATTCTTGGCGATGCCTATGAATATCTGATGCGGCATTTTGCCACGGAAAGCGGCAAGAGCAAGGGCCAGTTCTACACACCGGCCGAAGTTTCCCGTATTCTTGCCAAAGTGATTGGCATCGACAGCATCGAGGAGCGCGACGAGGGTTACTCCGTGTATGACCCTGCCTGCGGATCTGGTTCACTTCTGATTCGAGCAGCGGATGAAGCCCCCTTCGAGATTGCTATTTGGGGACAGGAAAAGGAAGTAACCACCGCAGGTCTCGCCAAGATGAACCTTGTCCTGCACAACAAGGCTGCCGGTGAGATCAGAGCAGGAAATACATTTTCTGCTCCCCGCTATTTTGAAGAAGGCTCCGATGATGAGGTGCTGAAGCGTTTCGACTTTGCGGTGGCCAATCCTCCGTTTTCTCTGAAAAACTGGACGGATGGTCTTAAGGATTATGGCCGCTTTGATGGCTATGGCGACAGACCGCCTGAAAAGAACGGCGACTTTGCGTGGCTGCTCCATATTTTGAAGTCCTTGAAAAGCACCGGCAAGGCTGCGGTCATTCTTCCACACGGTGTTCTGTTCCGTGGCAATGCGGAGGCGACTATCCGCAAAGCCATTATTGACAAGGGCTATATCAAGGGCATCATCGGCCTGCCCGCCAACCTGTTTTATGGCACCGGTATCCCTGCCTGCATTATCATCATCGATAAGGCTGATGCCGCCGAGCGCAAGGGTATCTTTATGATTGATGCCAGCCACGACTTCGTTAAGGACGGCAATAAGAACCGCCTGCGTGAGCGGGACATCTATAAAATCGTCACCACATTCAATCAGCAAATCACAGACGATCCCAAGTATGCCCGCTTTGTTCCCAATGATGAGATCAAGAAGAAAAACGAGTATAACCTGAATATCCCCCGTTACATTGACAGCTCTACGCCGGAAGATCTGCAGGACATTGACGCCCATCTGCATGGCGGTATTCCCGCGGCAGATGTAGATTCCATGGAGAAGTATTGGGCACTGTTTCCCGGTCTGAAAAGCAAGTTGTTCTCTCAGATGCGGGAGGGCTATTATCGGCTGAACATTCCCAAAGAGGATATCCGCAACGTGGTCTATAACGACCCTGAATTTTCTGCCTACGCCGAACGCATCGACGAGGCTTTTGACGCGTGGATGCAGATGGTGGATTCCGGCCTTCGGAGCATTGATGAAGATACGGAAGTTAAGCCCTATATTGTGGAGCTGTCGGAGCAGTTAATTGACTGCTTTGATGGTCTGGAGCTGGTGGATAAGTACGATGTCTACGAGGTGCTGCTTTCCTATTGGCACGAAGTCATGGGCGACGATGTTTATCTTGTGTCGGTGGACGGCTATGGTGCCGCACGGACATGGGAAAACATCATGGGGGAATACACCTCCGGCAAGAAAAAGGGGCAGGAAAGGGTCATTGGCTGGGAGGGTGTTTTGCTGCCCAGAGCACTGATTGAGGCCGTATTCTTTGCCACCGAACGCAAGAAAATCAATGAGGCGCAGGCCATTGTCGAAGAGACCCAGAGCAGACTGGACGAGTTTGTGGAGGAGCAGACCGGCGATGAGGGCTATCTGAAGGAGTACCTCAACGACAAGGACAAGGTGGACACTAAAGCTGTCGCCGCCCGTCTGAAGGTGCTGAAAAAGCCTGATCCCAAGAGCGAGGAATACACAGCATTGAAACAGTTTGTGGATTTGATGGATTCCCTTTCCAAGCAGAATAAGGCCGTCAGGGAAATGAACGCCGAATTGGAGGAAAAGGTTCGGGCGAAGTATGCGTTGCTGACCGATGAAGAGATCCTGGATCTGCTGGTGAACCGCAAATGGTATGCCACCATCTTTGAAGGAATCAAGGCGCTGTATGTCACCACTTCCCACCAGATGACCAACCGTATTGTGGAACTGGTGGAGCGGTATGAGGATACCCTGCCGGAACTAACTGCCACTGTTGCTGATTATGAGTCCAAGGTCAAGGATCATCTGAAAAGGATGGGATTTGTATGGTAAAACCTGGATATAAGCAGACCGAGATTGGTGTAATTCCAGAGGATTGGGAGACTTCTTCGCTTTCTGCTGCATTTCAAAAATTAGAAGCAGGCGTAAGTGTTAATTCAGACAATTCGTTATCTTCTGAATATCATATCTTAAAAACATCAGCAGTCCATGATGGTGTTGTGGATACTGCTGAAACAAAACCTGTTATTCCGCAGGATTACCTACGGCTTAAATGCCCTTTGGTAAAAGGTAGCATAATTATCAGCCGAATGAACACCCCAGCGTTAGTTGGAGAATGTGGCTTTACAAAAGACGCAAAGGCCGGAACATATTTGCCTGACAGGTTGTGGCAGATTCAAAATTTCAACAAAAGTAGTTTTGACTTTGTGTGGTTAAACTATTTGCTTAACACCAAACAGTACAGGGACGCTGTTCGGGCAACTGCAACAGGCACCAGCAACAGTATGAAAAATATATCAAAAGAGCGAATGCTGGATATAGAAATTCCCCGTCCACCTATCAATGAACAAGAAAATATAGCAGCTGCACTATCAGAAGTGGACGAGCTTATCAATCTGGTCGAAAAACAGATTGATAAGAAAAAAGCAATCAAGCAGGGCACAATGCAGGAACTGCTGACCGGCAAACGCCGCCTACCAGGATTCTCTGAAAAGTGGGAAGAAAAGCCAATTAGCTTTTTCGGTAATTTTATTAGCGGAAATTGTTTTCCTATCGAATACCAGGGATGCCCAAGAGGAGAACTTCCATTTTACAAAGTATCAGATTTTAACAATGCTGGAAACAGCCGAGTGATGGGTAAAGCTAATAACTATATCTCGCATAATATTGCATCTGTGTTATCTTGCAAGATCATACCAAAAAACTCAGTCGTCTTTGCGAAAATTGGAGCAGCAATATCATTAGAAAGAAAAAGAATAACTGGGTTCGATTGTTGTATTGATAATAACATGATGTCTTTTCTACCCTATCAGAAGAATATCGCTGCATATATGTGCTATCTATTTCAAACTATTCGTTTCGGTGAATTTGTCGAGGCAACTGCGCTTCCAAGTTTAAGTGGAAAAACGATTGGGGAAATCCAACGAACATTTCCACCTACTGTTGAAGAACAAATTGCTATTGCAACTGTTCTTTCTGATTTGGATTCTGAAATTGAAGCATTGGAGCAGAAATTAACAAAATATCGCCAAGTCAAGCAAGGTATGATGCAGCAGCTCCTGACGGGAAAAATTAGAATACTATAGAAAGAGAGAGATATAGTATGATCAGTCTTTTTTATAAAAATATTTCAGAGTTGAATGGAGTTTCGCTATTGAAAGGCATTACCATATCTGAACTGAAGAAAAAGTATGAGATTCTTATAATCGATGATGAACAGTTTTCTTTTCTGGATGCTTTACGCAAGCATGAATACAATATTACCCAAAAAAACGATTTGACAGATTTAAAAGATGCTGAAGCATATAAAATTATCCTGTGTGATATCAGAGGTGTTGGTAAATTTCTTGGCACGGATTTTGAAGGCGCATATTTAATTAAGCAACTGAAGGTGAAATATCCAGATAAAACCATCATTGCTTACACAGCTAATCCATACGAGGCAACATTTGAACAATTTTTAGACTATGCAGTTCAAACTATCCCTAAAGGGGCATATGGTCTTGATGACTGGACAGCACTATTAGATCGACTCCTATGTGAGGTGGTTGATCCTGTTAAAATTTGGGAGAAGACAAGAAAACAGTTATTGGACGCCAGAGTTTCTACTGTGGATGTCGCAAAGTACGAATCCAAGTATGTTGATGCCGTAAAGAAAGAAAACTATGAGAGCTTGCAGAGCCTTTGCAAAAAGAATCCCGGAAAAGGTGCCGAAATCGTGCTATCAGCAATTAAGACAATATGCGCGATAACATCGCTGTTTAGAGGAGGTTAAGCGTATGAAAGCCTTAGTTCCAACTCGTACAGAAACAACATTTGAAGATGGTGCATTTATTAAGGCTTTAGACTTCTGCAAGAAAAATTGTTTTTCAGACACTTGTCAAAAGTTTTATAGCGGAATTACAGAAAAAAATACTAACCAATTTTTAGCTTGCCCACACGGTATGTCTGTCTATGTGGGCAAAACAAACGGAGAGTATGTGTATTTTATATGCCTGAGAAACAAGGATGCATATGATAGCAAAAAGGCAAAGAAGATTAGCAATGCTCCAGATAAGATAGTTTATAATCCGCTGTTAGATACAGAAAAATTGCTTGAACTGATTAATTATTCTGCAATCAATGAGAACGAAAGTACTTATCTTGCAGAACAAAAAGCGTCTATTGAAAGCATTTCGCATGAAGTAAAAAAACTAAATGCTCAAATTAAGGATCGCTCAGACATTATTGTTCAAACATATGGTCAAGATCCAGACACTGTAGTATCTGAAGAAGACATTCCTTTGCTACTCGAAAAAATTAAAACGATATATGTCTGTAGTGCAATGATAAACGCAAGATTTGCTCTTTTGGATTATGAAAAAAAGCCTCAGGCCTTACAGCAAGGTGCGCCATATGACTGTAATATTTACAAAAAGTTCCACAAGATGAGCATTATTTTTTCAAATTATCTCGGACGCAAAGCCCAAATCATTATTAAAGGAAATTCATATCGATGCATTCGGGCATACCCATCTTTTGAAATGATTCCACTTCTCATCGTTGACAATGCCGTAAAATACTCCTATGAAAGCAAAAATATTACCGTTGAATTTCATGAATATGGCAAGCAGTTAGTTGTCGATATAGATTCATTTAGTCCTTATTGTTCAATGGATGATTTGAGCAAAATCTGTAACAAGGGTTATCGTGGAAAAAATGCCGTGCGGGTATCTGACGGCAGTGGAATTGGCCTGTTTTTTGCAAAAATGCTGTGTGATCTTCACGGTATTGAGATGATTCCAACATCAGATAGCGACAAAATCACAGAAATAAGTGGTGTTCCATATGCACCATTCAGAATGAGACTGTTTTTTCCTAATACCTACGAAGTTTAGGAGGTGCTTCCATGCCCAACATTGGTGATAGCGAGCGCAAAACTCAAAACCGTGTGGTCAAGTTCTTTCGGGACAAGCTGCACTATACATATCTGGGGAACCTGCATGACAGCGAAAACCGCAATATCATGCAGGAGCGGCTGCACGCCTGGCTATTGAAACAGGGCTACTCCGAAAAGCTTGCAGCCAATGCCATCGATGCGTTGGTGAAGACCTCCACAAATCTGCAGCAGGGTTTGTACCATGCCAACAAAGAGGTCTACAGCCTACTGAAATATGGAGCCAAGGTTAAGGAGTCCGTGGAACAGTCCCCTAAGACGGTGTATTTTATTGACTTTGAGGATGTCACTAAAAATGACTTCTATATTGCGGAAGAAGTCACTATTGTCAGCAACAACACCAAGCGTCCGGATATCGTTCTCTATGTGAATGGTATTGCGCTTGCGGTGATCGAACTGAAAAAGAGCAGCGTATCCGTGTCCAACGGCATCCGGCAGAATCTGACCAACCAGAAATCGAATTTCATCGAAGATTTCTTTACCACCATTCAGTTCTGTATGGCCGGGAACGACAGCGAGGGCTTGCGCTATGGTACGCTCCTTACCCCGGAGAAGCACTATCTGGAATGGAAAGACGACGGCTTTACCGAGCATCAGACGGAACGCAATATTGTGGATATCGAGGTTGAGGAATACTGCGAGGGGATTCCCGGCAAGCTGGAAAAACAGCTTTTTGCTCTGTTTTACAAAAAGCGTTTCCTTGATCTGATCCACAACTTTGTAATCTTCGATAAGGGCATCAAAAAGGTCTGCCGCTATAATCAGTACTATGCCATCAAGCGGGCGCAGCATCGTTTGACGGACAAGAAGAGCGGCGGCATCGTTTGGCATACCCAGGGCAGCGGCAAGAGTCTGACGATGGTGTGGTTCTCCAAGTGGATTTTGGAGAATAATCCCAATGCGCGTGTATTGGTTGTTACCGACCGCGAGGAATTGGATGAGCAAATCGAAAAGAATTACAAGGGTGTGGATGAGAATATCGTCCGCACTAAGAGTGGAAAAGATCTGCTTGAACGCCTGAACACTTTCGATGACCGTCTTCTGTGCTCTCTGGTACATAAATTCGGAAAGCGCGGCAGCGATAGCTCGGAAACAGATTACGAAAAATACATCGAAGATTTGAAAAATGCATTGCCCAAGGATTTTTCCGCAAAGGGTGATATCGTGGTGTTTGTGGATGAGTGCCACCGCACTCAGTCCGGCAAGCTCCACGCGGCCATGAAGACGATCCTTCCCAATGCCATCTTTATCGGTTTCACAGGCACGCCGCTTTTGAAGAAGGACAAAAAGACCAGTCTGGAAACCTTCGGCGGATATATCCATACCTACAAGTTCAACGAAGGTGTTCGAGACGGCGTTGTGCTGGATCTGCGGTACGAGGCCAGAGATGTGCCGCAGGGCATGACCTCTCAGGATAGAATCGACGCATGGTTTGAGGCAAAAACCGTTGGGTTGGCCCCCAGAGCAAAAGCAAAACTCAAAGCTTATTGGGGTAACCTGCAAAAGATTTTCTCCTCTCGCTCCCGCTTGGAGCAAATCGCCAATGATATCATCTTTGATTTTGCCACCAAGGCACGACTGATGGATGGAAACGGAAATGCTATCCTTGTGGCCGGTTCTGTGTATTCGGCATGCCGATACTATGAAATTTTCCAAAGCAAGGGTTTCCGGAAATGTGCGATTATTTCTTCTTATACGCCGCAAGCCGGTGATTTAAGAACGGATACTGTCAGCGACGAGGAAGAAACCGAAACATTTGAAAAATACAGCACTTATCTGAAAATGATCGGCGTTGACCCGTCGGAGGACAAGACGCAGATTGCCAAAAAAGTAGAAGCTTTTGAAGCGGAAGCAAAACGTAAGTTTGTGGATGAACCTGCAAACATGAAACTGCTGATCGTAGTTGACAAGCTGCTTACCGGTTTCGATGCTCCCAGCTGTACCTACCTCTACATCGATAAGACGATGCATGACCACGGCCTGTTCCAGGCGATCTGCCGAGTCAATCGTCTGGATGGCGAGAGCAAAGACTTTGGCTATATTGTAGATTACAAGGAACTATTCGGAGACTTGGCGGATGCCATGAACAAGTATACCGCCGGTGCCTTTGAAAGCTATGATGCAGAGGATGTCGATGGGCTTTTGAAAGATAGAGCAACAGAAGCGAAAAAGTATTTCGTTGATACCCTGGAGGAATTGGATGAGCTTTGCGAGGGCGTCGAATTGCCCAGAAAAGAGCTCGACTATATCCACTATTTCTGCGGTGAAAGTGGTCGCGACGAAAATCAGGACGAAGCCTTTGCCCGCATTCGTGAGAAGTTGTACAAGCTCGTTGGACGCTTGATTCGCGCTTTTGCGGAGTTAAAGCCTCGTATGACGGATTTAGGGTATACCCTTTCCGAGCAAAGCGCATTGGACGACAGGGTTGCGTTCTATGTGAACATGCGTGACACGATTGGTAGGGCCAGCGGCGATTTTATTGATCTGAAAGCCTACGAACCGGGTATGCGGTATCTGATTGACAACTACATCTCAGCCAGCGAGTCGCAAAAGATCGGCAGCATGGATGACTTTACCCTGCTTGATTTCATCATCTCGCACGAAAATAAGCTGAAGAGCGAGCAAAAAGGCGAGCAGGAGAGTGCGGCAGAAACCATTGAGAACAACATCCGCAAAAAGGTTGTTGAGCGAATGGTCATCAACCCTGCTTATTACGCAAAAATGTCTGAAATCCTGGAGCAGTTGATACTTGACCGCCGCCGCGGAGTGATTGCCTACGGGCAGCTGCTGGACACATACATGGAACTGGCGAAAAATGTTGCAAAGCCCGAGGAGAATACAAAGTACCCTGAGAGTATTCGTTCCAATGGCGCACTGCGGGCGCTCTATGATAATTGCGGAGAAGATGAGGCGACTGCCTTGAAGCTGCACAAAGCCATTGTCAAGGCGCGGCTCGATGGTTTCCGAAATAATCCGGTTAAGGCAAATAAAATCAAGCGAGCGCTCTATCAACTTTTGAATGACGATAGCGAAGTGGAGCGAATTTATCAAATTGTTGTGGAACAAGAGGAGTACTGATGCAAATAGTTATTTTCAATATTCCTGTGGAAGTTATCAGAAAAAATATTAAAAATTTGCATCTCTCTGTGCTTCCACCGGACGGCAGGGTTCGTGTATCGGCACCCACGCAACTGACGGATGAAGCAATTACGATGTTCGTTCGGACAAAACTCGGCTGGATCAAAAAACAACAGGAGAAGTTTCAACAGCAGCCGCGTCAAAGCGAGCGGCAGTATGTGTCCGGGGAAACATTATATGTTTGGGGTAAGCAGTACTTTCTTCAAGTGGAATACAGTTACAAAGGCAATGCTCTCACACTTTCGGGTGACAAGGCTATTCTGACGGTTAGAAAAGAAAGCAGTCCAAAGCAGAGAGAAAGCTTCGTAAATGAATGGTACCGCGACCTCTTGAAACAGGAAGTGGCGAAATATCTTCCCAAGTGGGAGAAAACTACGGGGCTTTACTGTAGCAGTTGGCAAAGCAAATATATGACCACCAAATGGGGCACCTGCAACACAAACACACAAAAAATTTGGCTAAATCTTCAGTTGGCGAAGAAGCCGATAGAGAGTCTTGAATATATAATCCTGCACGAGCTGGCACATCTGAAAGTCAAAAGTCATGGTCCGGAGTTTGTCGCTATTTTAAACCAGTATATGCCGCAATGGCAGGAGCGAAAGAAGCTGTTGAACGAAAGTAAGTTGGATTATATGGATTCCGATTTTGAAGAATGACGGACAATGTCTGGTAAAATGGCAATTGAGTTTTTTGATGTGGGGAGTCATGCAAACAAAAGTCAGTAGCCGAAATGAAAAAAGTTTCGCAAAATTTACGAGACCGAAAAAGAGCATAACGAAATAGGCTGGTGAAAAGATACATCGCCAGCCAGGATGGAGTTATTGGCCAGATTAGTTTTACGGGATACCCAAGGTTACCATCGCCATAAGAGAAAAACTCTCAGCACAAATACAGACAGAAGTAGAATGTACTTAAGGTGTTACTGTTCGCCTGTGAGTTTAAGCCAGACCATGTGATTGGCAGTGCGGAGGCGTACACCTATCTGGGCACGGCGAACTACGTGAAGCACACGGGCAACAGGCCGATGAACATCACCTGGCAGCTGGACCGCCCGATCCCGGCGAAGTTCTTGAAGAAGACAAATAAATTGGTAGTGGGATAAGGAGGAGCGTATGACTGAACTTGAAAAAATAGAGCGGGCAAAAATGTATATGGACAAGCTGGCAAACGGCATCAATCCCATCGATGACACCATGGCTCCAGACGATGATCTTATTAACAATGTTCGGTTATCACGTTGCTTTTTCTTCGTATCTGACGTACTGCGGCAGGTAATTGAAAATGGCGGGACAAAGTCGGCTGTGAATAAGAAACTTAAAAAGCTTCCTCTTGAAATCCCTATGGAGAAAAGAAGTCAGTTTGCCTATTCCGAGGTACCTATCCCGGCCAGCGAAATTGCCAAGCGGATAAACGCTCTGGTTGATAATGACACTATGCAAAAACTTACCTATTCTGGAATTCTCACATGGCTCACGGAAATTGGAATGATGGAATGCGCGCTCACACCAGACGGAAAGCGTACGAAAAGGCCAACGAAAATTGGCGAAGAAACCGGCATTTCCGCGGAAGAACGAACGAGCAGTAACGGACCCTATCAGGTTGTCGTTTACAACAATGCCGCGCAGCACTTTATCATAGACAATCTGGATGCAATTCTCACAGCAGAGAATATGCAGACAGAGATGCAAGGCGCTCCATGGACGAAAGATCATGATGACTGCCTCATTGACCTATATAAGAAGTCCGTACCGGTGAGTGAGATCGCCATTACCCTAAAGCGCAGCGCATCGGCGGTACGAGGAAGACTGAAAAAGCTTGGATTTGACGCATAGTTTACTTTGCGATGCCACAAGGAGGACACAGATATGGCCTTAATTCGTTGCCCGGAGTGTGGAAATTCAATTTCCGACAGAGCTGAAAAATGCCCTCACTGCGGGCTTCCAGCATCATACTTTTCCTCTTTGAGTAAGAATACTCCGCACATGAAAGAGGCGGGACTGGATTACAAAAATCTGCAAAACGTCCTGATTTCTTTCGAACGAGACCACGCCCAGTTGTTTTCAGCAGAACACTATATTTCGCACAGAGATGCGCAGAGGCTGCGGGATACATATGGAAAATACAACGAGAGCCTAACCAATAAGCTTATTTTTCAATATGTCTGCAATAATGCTGCGGCGATACGAGTTGATATCGATTTGTTGCGCCGCTTTTTGCGCCAGATGCAATCTTTGGATGGAGATATTACGGCGCATAACTCAACATATGTGGACCGTGCACTGGAGCGGGATAAAGACTATTTTGACAATATCCTAAAACAGATCGACCCCAATATTCAACTGGACGAAGAACAGCGCCGTGCAGTAATTACCGATGATGACTACTGCCTGTTGGTAGCTGGTGCAGGTGCGGGAAAAACTACAACGATGGCTGCAAAGGTCAAGTATCTGGTTGAGAAAAAGAATATAGATCCGGGAGAGATTATTGTGATCTCCTATACGAACAAGGCGATTGGAGAACTGCGTGATCGTATCAATAAGGGACTTGGCATTCCGGCAAAGATCTGTACCTTCCATGCTTTTGCGTATGATATTGTAAAGCAGTTTTCGGCAGAACCGCCTGAGATCAATTTTTCTTCCCAGCAGATTATTTTTGATATGCTGGAAAAGTCGATTTTTCACAACAAGCAACTCATGCGCAATCTCGTTTTATTCTTGGGGTATTACTTTGATCTGTCCGAGGATGTTTTCAAATTTACGGATTTGAATCAATACCACCTTTACAAAGCGGCGCAGGACTTTGAAACACTGAGAAGTGGGCTGGGCGAGTACATTAAAAAAGTCGAACAGCAGCGCACGAAAAAGACTCGGACCATATCGGGAGAATATCTGCGTTCCATGCAGGAAGTACAAATTGCAAATTTCCTGTATCTGAACGGACTGGATTATGAGTATGAAAGAGTGTATCCCTTTGGATCACCTTCTCGTAACAAAAAATACACGCCCGATTTCTATATTTCGCAGGCGGAGCATAGCGTTTGGCTGGAGCACTATGCACTCAGCGAGAGCGGCTACAACAGCCTGTTTCCCCCGCAGCAGAGGCAGCGTTATCTCCGGGCCATTAGTGATAAGCGTCGTCTTCATAAGACCAATAAAACTACATTACTGGAAACATGGTCCTTCTATACGGATCGGCGTCCTCTTCTGGACCATCTGAAAGAAGTGCTTGAAAATGAGGGCTTTATTCTAAAGCCTCGTAATTTGGAAGAAGTCTATAAGAAGATTGTAGAAACCGGGAAAGACAAGTACATTTATAAGCTGATCATCTTTATGATGAAGTTTATTGAACAATACAAAACAACCGGTTATGACGATGGCGGCTTCGCTATTTTGCGAGAAAGAACAGACAATCCGAGAACGCTTCTGTTTCTGGATATTGCCGAGCAGGTGTATCACCACTATCAATCCGTGCTGAAACAGCGCAATCAGATAGACTTTGCAGACATGATAAATGATGCACACTTCTATTTGCAGGAGATTGAGCGGCAGAATGTCATGCTCCCTTACAAGTACATCATCATTGATGAGTTCCAAGACATTGCTCGTCAGAGATTCAATCTAACGAAAAGGCTATCTCAAATTACACAGGCGAAGGTTGTTGCGGTCGGTGATGACTGGCAGTCGATATATGCTTTTTCTGGCTCTGATATTACGCTATTTACTCGTTTCCTGGAGCTTATGGGGGCTGGAACGGAGTTGAAGATTACTCATACCTACCGTAATTCGCAGGAGCTTATCGATATTGCTGGAGGCTTTGTACAAAGAAATACTTCGCAAATCCGAAAGCAATTGATTTCTCCAAAGCATCTTGAGAACCCGATTGTTCTTGAAGTTTTCGATGATAGTATCAAACCCATGGAGCGACTTGCAGATACCATCGAGCATGTCATTGGCGAGATTATATCTGAGTATGGCGAGCAGAGTTCGATTTTGCTGATCGGACGATACAATTATGATATGTACAAGCTATACCGAACAAATCGGTTCAGCGAATTGCCGGGCGGTGCGATCAGGAGTGAAAAATACCCAAATGCAAAGATCACCTTTATGACAGCGCATAGTTCCAAGGGCCTTGGGTATGACAACGTAATTCTGATCAATATGTTCGAAGGGAAATTCGGGTTCCCGTGCCAGATCGAAGATGATCCTATTATTAAGCTCGTTACATATGAGGACAATAGTATGCCCTTTGCAGAAGAGCGGCGATTGTTTTATGTGGCGATGACACGGACAAAAAACAGGGTATATATCGCAGCACCTAAAACGAAACCATCCAGATTTCTTGTAGAACTCATTAAGGATTTCAATATTCCACATGATGATGAGCTCAATATGCAAGTAGTGGACCTGTTTAACTTGCGTTGCCCCGTATGCGGTTTTCCTCTAAAGTACGAGTTTAATAAAAACTATGGCCTGAATCTCTGGATATGCACAAACGAGGCAGAACTTTGCGACTTCATGACCAATGACAGGACGCATATGCATGACATTTTGAAATGTCCTAAATGTACAGATGGTTATTTAATCGTCAAAAAGAATCCGAAGAATGGTGACATATTCTATGGTTGCACCAACTATCTTAACGAAGAAAAGAAGTGCACCTATATGGTGCCGTTAGAGAGCGGACATATGAAGGATGATTAATAAGGAGAATGCATATATGGAGCCAAATGATAAGATCCAGCTTTTTGAAAACCAACGCATCCGCACGGCGTGGGACGAAGAAAAGGAAGAATGGTATTTCTCCATTGTTGATGTGGTTGGCGTACTGACGGACAGCGTTGATCCCACGGCGTATTGGCGCAAACTCAAACAACGGTTGAAGGCCGAGGGCAATGAAACCGTGACAAATTGTCACGGTTTGAAAATGACGGCTCATGATGGTAAAAAACGCCTGACCGATGTGGCCGATACCGAACAGCTCCTCCGCATCATCCAGTCCATCCCGTCACCCAAAGCGGAGCCGTTCAAACTCTGGCTGGCACAGGTCGGCCGGGAGCGCATTGAGGAAACCATCGACCCGGAGCTGACCATCGAGCGGGCATTGGAAACCTATCTCAAAAAGGGCTATACCCGCGAATGGATTAACCAGCGGC
>ENA-ORPH01002711-ORPH01002711.1-human-gut-metagenome-genome-assembly--contig:-NODE-2711-length-14214-cov-2.853733_pt1 | contig 14214 bp, 13 predicted proteins | sample MGYA00242142_ERZ509074 | MGnify/ENA primary metagenome ERZ509074 (study PRJEB26280, sample SAMEA2338724) | human gut metagenome | biome: human gut; feature: human-associated habitat; material: faeces...
AGTTTCAAGTGTTTTAGTTATTGCTTGAACACCATTACCTTCTAGGTATAAATCAAATATCTTTTTAACAACCTTAGCTTCTTCAGGAATAATTTCATATTGGTTGTTTTCATATTTGTAGCCATATAAGTGAGTACCCCAAGATAAGCCTTCTTCAAAATTTTTTTTAACTTTCCATTTCATATTTTCAGAAACTGATCTAGATTCTTCTTGAGCATATGAAGCTAGGATTGTAAGAAGAAGTTCACCATCTTTCGATATGGTATGAATATTTTGTTCTTCAAAATAAACATCAATATTGTTTTCTTTAAGTTTTCTAACAGTCTCAAGAAGGGTAACTGTATTTCTAGCAAATCTAGTAACTGATTTAGTAATGATTAAATCTATATTTCCAGACATGGCATCATCAATCATTCTTTGAAATGAATCTCTAGATTCTGTTGTACCTGTGATACCTTCATCAACATAAATATCTATAAGTTTCCATTTTGGATTGTCTTCAATTAAATGTTTATAATAATCAATTTGAGCTATTAATGAATGGTGCATTGTTTCTTTATTAACTGATACACGAGCATATGCTGCAACGTTAACTAATTTAGTTTCATTATGATTAATAAATATAACTTGGTTAATTATCCTTTCCATCGGTTCCTCCTATAATTTTGATTTCATCAATAGTGCCATTATCAAATAGCTTTATTGTGTATTTGATGGCTTCCTCCTCAGTCCAACCGAGGGAATTAATATAATAGTTGATTAAGTAATTAATCCCCTCAGTGCTGGTCTTATGTTGTTCACATAACTTAAGTAATTTTTCTTTTAAATTATTCATGATAAACCTCCTTTAGGTCATACATATATATCACTCTAAAGGGGATTTATATCAAGTTAATTTGATACGAAAATTGAGGCGTTGTTTAAGCCATGATTTGCTGCAACAATAGAAGATGCATCCATATAATCTTTATCGGTTAGAACACCATTTTCATGTAGCATTTCTAGAATTGAAACACTTAAGTTATAAACAATGAGATTATTAGATTTGTATTTTTCTAAGAGATTTTTTGTAGCATTCCCTTGAGCAGAATTTGCGATGTTTGTTTCCATAACTTAAAAACTCCTTTCCACAGTGTTCACATACTAATTTGTAGTATGCTTGTTTGTTAACTTGATCTAAATGAGAATTCCAATATTGGTTTCTGCATTTATCACAACAAAACTTTTTATTTTTCTTTCCTTTAGTGGTAGTAAGTGTCTTATCACAATTCAAACATTTAATTGATTTAGGCATCATATTTTTATGTCTTTTGAAATAAGATTTGATTGTTTCAAGCTTAATACCAGTAATCTTTGATATTTCTGTAGGCATAATACCTTGTGCTCTTAATTTTCTTATTTCAATACGTTCTTTATCAGTCATAACCTTAAAATTCCTCCTTTTATTGCGTTATTTCGCGATTTATTAGTTTGTTGGTTAATTTATTGCTACAGCTAAAACAAGTGGTTTAACGGCGATTATTGGATTTTAGTATTTTAATGGATAGGGGGATATACCCCCTTTGAATTCGCAATTTTTTGCGTGAAACCCCACCCCGGTGTCCAAATGAATAGCTGTAGATATTTAGATCCCCCTACCCCCTAGAAACTAGATAGAGTAGAGGGAATTGTACTAAAATATTTTTTTGTGTTTATATGTGACACGTGACAAATGTGACATGAACCATTCATAACCACAATCAATGAAGCCATCGTGCTCTTGAAGTTCTCTATCAACAGCAGTGATGATTTTAGAATTAATATGGTAAGCAATGTATTCAAGTCCATTGACTACTTGCCAAATATCATCTGCTGGAATCATGTCAACATTGTATAGTACAAAGCCATCATCTTGGATTAAATTAGCTCTAAGTATGACACTATCGTCATTTGATGTTAGTAAATTAACTTCTATTGTGAATTTATCATTGATTTTATAAGTGAAATCACTATTATATTTAAATTTGTTTTCGTGGTAGGTTTTAAGCACCTCCCAAGCCTTATATTTTTTATTATGGTATATCATTTTATTTTTCCTCCTTGTTATTTTGATTAAAGATTATTGGATTAGATAAATATGATTCGATTTTCTTGTTAGTTTGTTTAACTTGAATGTATCCATATTCAACTAATCGATTTAGAACAGGTGTTAGAGATTCAACAGTTTTAAAGGATCTACTAGCTCGAAGAATATCCCTTTTGCTGAATTCATAAAAACCATTTTTTTTAATATTTGATAGCACATATTCAGCTTGTTTATTGATTGGATCAATTCCCATAAGTGAATAAGATGCTTTTGCATGTTCAATGTAATATCTCCCGATTAAGATAGCGTTAGCCATATCTTCTTTAGATACAACTAGCGGTGGCGTTATATCAAAGAAAGGATTAAATTGATCTTTGTTGAATCTTGCTAGTAGGGCAGATATACGAAGTACATTACCTACAAGCTTTCCTCTCCAAGTTTTTATTTCCGTATTTTCACCCATGATTTTTTCGTTCTCATCATGGAATGCTTCAAAGAGTGTACTTGCCTCACTACTTAATCTAACAATTTGATTATCAATAAGGTTTTCTTCCTCATTTAATACATCTTTGATTTTCATATCGTAGAGTCTTGAAACCTCTGGTGGAATAGGAGAAGTATGAAACTTTCGTTTTCCAATTAAGGATTTAGGTAGTGTATATAAGAATCTTGTTGTTAGACCTTTACCTTCAAATGTAGAATTGCTTATAAGTTGAGACAATACTGAAGGCTGCACTGAAAGAAGTATGGTTAGTGCTGGTTTTTGAATTAGCTCTGATGGTCGGCCGATTCTATCGACTCTAATTGTGTCTCCTGAATATCCTTTTAAGAACACATCGATGTTTACACTTTTGTTATACATCCCTGCAAGGACATCAAAGATACCACCTTCAGTTGATATAATCGCAGTCTTGCCATCTGAATCAGATAGAATGGATGTTAGTTTTTCAGTTGTAATATCATCAACATATAATTTCTTAGGCTTTTCCTCTTTAAAGTTAGCTACCTTCTCAGCTATTTCAGTTAGATCAGTTTCTGATGCTTTACCTTTAGCATATTGAGTTTCAATAGTTTTCTTTTGCTTTCTAGAGCGGATTTACGCATACGAGAAGCCTCAAATCTTCCTGCATTTGTATTGTTGTAATTAAGCTCATACTCGTTAACTGGCCTTGTCATAAAGCTGATGATAGCTGATTTTCTTTCACTAGGTTCGGCGATAATTAATGTGTAAAGATTAACTGGTTCATTCCAGTCAGCTTTACCATCAATACGATATCTACCTTGCATACATAAAGACATAATAGCTAAAGAAGCAGTAGCAGCCATATCAATTGGTGTTTGTGTAGTTTCCGCTACAGCAACTACATAATCTTTTATGATTTTAGGTAATGCATCTACAGGAAATGTAGGAAGCGTAGGCTTTTCAAAAGGAATAGGTGTATCCCATTTGATTTCAGCTGGCTTATTATATTCTTCAGGCTTCGTATAACTTGGATTAGTTACAACTTTATTCTTATAGAATTTAGCAGCACTTTTCCAAATTAGATTCAATTCATCCTTTTCTAGTGGTGGATTGCATTTAGAAGATGCCTCTCTATATTTAGATTTAGATTCATCACTAATTCCATATTTCACTAATAAAGAACAAGCAATCTTATGCATCGTAGCATTTCTTGAGCCTTCTGGTATAACTTCACCAAGTTCACTAAATGCTTTTTCACTTATTACATCATCTAAAAATTTATTTAATGTAATAGTACCTTCATGATATTCAACTAGAGGTTCATTTGTACCTGCTAGAAATCTTGCTGAATCTTTGGCATTAGGATCAATTAAAGGACAGTAGTCATATAATCTTTCCTTTATTGCTTTATAGTCATCAGCATTAGTTATTTCATCAATTAAGAAGATGACATGAAATCTAGGACGAGGACCGTATTCGGTTTTTCCATTTCCTACTTTAGGTTTCATATGTGATTTAGAATAATGAACTAAATAAGGGACTCCACTAAACATTTCTTTAATAGAAGCGGATGTAACCCAGTCATCTGAATTATTAGAATGATCATTATCAAAATCTACACCAACACAGTTAGAAGAAATGAAGTTATCGATTGACCTATAATTATCCTTATATTTCGCACACACGTAATCATGTGATACAGCCTTCTTTAATGATTCGATATCAGTAACATCAACCTCATTAGGATAAAGACAGTTATTATATTGTTGAATGCAGTTAGAATAATAGATTTTAAATGGTATATTCATTACTTCACACCTTCTTTATTAGAACTATTTTCCTTTAACCATCTCTTGAATTCCTCAATAGGGATGATGATTCTTGTCCCAATTCTTATTGAAGGGAATCCAGGAGTCTTAGTTAGTTCATATGCTTTAGGAACTGAGATGCCAAGTTGGCTTGCTAGTTCTTGAACGCTAATAGTTTGTTTTTCCATTTTGTTTTCCTCCATAATTAAGATTTGAATTCAAGAGACTTAAGGACTTACCCAATTTAGAATCAAATAATTTCTAACCGTTAAACAAGCAATTGGGTGAAACCTGATTAAACGGTTATCAATTAAATTAAACTAAAATCCGTTAAATCTCTTGTTTTCGATTGCATTTTAGCATATAATATAACCAAACAAAATCCATTCTAACGGTTAGCGTAATGGTTATAAATGGAGGTGTTACTTTTGGCAAGAGATGGTAAGTACATGGACAACAAATGGAAAGTCAAATTCCCTAAGATTTATAAAGAAAAACTCCAAATGGCAGACATTGGAGGAATTGGTAATATTACATATAAAAAAGTTGTTTACCCAAACTATGAATATGTTTTAACTGACGAAGGTGCAATAATTCGTCCAACTAAAAGTGAACCAGTAATTAATCCACAAGAAGACTATGACTTAACAGGAGAAGCATTACTAGTTGAATTATGTAATCTAGCAAGAGATATTAATAAATATGATGTAGATAGCACACTTCCAGCTGAAAATAAAAAAAGCATCAGAGATGCTCAAAGAAAAGGATGCGTTGATTCAATAATCGATTGGTGCAAAAACAATATGCATCCATATGATATTGAAGATTTATTTGAAAAATATCATGTTGAAAAGAAAGAAGAAAAACCAGCTATCTATGATGATGGTTATGATGGAACTTTCAAGTTATCTGACTTCATGAAAGAACTAAGCTATGTATATGCTGTATTTACTGCCTATTATGCTTTTAGAAATGCGATTAATGGTAATCCAGCAACAGCTTATAATTTATATGAAGAAGGAATATACTTTGATACTTTAGATATTTTTGAAAAGTATAAAACAACAACTACCTACGATGAATATGAAGAAGATCCGTCATGGGATATAGTTAAAGCGATGCAAGAAGCTAATAAGCATGAGCATACAAGACAAAATTCAATTGATGAATTTAGAAAAGCAATTATGAAAGATAAAGATGAAATATTGACTTTTTTATCATCTATGATTCCAGATTTAAAAATGTGCTTGATTTATAAAAATTCAAAAGCAGTCTTTACAGCAAACATTAATTCAGTTTTTGATATTTGTTGGTATACGCTATCTAGATTTATAGCAACTAATTCAGGCTCACTTGATTTGGATTTAAGTATTGATACTGAAGATTTTAGGTCAACACATATTGGCGTTTGTAGAAGTTGTGGTAGATACATGGAAATGAAATCTAATAGACAACTATACTGTAAAAGAGATGATTGTCAAAGAGATAGAAACAGAAGAAAGCAAAAAGATTTTCAACAAAGAAAAAGAGAAAACGCCAATTAATAATAGCAAAAATACACTTTATTAGGAGCAATGTTAGAGTTGCTCTTTTTATATAAATATAAGGATTTGAGAAAAAATGAAAAACAACATGGAAATATTTGCCATATACTAGAGATTTTTATAAAAAAGTGTTATAATGTTTTATAGAATGTTAGCGTTTTAAGAGAGGTAAATAATATGGCTAAAATTGACTATGCCGACGGCATTTTAAAATTAAGGGCTAAACTTAATCTTTCTCAAGAGGAACTTGCTAAATTATTAGGAGTTTCTTTTATGTCTGTTAACAGATGGGAAAACGATAAGTACGCTCCTACAAAACTTGTAAAGGTTAAGCTTTTACAGTTATTTGAAGAAAATAATATTGAAGTGAAAGAGGTAAATGAATAATGGCTATAGATAAATTACAAAAACAAACAAATATTAATATACAAGAGAAAGCAAATCTTATTTGGGAAATTGCTACTCATTTGTATGGCGAATATAAACCACATGAATATGGTAAAGTCATTTTACCTATGACTGTTATTAAAAGGTTTGATGATGCTTTAAAAGATACTAAAAAAGCAGTTGTAGAGAAAAATAACGAACTTAATAATTCAAATAAGGAAGTAAATGATAAAACCAGACATGCTATTCTAAAGAATGTTGCGAAGCATGATTTTTATAATACTTCAAAATTTGATTTTGCTGGATTAATTGCTGATGCAGATAACATCAAAGAAAACTTCACATCTTATCTTCAAGCTTTCAGTGATAATGTTAAAGATATTATTCAACGTTTTGATTTCTTTAAAGAAATAGATAAGATGAGTGAGAATGACCTTTTATATACAATTATCAATGAGTTTAATGCAAAGAAAGCGGATTTCTCACCAAGTGTAGTAACTGCTCAAGATATGGGCTATATCTTTGAAGAGTTAATTAGAAAATTCTCAGAGTCATACGATGAACAAGCCGGAGCTCACTTTACTGCAAGAGATATTATTTATTTAATGACTGAATTACTTGTTGTAAATGATAAAGATGAATTGAAGAAAAATGGTGGTTCTAAGACTGCGTATGATATGACAATGGGTACGTCTCAGATGCTTACATGTCTTGATGAAAGATTACAAGATATTAATGAATCAATTAATCTAACTTGTTTTGGTCAGGAGTTTAACCCTGAAACATATGCTATTGCAAAAGCGGATACTTTAATTCGTGGTGGCGATGCTGATAATATGAAGTTCGGTGATACTCTATCTAATGACCAATTTGAAGGTTATACATTTGACTATATTATTTCTAATCCACCTTTTGGTATTGACTGGAAGAAAGAAAAAGATTCAGTTGAAAAGGAAGCTAAACTTGGTGAATCAGGTAGATTCGAGGCAGGATTACCAGCAATTGGTGATGGACAAATGTTATTCTTGCAAAACGGTTTAAAAAAATTAAAACCTACAGGTAGAATGGCTATTATTCAAAATGGTTCATCATTATTTAATGGTGATGCAGGTTCTGGACCATCTAATATCAGAAAATTCATAATTGAAAATGATAGATTAGAAGCGATTATTCAATTACCTAATGATTTATTCTACAATACTGGTATTGCTACATATATCTGGGTAATCACAGGAAAAGAAGGAAAAGAAGATAGAAGATTAGGTAAAGTTCAATTGATTGATGCTTCTAAGTGTTATGTAAAAAGAAGAAAGAATATTGGTAATAAGAGAGTAGATCTTTCTGATGAAGCGATTAGTCTAATTGTAAAAGCATATAATAGTTTCGATAACTTAGAATTCAATGAAGATGGATTATTTGTTGAATCTAAGGTTTTTGATAATGCTTATTTTGGGTATACAAAAGTTACTGTTGAAACTGCTGAAACTGATGATAAAGGCAATGAAGTATTAAAGAAAGGTAAGAAACAAGCAGTTAAAGGAAAAACAGATAGTGAAATAATTCCTTTAACTGAAGATGTAGAACAATATTTTGATAAGAATGTTTTACCTTTCAACGAACACGCTTTTATGGATAGAACAAAAGATAAGATTGGTTATGAAATACCATTTACAAGACTCTTCTATAAATTTGTTGAGCCTAGAAAGAGCGATGATATTTTTGCTGAATTTAAAGAACTTTCTAGCCAAGAACAAGATTTAATGAAGAAGATATTGGGGAAATAAGCTATGAAATATAGTGGTGTAGAATGGATTGGTGAAATCCCTGAAAATTGGAAGTTAAATAAAATAGGCCAATTATTCAATTTAAGAAATGAAAAAGTAAGTGATAAAGATTACTCACCTTTATCTGTTTCTAAAGGTGGAATAGTTCCACAAATGGAAAACGTGGCTAAAAGTGATGCGAGTGATGATAGAAAATTAGTTCTTAAAGGAGATTTTGCAATAAACTCAAGGTCTGATAGAAAAATGTCTTGTGGTGTTTCACCTTTGGATGGTTCGGTATCACTAATTAATACTATTTTGTATCCAAAGAATGATGATGTTATATATAACGATTATATGAATTATCTGCTAAAAAATTATGGATTTGCTGAGGAATTTTTTAGATGGGGTCATGGTATTGTAGCAGATTTATGGACAACAAAATGGCAAGAGATGAAGAGTATTATGTTACCGTTGCCATCAGTTCAAAAACAAAAAGCCACATATGACTTCCTAAATCAAAAAACTGAAGAAATCGACTCCTTAATCGAAATAGAGAATCAACAAATTGAAAAGCTTAAAGAATATGTTGAATCTAGTATTTATGAGTATTTAAAGAAAGAAATAGGAGTAAGTATAAAGGATATGTCGTTTGAATCTAGAACATCTATGAAAAAAATAGGTGCACTTTCGAATTTGGTAACAAAACAAACTGGATTTGACTATTCTAATACAATTAAGCCAACAATGTTGGATAATCCTAATGAAGATTCATTGCCATATTTGCAAACTAGAAACTTTAAAAATAATTACTTTAATCTTAATACAGAATTCTATGTTCCAAAGAGTACTTGGGAACAATTTCCTAAATTAATACTCGATGATGAAACATTATTATTTTCAATCGTTGGAGCAAGCATTGGTAATGTTGCAATTTTTCCGAAGTCTGAAAAAGCATTCTTGGGAGGAGCTATTTGCAGAGTTAATTTAGTTGATAAAGAATATGCTCTTTTTATAAAAGAAATAATGCTATCTAAATTCGGCCAAGAGCAAATAAATAGAAAAATTAATTCAAATGCTCAAGGGACAATTACAGTTCAAAATGTTAGGGATTTTTTAATACCTATGCCTAGCAAAAAAGACGCTGTTAGAATCGGCCAAAAATGTGAATCAATGAGAAAAGAAGTTGATGATTTAATCACAATAAAAGAAAAGAAAATCGATGTATTAACCGAATATAAGAAATCACTAATTTATGAGTATGTCACAGGCAAGAAGGAAGTATGTTAGATGAAAAAAAATAGAAAAGTAAAAGAGAAAAGAATCAAAAAGAAATTATCTGCTGAAACAAGCAGTAATCTAACTACTCTAATAGTTATATTAGTTACTTTAGGAATAACCATACCGTTACATATTATATTTCCAGATAAACTAACATCATATTGGGTAATTGCTATTTGTGTTGCAGTTATTAGTCCATTTGCACTTGCTAATTTTAAAATAAATATGCTAGCAAAAGGCAATTATACAGAAGAACAAAAGAAAGCCGCTACATCAAAGTTAGGAATTATGATGCTTTCCATCTGGTATGCTGATTTCACTTTCATTTGTATGTTTATGAATTGGCTAATTGCATTCTTTATTTTAGCAGGACTATATTTGATAAAAATGATTTATAATGTTTCTTCAGTTTTAGTAAATAGAAAAGATGCAACTACATATCCTAATTTCTTAATTATTGGAGATTTTGTTTTAAGTTTCTTGTTATTAACTTTATTAATTTACAAGATATCAGATCAAACACTACAAACAATAGTTATTGCTCTTAGTGCTGCTTTAATAGGTGGCTTATTAACTTTACTTGGTGTTATTATGACCATAAAAAAATCTGATAAAGATAGAAAAGAAGATGAAATTAAGAAGGCAAGACCAGTATTTGCATATAATATGCTAAGACAAGAGCCTAAACTCGATGCAGTAGTACAAAGGGTTTGCATTTCTGATTCGTCTGAACAGTTACAAGATGCATGCGATGTTTATGTATAACTTGAAAACTCTAATTTATCATCTTTTGAAATAAAAAGAGTAAATCATGATGGTACATGGGTAAAAATGGAATGTAACATAACAGTTTTGCCAAGTGCTAAATGCTTATTAAATTTTAGATTTATTGATAATCCTAATTCATTGTTTTTAGAAGTTCAAGATCAACTAGGAAATAACTATTATTATCAATTATTTGTTTTGTTTTTAGGCACAAAGTCATCTAATGGTATGGCTCTTCACACTGTTAGAGAAATTAAAAATATTACAAAAGAAGAAATAGAAATGATTATGAAGGAGGCAGAATAATATGGATACAAGTGAAAAAAGATTTGAACAAGATATCGAAACATATTTTTTAAATCATGGTTTTAGAAAGGTTTTTCCTTCAACGTATGATAAAGAAAAAATGTTATTTTCTGATGTTTTAGAAGAATTTGTTTCTACGACTCAACCTAAAGCATGGGCAAGATATACTAAGTTATATGGAGCATCTGCTGTAGATAAATTAACTAGAAGAGTAAATACAGCAATATCAGAAAGCAATGTTCTTGATGTTCTTAAAAAGGGAATAAAGGATATGGGTATTGAAATCAAATTATGTTATTTCAAGCCATCATCTAATTTAAATCAAGATTTAGTAAAATTATATGAGGGAAACATCTGTGGTATTACAAGACAATTCCCTTATTCAAAGAATAACAATAATACAATAGATACTGTGCTATCTATCAATGGTATTCCCCTATTCGCATTTGAATTAAAAGACCAATTAAAAGGTCAAGATGTCAATAATGCGATGAGACAATGGAAAGAAGATAGAGATCCTAAAGAGCCTATTTTTAAGTTCGGTCAGAGGTTCCTATGTTACTTTGCTATTGATTTATACGATGCATTTATGACAACTGAACTAAAAGGTGAATATACTAGATTTTTACCATTCAATCAAGGTTCAAATGGTGCAGGTAATCCTGGAGGAAAAGGAAATCCTAAAAATGATGAAGGATATCCAACTTCTTATATCTGGGAAAGAGTCTTCAGCGTTGATTCAATGATAGATTTAATTGCTAAATTTATTACTATCACAGAAGAAAAAGAAGAAAAGAATGGTAAATCCTATATTACAAAGAAAATTATATTCCCTAGATATCATCAATATGATGTAGTAAAAAAGATTTTAGCAGATGTTAAAGAAAAAGGTGCTGGTGTAAATTATTTAATTGAGCATTCAGCTGGCTCTGGTAAATCGAATTCTATTGCTTGGATAGCTTATAGACTAGCATCCGCATTTGATAATGATGATAAATATATATTTGATTCAGTTATTATTGTAACTAATAGAATTGTTTTAGATTCTCAATTACAAGATACAATTAATTCATTTGACCATAAAGCTGGATTAGTTGAGTGTATTACTCAAAAGAAAGGCTCTAGAGGTCTTGTTGATGCTATAAATGATAAGAAAAAGATTATTATTTGTACTATTCAAAAGTTCTTATATGCTTATAAAGATTTCGATGAATTAAAAGGCAGAAACTTTGCTGTTATCATTGATGAAGCTCATCAAGGCCAAAGTGGTGAATCCGCAAGAACATTAAGAAGTTCTCTAATTGATGTTGAGAAAGAAAAGAAGGCATTTGCAGAAGAAAATGATATGAATCCTGATGCAATAGAAGAGACTGAAGAATTATTAAATATCTTAGGTCAAGGACATCATGAGAATCAATCATTCTTTGCTTTTACTGCAACACCAATTAATAAGACTCTAGAGTTATTTGGAACTAGTATCGGTGATGAAAAGAAAAAGCCATTCCATACTTATTCTATGAGACAAGCAATAGAGGAAGGCTTTATTTTAGATGTTTTAAGTACATATGTAACTATTAAAGAAGCATTTAAGTTAATCACTAATACTGAGGATAACCCTGAACTATTAGAAGAAAAAGCAAAAAGAGCTTTATTTAAATATTATAAACAACATGAATTTACCATTTCTCAAAAGGTAGATATGATTATGGATAATTTCCTTAATAATGGTAGAAAGAAGATTAATGGTCATGGTAAGGCTATGATTGTTACTGATTCTAGACAAAGTGCTGTTTTATATTATCAAGCAGTTAAAGAGTATTTATTAAAGCATCCAGATGAAACAAAAGGATGTGGTGTTTTAGTTGCATTCTCAGGTAAAGTCAAATTTGATGGTGATGATACTGAGTATATTGAAGCTGAAATGAATGAATATCCTGATGGTAAGAAAATCAATTCTGATGCTAAGTTTAGAAAAGCATTTAAGAGTGATGATTTCAACATTATGGTTGTTGCTGATAAATATCAAACAGGTTATGATGAACCATTATTACATTCTATGTTTGTAGATAAAAAATTAAAAGGAGTTAATGCGGTTCAAACATTATCTAGATTAAATAGAACTTGTCCATTTAAAAATGATACTTTCGTACTTGATTTTGCTAATACATCAGAAAGTATTAAAGAGTCATTCCAACCTTTCTATGAAGAGACTACATTAGTAGGAAGCAGTGATGTAAATAGAGTTTATGATTTAAGAAGCAAATTAAATGAGTTTGCTATCTTTAATGATGAGGATATAGATAAGTTCTATGCAATTATGAAAGTTAATTCTGATAAGAAAAAACAAGATGACTCCGCAATTGGAAAACTTGTAAGTGTCATGAAACCAGCAGTAGATAATTACGCTGATTTAGATGATGACAAGAGATTACTTGCAAGAGATACAATGATGAAGTTTATTCGTTCATATGGATTTGTAACTCAGCTTGTAAGAATTAATGATGAAGACTTATTCAAAGATTATTTATATATTTCTCATTTGATTAGATTATTACCTAAGACACAATATCCTGTATTTGATTTAACAGGTAAAGTATCACTTGAATACGCTAAATTAAAAGAAACTTTTAAAGGCGCTATTGAGCTTGAAAAAGAAGGTGGCGAAGTTATTCCTGGTAAAGGAGCTAAGCCAGCCAAAAAGAGTAATAAGACTGATACTTTAGAAAGAATTGTTGAAAAGGTTAACGAGAAATATCAAGATGATTTTTCAGCGGCTGACAAAGTAGCACTTGATAGTGTATTCCAGATGCTTATGGGTGATCCTGTTGTTAAGAAAAAACTTACTGAATACGCAAAGACTAATGATGCTCAAATGTTTATTAAATCAATATTCCCTAAAGAATTTGAAAGAGTATTAGTTGAATGCTATACAAAGAACGATGATGCTTTCCAAAGATTGCTTGGAAACGATCAATTTCAAAAAGCTGTAATGGATATTATGGCGAAAGAACTATATAAGACATTAGTGTCTGGTGAGGAAAAGAAATAAAAGAAAGAACAGGCTTTATAGATGAAAAATTCAGCAGATAGAATCCAATTTATAACTGATTATATATTTTCTTATGAAAGCAAAATTAAAGAACTTAATAAGCAAGGCCTTTTTAATGATGCGAAAATGTTTGAACTTTTTGCTTCAAAAGTCGGTCAGTTATATTTGGGATTATCAAAGCCTCTTATCAATTTAAATATAGAAACTTCAACTTATCCTTGTGTAGACCTTTTTTCAGAAGATGGAAACATTTATTGTCAAGTAAGTACGTGTCAAAATGTACCCGCCAAAATAGAAACAACTTTAAATAATATTAAGGATTCTACTAGAGAAAACATAAAAAAGATAAAAGAGGTTTATTTTATTGTTTTAAACAATGAAAGTATTGATAAAGTAAAAGATTTAACTGTTGGAAATGTTTCTTTTGTTAAATCAAAGAATTTAATTACAACTAGTAACATCATTGAAAAGGCAGTTAATGACTTAAGTTTTCAGGAAGAACTATATATTTTATTGAAAAAAGATGATGCTCTAATTAAATGTGATTTTAAAAAATATCAGGAATCAATTGATTATGAAAGTAAAAGTATTTTAGAAGACATAGATGAATATATTAACAATACTTATCATATTGATTTATCTACTCAAATAAATGAAATAAAATCTAAAAACTCAAAATTTATATTGGTTTCCGGTGACGCTGGTAGTGGCAAATCTGTTTTATGTAAAAAAATATTAATTATTAAAGATGCATGATATTTCATTGTTTATGTTTGTGAATAA
>ENA-ORPH01002719-ORPH01002719.1-human-gut-metagenome-genome-assembly--contig:-NODE-2719-length-14179-cov-4.918791_pt1 | contig 14179 bp, 13 predicted proteins | sample MGYA00242142_ERZ509074 | MGnify/ENA primary metagenome ERZ509074 (study PRJEB26280, sample SAMEA2338724) | human gut metagenome | biome: human gut; feature: human-associated habitat; material: faeces...
ACCCCAGCAGGCACATGACGGAGGAGATCGCCAGCAGCACCCCAAAGAACGCCCAATTCAGCGTCACGATATAGCGGGTGATGGGCCCGATGTCTATGTACATGATATAGGCGTACGGCTTTTCCCAATCGTCCTGCTCCTCCTGCACGGACATGAAGATCAGGTGATGCCTGTCCGTTTTGAAGGTATAGCATTGGTTGAGCGATAGATCCCGCCCCTTGCAGTATTCCAGCAGTTTTTTCTCCAGGCGATATGCGTCCCTGTTCCAACCGCTTGATTGATTGGCATTATCCAGCTCTAAAAATACGATGCTTGGCGTAAGGAAGTGTTCCTCAGCGTCATTCCATTCATCGTCAAAAAAGGATTCGTCGTCGGTATAGGGGATGGTGCGGTTCTGGTACTGTGCCTCGCTGATGAGCGCCTTTTTTGCCTCACGCACAAAGTGTGCTGGTATAATGAGGTTCACCGCCAGCATGAACAGGGCAAAGAGCAGCAGAGCCGAGCAAAGGATCAGGTACACGATCCGCAGCTTGATGTTTTTCATGTGCGCTCTGCCCCCTTCAACTTATAGCCAAAGCCCCATATGGTGCTTACGCTGACGGTGCTGCCCGCTTGCAGCAGCTTTTTTCGGATACGGCGCAGGGTTTCGTCGGTCACGCGGGTCTCCACCTCCGAGTCAAAGCCCCACACCGCGCTGAGCAGCTCCTCGCGGGAATAGGCCTTTTCCGGCTGCTTCATCATATAGCTGAGCAGCCGCAGCTCGGTCTGGGTCAGCGCCACGATCGTGCTTCCGCAAAAGACGGCGTTTTCCGTAGCGGAATAGCGGATATCCCCGTAATGCAGCTCATCCTCTGCCGCCGCTGTTTTTCCTCGATCCATCTCCACACGGCGCAGCAGCGCCTTCACCTTCATCAGTAATATCGTTGGACGAAAGGGCTTGGTGAGATAATCGTCGCTGCCCTGACTGATGCCCATGACGTAGTCCAGCTCGCTGTCCTTGGCCGTAAGCAGGATGATGGGAATATCGGAAACAGAGCGAAGCTCCCGGCACACGGCAAGTCCGTCCGTGCCGGGCATCATAATGTCCAGTATTACAAGCTCCGCAGGCTCCTGATGAAATGCCTCCAGCAGCGCGTCGCCACTTTCAAAGGAGCGCACGGTATATCCGTCGCTTGTGAGGAAGCTATGGAGCAGCTCCCGGATGCTCTTTTCATCGTCCGCCAGATAAATGGTATGTCCCATGCGTCCTCCTTGCAAGCAGCGCCAAATGCTGCGCGTGGGCGCAGCATCGGCAGGATGTTGATTTTATACTATCAGAAAACCGCCTTTCCGTCAAAGGGGGCAGATGCCGCTTTCGCAGCCGGTGTTGCCCCAGATGGAATTGTACAGCTCGCACAGCCGGCTGTCGATCTCCGTAAGACGGTTGTAGTCGGCGATCAGCGCGTCCTTTTCCGCGTCGGTCAGGAAGCTCAGGCTGCGGATGAAGGCGGCTTCATCGTAGTTGTCGAAGTCGTAGTCGTCCGGAAGATCAAAGTACGCTTCATCTACCTTGTCCCACAGGTCGGCGTGCTTTTCACAGACGCGGTCATACTCCTGCTCCAGGGTGTCGATCTCGTCCAGCACCTTGGGATCGGCCTTTTCCAGTGCCTTCTCGTAAAGCGGCATATTGTCGCAGGCGGGCAGCTGTCCATACAGCTTCTCCATCTGGGCATCCAGCTCGTTCAGCTCCTTGATGTCATTCAAAAGGGTTTCCTTCTCCGCCTCCGTCAGCGTAGTCATGCTGCGGATGAACGCTGCCTCGTCAAAGTTCTCGAAATCGTAGTCATCAGGCAGGGCATTGCAGGCCTCGTCTACCTTGTCCCACAGTGCTTCATTTCTCTGGAATACGGCATCGCTTTTTTCCTCCAGTGCCTCGATCTGATCCCAAATGGCATCCTCGTTTTCGGTAGCGATGAGGGTCTGCGGCTCTGCCTGATTGGGCGCAGCGGCAAATGCCGCAGTCGATGCTCCGATGGCTGTAACCGTCATTGCCAGTGCCAGTAAAAGGCTCCAAACTGTTTTCTTTTTCATGGTATATTACGCTCCTTCTTTGAAGTATTCAGGTCGTGTATCAACCTTGTCTGTATCATATCAGAAGAAGTCTCTGACTTCCCCCGCAAAAGTGCGGGGAAAGTGTCACAAAACTGCCACAAAGTCGGTATGCCGCCACTTTTCAAGGCGGCCTTGACATAGAACCGCCTTGACATCCATAGCTGTGATTGATAAGATAGACGCACCTTTCTGACGGGAGAGCCGTCGGAATGAGCCGCAAATGACCCACTCATCGCGGCGGCGCACAGGCCGTCCGGCATGCGAAGGAGCCTTATGAACGGAACGCACAAGCAGATTTTTATCGTCATCACACAGACGGGTACGATGCTGTCCCGTATTCTGAAGCGTATCACCGGCGCGGAGTACAACCATGCCTCCCTCAGTCTTTCCCAGGATCTGACGAGGATGTATTCCTTCGGGCGCAGGCACCCCTATAACCCCTTTTGGGGCGGCTTCGTCATCGAATCCCCCCACGCGGGGACGTTCCGCCGCTTCTCCGATACCACCGCCATCATCCTTGCGGTGGAGATCACCGAGGAGCGGTACGCGGCGCTGGAGGCGACGCTGGAGGCCATGTGGGCGCGGCGGGAGCAGTTTTCCTATAATTTGGGCGGCCTGCTCCTGGCGTATTTCCGCATCCTCTGGAAGCGCTCGAACCGCTACTACTGCTCGGAATTTGTGGAGGATATGCTGCTGCACGCGGAGGTGCGCGGCGCGGGTGAGCTGCGCGCCCGTGTCGTCCAGCCCATCCACTTCCTAAAGCTGCCCCACACCCGGCTGTACGCCGGACGGCTGCGGGACTATCCGCATTGCACGGCGTCAAGGTAAGGGGGCTTTCGCCGTGCCTGATGCGATCTACAAATAGAAAAGACCTTCGCTGCGAGTGGACATTTCAGCGCACACACCGGTTGCGGAAACGAAAAAGTGCCAACGCCCTTTGCGCTGTGAACACTGTTTGCAGGCAGAAAGTGGATGTCTTATCATTTGCCTGAGACAACGCTTGCATATATTCAACATAGACTATACCGGAGCCAGACCATGAAACAAAAGACGCAGGGACGAGAGCTATCAGCACTCGTCCCTGCCTCTTTTTTCTTCAGTGACTATGATGAATATGCGGTCATTTCCTATAGTTTTACCTTACGCTTCTCTTCTTGGGGTAATAATACATACCGAGCACAATGAATTCGCGGCCGCATCCATTTTAATGCCGGTTTGAGGGCATTGCGCTCATGCCGTGTTGTCAGTTATTTGCTGCTGGCAGTGATACATATACCTCATACGGGTACTGTGAAACCATAACGCCCGACAGCGGCTATCAGATGGCAGAAGGCTCTCTGACCTACTCGCTGGCTGTGGCAGGTGGTGAAACGGTGAAGATCACCGGTAACCGCTTTACTATGCCTGCAGGCAATGTGACCATCACCTGCAAGTGGGAGACGGCCACAACGACTGTCAAGGGCATCACCAGTTTCTCCATCAACGGTGTGGCCGGCGCGGTGAACAACAGCACCAATACTATTACCATCACCATGCCCCGCGGCACAGATGTGACGAAGCTGACCCCGGTTATCGCCACAAACGGCGTCAAGTCTCTGACGCCCGGTAACGGCGTAACGGTGGACTTCACCAATGCCGTGACCTACACCGCCGCCATGGAGGATGGCAGCAGCAAGACCTATACTGTCACGGTCTACGTGGACAAGGGGACGCTGGCCGATCAGTTCTGGGATAAGCTGACGGACTTTGCCACCCAAGTTCCCTGGTGGCAGTATGCCGAAAAACAGCAGAGCACCAGCAAGTATCCCAAGTATTGGTAAGTAGATGGCTCCCGACCCCACAGACACCCTGAAATACCAATCGCAAAACGAACAAAAGAGCAGCCATTCCTAGGAATGGCTGCTCTTTCTCTGTAATGACTCAGGCACGGGCGTGATGGGCGTTGGCCTCCCCGTGTGCCTGAACCCCGCCTACCCCCACGGCATGACACTATGGGGCTCTGAAGGGGCTGAGTGCGACTGCGAAGGCAATTGCTATACGCCGCGCGACTCACGAAACGTAAATACGCATTTGATGTGTCAGAGCAGGGATGCCAGTTAAGCATTGAGCCAGTTGTCGAGAATAGGCCGCACCGGTTGAATAAATGAAGGAAGACCACTTGCCGAAAACAGCAGGTAGCCTTCCCTTAGATAGAGAGTGATTTCCTTGGAATTTGTCCTTCCGAACGTATTGACAATATACTCGATTATGCTACGCTGGGATTAGGGGGTTAGGTGCGGGCGAGGAGCAGTGTCCCTGCCTGAGCTTTGTCTGCGAAAGCTGCTGTGGTTACTGCGGAGCTACAGTGGATGTGGAGTCCGAGTTGCTTACTTGCTCAGGTCGCCTTGCGAGTCCCAAATCACCATCGGTGTATTCGTCAAGGATAGTAGATATTTCATCATCAATACGTATGACTGTCAGCGAAACATAGTGCAGCTTCGCTCGCCAATCTTGCCTGCGCAAAGTATGCTTCAACTCCTCAAATGCCTTTTCGCTGTTCAGGATGATGATCGTGTGAATCCTTGGGATATTCTTATCGTTCTGCAAACCGAGGATCACATCTGAAGCAAGTATGTCGTGCCCGGTAAAGTAGTAGAAAAACCATCCTTCATCGCCTTTTTCGTTGACTAAAAAATGATGCATGTTCTCATAGTTCGTATCTAGACCGCGGCTACGCGGAGAGTGTTTTGACGAATATGGCATGAGGAGGGTTGTTTCAAATATCTTGTCTATAAAAGATATGATGCGAGTGCCGTAGTAGAGTAGCTGCCAACTCTGAATCAGTTCGATTACTTCGCGTGTGTCTCTTATATACTTCGCCAAGTCAATGTCCAGCCCTAATCTATATGCAACCAGATTCCATTCAGGCTTTGACTTAACGTTCTCGGTTCTTAAAAATCGAGAAAACAAACTGGGGGATAGCTCATATTTTGTTGCAATATCCACCTGCGATACCTTGGGGTTCTGTTGTAAAAATACGTTGATTACATTTTTGACTAAGTTTGTGTCCCTAGGAAACCTATCTCTGCTTCCTGTGAGTGCCATTGTCTTTACATAGTAACCTTCGAATTCGTACAGGTCGTTTGCCTTATTTACCTTTTCGCTCACATGAACACCTCCCGTCATTAAATAATAGTACCATTTGAATAAAAAAAAGTCAAGCATGCGGCTTGATAAATAAATCTGTTGAGATAACGCGCCTGTGTTTAGACGATTGATGCACTAATATAAATGGTTATGTTTATTTTTTTGAACCATACTGTTGACTTTTGTAAATATATATGTTAATCTAAAAGTGCAAAAAGTCGCGGCGGCACAGCGGGGTTCACGACTTTTGAGAAATCTAGACTTCTAGGATTGATGCAAAAAAAGAAGGGAGGCGAATTATTACCCAGGATGCGGCATACAGTACGGGTCGGCTCGCCCGGAATCAACGCCTGTGGAGACGGATTTCTGTCGTTGAAGCAGGAAGCTACTCTGCAGCAGGGCCATATAAAAAGGCTGCCCCCATTTGCAGATGGGGGCAGCCATCCAAGCACACCGTGGTAGGGTCCATGATGCACCTGTAGGACAATATGTATTGTATCATGAATCCTCCGCAAAATCAACAACACAGTTTTAAGGAGGAAAAGATGGGGATGTTACTTTCACGCGCCGAGGCGGCAGCGTATCTTGGCATCAGCGCAAAATTGCTCGACGGTTTCCGCAAGGATGGCAAAATCTCTTATGTTCAGCGGGTTCCCGGCGGCAAGGTCTTTCTCAGCAAGGAGGAATTGCGTCAGTTCAGGGCAATGTACACGCGCCCTGTGCCCCGCGCATCCACCGCCTTTGCTCCCGCTTTTCGCGGCGAGGTACCTGAACGAGGGTGTCGCTGATGGGACGCAGCAAAAAACCTAAATATGGCACTGTCACTCGCAAGGGAAGAAAGTATTTTCGAACACGCATTACCATTCAGGACGGGACACGAGTTACGCTCTACGGCCGCACCGAGAGTGAAGTAGATCAAAAGGTCGCAGAATTGCGGGCAAAAGTCGCGCGAGAAGCTCTTGAACGGGACTGCCCCACTGTTGCGCAATATGCACAGCTGTGTCTAGAGAACAGATCCCCGTTTATCGCACTCAGCACATTTGACAATTATGCACAAACTATCAAAAAACATATCGTAGAGCCGCTGGGCGACAAACTCATGTGTGACGTAACGCGCGATGACATACTCGCCGCAGTGCGACGCTCTGCCGTATTGTCAGAGTCTACTTATGGTGCGGTTCAGATGTTCTACAAAAGTATTTTTGGCGAGGCTGTCAAAAACGGAATTATTTCGGAAAATCCCGCACTTGTCCTTCCTGCAAAGGGTGGGAAAGCACCGACAAAGGCTAGAAAGTCGCTGACAGACGAGGAAGTGCAGATCCTTTTGAACGCTGTTAAGGGATTGCCGCCGTACACTTTCATTTTGCTTGCGCTGTACACTGGACTCAGGCGGGAGGAAATCCTTGCCTTGCGGTGGGATAGCGTGGATCTTGACTCAAAAACGCCCTCACTTACTGTGCGCGAGGCGTGGCACGTCCATAAGAATCGCCCTTATATCACCGAAAGATTGAAGAGTAGGGCGGCTTATCGAACTGTACCTATCCCCTCGGAATTGGCGCAATACTTGAAAGAGAAAGAGAATACGGCCAATTCCGAGTACGTGGTTTGCAACCGCAATGGCGGCCTGTTGTCGGGCTCGCAATATAGCCGCCTGTGGAAATATGTTACCACGCGCAGTACGAAGCCGCGCGAATATACGCGCATTGCGCCAGACGGAACCAAGACGAAACATCGGGTTGTTCCCACTTTGGGCGAAAGGGCTGCACACAACAGTCATGTGATTTATTCTATTGACTTTCGCGTTACACCGCACATGCTGCGGCACACGTATATCACCAATCTGATTTATGCTGGTGTCGATCCCAAGACGGTGCAGTACTTAGCGGGGCACGAAAACTCGAAGATCACCATGGATATCTACGCTGAAGCCAAGTACAACAAGCCGGACGCTCTGGCAGCGCGTGTCAATTACGCATTCAACATTCCTAACCTGTAATATAAAAACAGGCGATTGCGAAAAGATGGGACAATTGAGGGGACAATTTTTCCCTTATAATCCCCAAATCCCTTGCAAATACAATGGTTTCTATCGTGGGAGCGCAAGAAGTACGGTCTGAAGGCCGCCCGTCGCGCACCTCAGTTCTCCAAGCGCTGAGTTTATACCGCTTACCTGCAAAACGCCAGAAACCACAAGGGTTTCTGGCGTTTTTGTTTGTGCCTGTCCGTAACAGTATGTTTCGTTCTGTAGATTTCTTCGGGGACATTTTAGGGGACAATTACGGACAAAAAGGGACAAATAAAGGGACAACTTCAAGACGCCGTCTAATGCCATCGCAATCGCCTCCAAAACCTTGGAGGCAGTATGAAAAACTCTTGGACAAAAGAAGAAAAAGCGACTTTCCGTACCCAGCATCCCACAAAATATCCCATCAAGCAAGCGAATCACAATTCTCCCAAAGCCGACGTAAAGACTTTCGCCGACCTCATTTATGCAGCAGATCGTCCCGAATATAAGGGCATAGTGACAATTGCGCGCCGCCCCAAGGGAACATCTACAATGGAGACGGTAGCGAGCGTTCCTGCGGAGCAGGTGGGAGAATGGCTCTCCCAGATGCATGTCTCGGCTGATGCCGACTACTATATCACAAAGGCGCAGTTCAAAGCTGCACAAACATGGGACACTGGTGAATTGTTTGCGCTGAACGCGATTTGGGTAGATATTGATGCGCACGAAAAAGCTTCAAACTGTCCAAATCCGGAAGATGCGCTGTCCTTGTTATCTCAAGGCCTTGAAATATGGACCGAGCTTCCTGAGCCCAATATTGTGGTTTACAGCGGAAGGGGTTTCCATCTTATTTGGCTTATCGGCCAGTGTGCAGCGAGCCTTGGCTTTATGGCAAGCGAAATCTCAAAGCATATTGGAAATGCCATTCAAAATCTTCTCACCGACTTGCAGATCATTGGCTACTCGGTCGATTCGGGGTATTGTTCAAATATTGCAGGATTGACACGCATTCCAGGCACATTTAACACTCACGCAAATAATTACTGTACCTGCGAAATACGACATTCTGTTCGGATGTCGCTCGTAGAGGAATATAAGGATCTTCAGTTTTACCCAAGAAAGAGTATAGCAACTTCTGAGCCTTGTTACCGCTATATGCCTACGTCTGCACAGGCTGCGGGAGAGCTGCGTGTAAACGCTTTGCTGAAGCTGCTGGAGCTGCGCACAAACTGGGAGGGCTATCGGGACTATTTTTTGCTTATTTTGTTCTCAGCCTGCCAAATGGCTGGATACCCCAAAGAAGAAGCTCTTCGACTGGCACTGAAGGCCAACACACAATTGAAACCAGCTCTATCCGAGCGCGAGGTTCAGTCTCTACTGTCAACCGCAGTAAAAAAGCACTACAAAATGAAAAACGCCTACATTGTAGAGAAGCTGAATCTTACCGCCGATGAGCAGGCCGCCATCGGTATTTCCGCCATGCCTACAGGGGCAAAAAAGCGCGGCAAAAATCAGGCGCGGGATGAAAAGATTGCAGCTAAGCGGAGGAAGGAAAATCGCATGATCATGCGGTTTCATATCCTCGGCTGGAGCATTGGTACCATCGCAAAAAAGGTGAACCGCTGCTATAACACAGTTAAGAAGCGCATCGACGAGTACACGGAGAAACTGGAAGAACTCTTTTCTCAGCACGAGATTTGTATGCTTTTCCGCCAGCGCGCAAAGCGCATCGTGGCGGAGCTGAAGAAGTGCGCAACCCCCATTTCATTTTTTGAAGACCTTATATATTATGCTAATATGAGCACGCTCATCATGAACCAGGCTATAGCAGAAGGACTCGCATATCAGTCTGAGCACGAACGGAAAGGTCCAAGAAAACAAGATGGAAGCTGTATCTGCACACACATGAATGCGAAGGGGTGGTTTGCAAAATGAACAAGGCACTGCTATCTTCCAAAAACATGTGCTGGTGCACACCACAGGACTTTTTTGACAAATTGGATAGCGAGTTTAACTTCGTGCTTGACCCCGCTGCAACAAACAAAACGGCAAAATGCGGTCTGTACTATACCCCCGAAACGGACGGACTTTCGCAGAGCTGGGATCGCGGCGGTGCAGTATTTTGCAACCCGCCCTACGGAAGAGAGATCGGTAAATGGGTGCGGAAGGCGTTTGAAGAGGCGCGCTGTGGGTATCCAATTATTTTACTTATCCCCGCGCGGACAGATACGGCATACTTTCACGATTACATTTACGGAAAAGCGGAAATTCGCTTTATTCGTGGACGGCTGCGGTTCACAGACGACGAGGGAAACGCAGCCGACCCCGCGCCATTTCCCTCTATGGTAGTGATCTACAACGGGAAAAACTCGCTGCCCCAAAACAACGTGTCTGGCACAGTCCCAAAGGGGACATGTGCCTAATGCCAGGGAGGTTTCCAACATGCAATTTGCCCCCATTTTACCGCCTATGAAGCCCAGTACGCCGGCAGCTTCGAACCGCACAGACGGTGCGCAGCACACCGCTTACCGCGTACCTGAGGCGATGTTTAAGCTGCGCTTGCTGACCCGGAACATCAATGATGACGCTGAGAATCTGCTTACGCTAAACAAAAAAATCGGGCAGGCATTGATACGATTTTTCTCTGAAATGCAGTCCGTTCAACGGATGGCAAACGCCGAATTCGCTGATGAGGAATATGCTGAGGCAGTGGCAAGAGAGGTGGAAAGTGCCATTGAAAAATTGGACAATAACACGTATTGGAGCCTCCTGAGAACGCTCACGCTCATGGGCAAAATTGACGCGGTCAGGGCAGGATTAGGCACAGATGAAACGTTGCCCTCGGATGAAATATGCACGCAGCTCTACCGGAAAATTGCTCGTGAAATACATGCATTTGACGCTTTTGTCGAGGGAAATATGTTGCTCGTTCGGATGCCTATGCTGCCCTCCATCCGCGCCCATGGTGTAATCAATAGCGGGCAGAAGCGCGCTATCTTTGACACGCCGATGTTTGTGGAAACTGTGCGCGGGTCAGTGCTTTCTGTGAAAGAAAAGCTGCCGAAAATCGCAAAGAAATGCATTACCTATCTCTTCATTTACAGGGATACAGCTGCCCCACATCTGGACTCCGATAACCATAATACTAAGTCGATTACCGACGTGATTTGCTCTTATTTCGAGGCTGGCGATGATGGATTTTATGCGGACTTCCGCTTCTTTACGAGGGCATCCGAGCTCCTCCCGGCAGGGACATACATCACGGTTTCGGCGATGGACGGCGCACTCCCCACGCCTGAACATATTATCGAAATGTGGACGGCGCGACTGCGGAGCGGAATGGATATTTGACCCCATATTCATCACACCACCGCGAGAGCGTTTTGCGCACTAAAACACGGTCATTCCGGATGCCGCATTTCAGACAAGACGGCAGACCTGCAAACCCGCTGAAGCACAAGGGCTTTGCAGTTTTGCAAGTGCGGGAATGACAATGTCTCTGTACGAATAGGACAATTCGGAAGATACTTTACCCACATGGCAGCCGCCCGAATAAAAGGGTAAATTGTTTATAAGATACGGCTTATTCAGGGGCGGCTGACCAAGACTGAGGAGAGGAGCACCACAATGTATACGCCTTCTAAAATAAAAATCAGTATGCTGTGCGCACTTGCCCTTTGCGGTCAGGTGCGCCGCGATGACCTTGCTATTTTTGCGCGGACGGCTGACGCAGGAGTTCGCACGATACGCGAGCTGGAAGACAAGGGTCTCATCGAGGACAAAACTGTCGAGGTGACGGTGCGGATCGACGGAAGAAACCGCCCGCGGATGCGCCATGTCTGCGGCCTCACAAATGCAGGGCTTTTGTTTCTGCTTACGCATGGCGCATCACTTTTTCCGTGGCTGGCAAGCGTGCCGAAAGAAATCGTTGGGCGGGTCAATTTGAAAGGCGGCAGCTGCACGCGGCGAATTCCGTTGGACAGGCGGCTGGATCTAAGTGGAGCCAATTGCTTTTTTATCGCAGCAGGCTACGAGACCCGCCCTCTTGTATTCGATGAAAACATGAAAGAGGGAAAGCCCTCGTTAGCAAGCTGCCTTGCGGAGATTTTACCGCCGCTGGATGCTCGCAATGACCGCAGCTTCTACAATGTACTGGAGATAAAGAGGAACATTCTGGGTAACGGCATGGCTACACGCTTTGCCCGGTATGTGGGGTTTGTTGTGCACGGCGGCATGCCGGCAGGCAGCCGTATACGTCGTGCCGCAGGGAGGACTGTCATGGGGCACGAGCATAGTGAACAAGGAGCGAGCACTGTTTGACGATTTTGTCCTCAGAGGGATGCATACCGCAAAGGATATGGGGCACGATTGTATTCTGCTGGTTCGCAAGCCCCGCGATTTGAGCAGGACACTTGCCATGGAACCCGGCAAGGTGGTGCCGCGGGGTATGCGCTATGTCGTGCCGATGAGCCGGGAGGGGATGAGAGATTTGGAATATATCCAAATCTGGGGTTATCACAAATTAAAGGCAGCGTGCAGCGAAAGCATAAGCGAGGCAGGCTATGCGAAGAACACGGAGAAGGGTACGATTCCGGGGAACGCGGCAACGAGAATATCTACGGTATGCCCGCTGATAGACCCGGTTACCGGCAACTACATCACGATAGGGCCGCTGATAACGATTCACGTGCTGAAGGAAAATGCGGCACTGATGCGGGTGGGAAAGCCCATCACTGTTTTCTGCTTTCCGCATCAAATGGCCTTTTATCGCGCGGCTCTCGGTGAAGAGATAGGTTTCCTTCTGGCCTCTGCTGAAGGCGAGGGGTGATCCGCGCAGCGGGTCACCCCTCGCAAAGATGGCAGTCGGCTGCATATTGGTCACAGAAACATTGCCATGTAGATGGGCAGATGAAGGATGTTATCGGAGCGCATAACATCCTTAGTGTAAAGGATGTAGCTCTCACCGATTTTCGAGGAGAACTTTGCGCGGAATTTGTCCAATGATGCGTGGCTGCGGTAGCTGCCGGACTTCACTTCGATGGGGGCTATTTTTTTGCCCTCGGCAATCAGGAAATCGACCTCCATATGGTTTTCCCGATGCTCCTTATCGCAGCGGGAGTAGAAGTAGAGCTTGTGTCCGCGGCATCGGAGCATCTGCGCTACCATGTTTTCCAAAATCATACCCTCATTTACGTCCAGCTTGTCAAAAAGGATGGCTTTATACAGTTCGTTGTTTGTATAGCCCTTGTCCATGAATGTCTGTGTCACCAGCAACCCCGTGTCCGCCATATAGCATTTCTGCGTGGTGTGGTCAGCACTGAGGGCAAGCCCTACATTGGGGTCGGTGGCGTTGAAGCAAGTGTTGACCACCATCGCCTCGTTCAGCCAGATAAAGGAATCCTCATAGGAACGGAAACGCGCATTTTCACCCAGCGAACTCAGGCGATATTTCTTTTCTTTTTTGGATAGCTGACCGGGAATACCGTCGAAAACAGCATAGACCTTATCCTCGTATCCCTCTGCGAACTTGGCGACATCGTCGCGGTAGAGCCGCAGAATGTTTCGCTTCGCCATGTCGGAAGCGGCAAAGTTCTTCCCGTTCAGGTAGGCGAGGACGGACTGGGGCATCCCGCCTACCAGCAGGTACTGCCGGAAGCTGTTCATAACTTTTCGATGCACCGCCTGACCCAAGGGCTTTTGCGCCTCGAATGCCTGCCGGATAAACGGAACGGTGACCTCATCATCCAGTGCCCACAGAAATTCTTCAAAGTCCAAGGGGAACATCTCCAGATGTTCCTCCTCCGATGGGATGATAATGTCCTTGACGTTCTTCTTGAGCCGGATGAGAGAGCCTGTTTCCAGATAATCGTAGCGGCCATCCGCCACAAGGTATTTGATGAGCTGCCGTGCGCGGGGGAACTGTTGCACCTCATCAAACACGATGAGGGACTCCCTGTTATAGAGTTGGACCCCGAAGAAAACGGACAGCTTGGCGAAAAACATATCGAGGTCGGTGCTGTCATTTTCAAAGATATCCAATACATCCTTCGGGACATTCCCGAAATCAATAATGATATGGCTTTTATACTCGTTTTCTGCGAACTCCTTGGCAATGAAACTCTTGCCAACGCGCCTTGCGCCGTCAATCAGCAGAGCTGTCGTTCCGCCGCTTCGCTGCTTCCACGCAACGAGGTCGTCATAAATCTTCCGCTTCAGCATACCGATTCCTCCTGCCTTTCAAAGTCGTGCTGTTTTCCATAGTTTAGCACAGGCCTGCACGAAAAGGCAAGTTAAAAATGTCGATATTTGCACGAAACGGCAGGAGAAATGACTTTGCTGCTGCACGAAACGGCGGGTTTTCGCAGACGTCACAAAGCCCCTCAGAGCCCCGCTGTGCCACGCCGCAGAGCTGAGTATAGTTTCAGGCACGCGAACAGTTCCGCGCCTGCCGTGCCCCGCCTGAGGCCCTTAGCGGGTATGCCGCCGCACGCTGCTGATCAGCGGCATAGTCGGAACGCCTCGTACGGGGCGGGAGAGCAGCAAGCACAGCGGGTGCCCGCATGGCCTTGCCCGCCTGAGAGCTATCCGACGATTTGCACAACGGTAAAGAGAAGTAGAAATCTGCCGCTTTAATTCGCGTATTGACCAATCGGAGTTGATAGTTTTCTTTTCATAGAAACTATATTTGTCTGGGTCTGCAATCGTCAGCAGTTCGCAATAATGCGACCAACTCAATTTGCCAGACAGTGTCTGTTAAATTTGATAAGATGCCCCCTCGTGAGGATTGACCTCATGAGGGGGCTTATGTATGCAGCGTTATATGAGCAAGAATGTTTTGTTTGAAAATTGAACGACATGAAAGTCAACGCGCCATTCAATATCTTCCGCCACCGGTTCAAAATGCAGTGCGGAACAAACAGCGTGTAGACGTCCTTGAGCGTTCTTTCCGAACACAAC
>ENA-ORPH01002723-ORPH01002723.1-human-gut-metagenome-genome-assembly--contig:-NODE-2723-length-14168-cov-5.826755_pt1 | contig 14168 bp, 13 predicted proteins | sample MGYA00242142_ERZ509074 | MGnify/ENA primary metagenome ERZ509074 (study PRJEB26280, sample SAMEA2338724) | human gut metagenome | biome: human gut; feature: human-associated habitat; material: faeces...
TGACGGTGAACGCCTGTTCCGTGGCCCCCTCCGGCAGCAGCTTTGCCATGACCACAAGCCGCTGATTGCCGCTGTTGGTCTTGTCGTACTTCCGGCAGCAGGTGGAGAGGGTCAGGAAGGTATCCCCCTCGGAGAAGGTCACACCGTCAATATCCAGCCAGTTTTTCTTCTCCACGGTCTGGAAGAACTCGGTGAGCTTGCTCCCCATGGGATTGGGGTCAATATAGTCGAAGCCGGTATCCGTAATAAACAGGGCGGTGATCTGGAAAATCAGGTCGTCCCCGTCCACGGAAAGGTAGATGTAGGGGTTCTCCTTCACGAAGTCCGCGTCCATATAGCGGTGCAGCTTGGTAAACCGCACACCGTCCGGGTCGCAGTCGTTGGCAGAGTGGCCGTAGATGACGGTGTTGGTATCCAGCGCGTCTCGTCCGCCGAGATGGTTCCGGCAGTCGGCATAGTAGCAGCCCCATGTGCTGTACTCCCGCAGCTCGTCCCGGTTGAGGTAAAAGCCGTTGTCCTCCGCCTGCATCACAGGGTCGTCCACCTCCGCGCCGGGGATACACAGCCACGCCACGGCGTCGGGGTTTTTGCTTTTGGCGTCGGCAAGCTCCGCCTGCCGGTTGACGGCGGGAATGGGGGTCGCCTCCACTTCGGAGGTGCCGGATGGATCTTCAATGGGATCGGGGTCTTTCTGATAGCAGCCCATGACTGCCGTGGTCATTGCAAAGAGAAGGACGGCCATGCAGATGATCGGACGAATGACGCTTGTGATTCTTTTCATAATGCTGTCTCCTTACCGCGCTGGGATAGCGGCGCAGCTTAAAATGTCGTTGATTTGTTTCTCGTAGCGAAAAAGGAACAGCGCAGCGTCAAGGCGAAAAGCCTATCCGCTGCGCTGTCCATTGTTCACTTATGTGGTCATGTCAGCGGTCTTGCTGCTTGGCCGTATGTCAGCCGGTCACTTTTTGCAGCGCCAGATGAAGGTGACGATCTGTGCGCGGGTGCAGTTGGCGTCAGGGCTGAACGTGGTGTTGGGGGTGCCCTTGGTGACGTCCTCCTTGACAGCCCACAGCACCGCGTCAGCGTAGTAGGCGCTTGCCTTCACATCGGTGAAAGGATTGGCCGTGCCCGCTGCCGGGGACTTCTGGGAGCGCCACAGGAAGGTCACGATCTGCGCACGGGAGCAGGTGGCATCGGGGCTGAACATGGTCTCGCTGGTGCCCTTGGTGATGCCGTTCTCCACGGCCCACAGCACCGCGTCATAGTAGTAGCTGCCAACCTTCACATCGGCAAAGGGCATGACTGCGGACTTGGCTGCGGGGCTGCCTGCTGCGCGCCACAGGAAGGTGACGGCCTGCGCGCGGGTGCAGATGCCGTTCGGATCGAAGCGGCTCGCGCTTGCGCCGGTGGTAATGCCGTTTTCTACCGCCCACAGCACCGCGTCGTAGTAGTAGCTGCCCGCCGGAACGTCGATAAATTCGTTCGCCCTTGTAAAGCTAACCTCGATGGTGTGGGCACGTTTCACGTTCTCAAAGGTGTAGGACTTTACCGCGCCGATGCTCCTGCCGTCGATCTTGACATTGGCGACAACATAGCCCTTATCCGGGGTGATGGTGAAGGTCTGATCCCGCCCCTCGCGGACGCTGACATTGCCGGTGGGAGAGATGGAGCCGTTCACGCCTGCGGTGGCCTTGATGGTGTAGTAGGTGTAACCGCCGCCGATGCTGCCGCTATAGGGGAACGCAGTGCCGGGCAGGGCTGCCCACTCATCGGCATCAAGCGTGAAGGTCTTCGTATCCTGTTCGTGTCCATCGACAAACAGGACAGCTTTGTTGGGAACAATATTATCTTTGGGAGTCCAGGGGGTCAGAGACCAGTACTCGTCAGCAGTCTCGGTAGCGATGCAGCAGGTCAGGAAACCATAGCTGCCGGGAGTTACTCCCTGCAAGGTAGCCGTGGTCAGCAGAGTATCGCCGCTGTACAGCTTCACCTGTACGCTGGACTCAAAGTTAACATTCTTCAGATCAACAGACACAGCGTTTTTCAGGATTCCGTTATCATGAGTGATGCCGGCGCTCTCGATGCTGCCGCTATAGGGGAGCACCGTGCCGGGCAGGGCTGCCCACTCATCGGCATTCAGCGTGAAAGCCTTTTCATCCAGCTTGCGGCCATCGACAACCAGGACAGCCTTGTCGGGGACAACATCGTAAATCTCGGCATCCAGCATGAAACGCTGGAAATCCTTGTGGCAGATCAGCTCCGACAGCAGCCGGTGGTTGAATTTGCCCGTTCTCAACACTTCGATTGCATCATCACCCAAATGCAGAGCGTCCAGCTCTGTGTTTGGGTGATTTTTTTGTTCTGTCAGCCCCAGCAGGTAATCGGTGGACACGCCGTAGAACTTTGCCAGCTCCACCATGCTGAACGGGCTGATGTCCTTGAAATCATCGGCTTCGTATTTTCCCAGCGCGGACTTTGAAATGCCTGTTTCCGCAGAGAGCTGCTCCAGCGTCAGACTGCGCTCTACGCGCAGGTCTTTAAGCCGTTCCTGAATGGTGAGCTTTGGCTGCATAGCGGTGTCCTCCCTTCAAATTTCCGCCCTTTCCGGTCTTGCCCATAAGCGTGGAAATTTGCGTTTTTCGGCGCGTTTTCCGACCTCTTGGATATACGGGAGAGGGCTATATTTTTCGCTAAAATGGTCTTGCAATCGCACCTGAACCTTGAAAATTGCATGACCGTCCGAACGGGATATGTCCCCCAGCGAAGTAACCGCCATGACCGCGTCACAGGGCTCCCACAAAAGCGAAGGCTTTTGTGGGAAGAGGAGGAGCAGCGAAATGAACGAGCTTTCGTGTTTTACACGGAAGCGAGCGATATGCAGCTTGTGACGACGAAGCGTACCAACGGGGACGAAACGCCGGGAGTGATCCTCCGGGCAGGAACGACGTTCGGAAAGAGCGGCAAAATCGAATGAAAAAATCAAAGCAAGTGAAAACGGCGAAATAGTTTTCTGCTCTGTGCGGTTATCTGCACGGAACAGAGTGCTATTCAGCAGCGAACGGCGTTTGCCATTCAGAATGATGTTTCGCCGCTTCACGCAAAGACACACCAAACGACAAAAGCTGAAGGTGCTGCCTGTGACCAACGCATCATCGGCGGTATTTCCAGCGAAAAGTCGTGCATCAAAAATCAGCGCCCTATGGCGAACGGGTGTCACGATTTGACAAACCCATTTTACCATAGAGCGCACCGAAAAAACAGGAGGAAAGTTTGAATATGAGAAAATCTGAAACTTATCGCAATGAGATCAAGTCCTACATCGTCCGCACCGGCATGACCATGACCGAGGTGGTGGACTATCTCTCCGATGAATACGGCTGGAGCCGCAGCGTCCCCAATCTCTCCAGTAAACTCAAGCGCGGTTCGCTCCGCTACGGCGAGGCGGTGGAGCTGGCGGACGCGCTGGGGTATGACATCGTGTGGCAGAAGCGGAAGGATGTGAAGTAATATCAAATCTACGGCTTATGGATACATTCGCGTTTCTACCAAAGAACAAAACGAGAATCGTCAGGTGGTTGCCCTGCGGGAAGTCGGGGTTAGTGAAAAGAATATTTACATGGACAAGCAGTCCGGCAAGGATTTCAACCGCCCGCAATATAAGAAGCTGTTACGAAAGATGAAAAAAGACGATCTGCTCTATATCAAGAGCATCGACCGTCTGGGGCGCAACTATGCGGAAATTTTGGAGCAATGGAGGATGCTCACAAAGGATAAAGGCATCGACATTGTGGTGCTGGATATGCCGCTGCTGGATACCCGGCGCGGCAAGGATTTAATGGGAACCTTCCTCAGCGACATTGTGCTGCAGGTGCTTTCGTTTGTTGCTGAGAATGAACGTACCAATATCCGTCAGCGTCAGGCAGAGGGCATCGCGGCGGCGAAAGCAAAGGGCGTTAAATTGGGAAGAAAACCGCTCCCTTTGCCTGAAAATTTCTACGAAGTACACCGAGCGTGGCGCTCAAAAAAGCTGACGCTGAAACAGGTAGCGGCAGCCTGCAATATGCCAGTCGGCACATTCTATGGCAAGGCGCGGAAGTTTGAAAACACCACTTAACCAAATCATGGCGATAATTTGGAAATGTGTACTTTTACAAATTATCCAAAATCATAGCGGAAATAGGAAAAAACTTCTTGAAACGGCTGGATAATTACTGTATAATTTATCCGAGAGAGTATGTGCTGCAAAATTCGTAAAAGTTACACTTAAACAAACCGTAGCGCGTACGGAAAATGAGGAGGATCTGGTATGAAAAGATCAAAGCGTATCCTATCTCTGCTCCTGAGTATCGTTTTGATACTGGGGATGCTGCCAATGTTTGTATTGGCGGCAGACAGCACGTTTTCCGATGTGAAGACGTTTGACTGGTTTTACAATGACGTCAAATATGTGTGCGAAAAAGGGCTGATGAAGGGAACCAGCAGCAATACGTTCAGCCCGAAAGCCACAACGAGTCGCGGCATGATCGTGACGATCCTGTACCGGATGGCAGGAGAGCCTGCTGTCACTGGTGCGTGTTCGTTCAAGGATGTTACAGCGGGATCGTATTATGAGAAGCCTGTCATCTGGGCTGTGGAAAACGAGGTCGTCGGTGGTTACTCTGCCAGCACGTTTGATCCGGATGGTGCGATCACTCGTGAGCAGTTGGCGGCGATCCTGTACCGCTATGCCAAATTCTGCGGCTATGACGTGACAGCTTCTGCGGAAATTGATATGTTCTCCGATGCCGGCACAGTCAGCAGCTATGCGCTTACTGCTATGAAGTGGGCCAGTGCAGAGGGACTCATCAACGGCAGCGGCAGCAAGCTCGATCCGCAGGGCAGCGCGACCCGCGCACAGGTTGCGGCCATCCTGATGAGATTCTGTGAAGATGTCACCCCTGACAACACTCCGGAGGAGTCTAATCCCAGCCCCAGCCCGAGTCCTAACCCCGGTGGTTCCGGCAGCGGATATACACCCGGCACGGGGAACGAGGGGCGTTCGTACACCGTAACTTTCTATATGAACGATGGAACAGACGCTGTATATACTACTGTTTCTGTTGTAGCTGGAGGTCGCGTCACAGAGCCTGCTCCGCCAGCGAGAGATGGGTATATATTTGATGGTTGGTATGCAAATTCAGAGCTGAGCGAAGATTTTCATTTTGAATCCGTTGTTAGTCAGAATTTAAGCCTGTATGCAAGTTGGGATAATATGGATCTCGAAGGCGGCTTTGACGATACAGATGTCGATGAAGATTCTGTTCCTGCAATAATAGAAGAAATCCTGGGGACTTCAGATTATCTGGATGATACCGACGGCGACGGAATCAGCGACTATATTGAGATATATGAAATTGGATCCGACCCTACGATTGCAGATTCAGATCAGGATACCGATGGCGACGGCATATCAAACTATGATGAGGTCGTGAAATATGGAACCCATGCTGGGCGGGTCGATACCGATATAGACGGACTCAGCGATTACGATGAACTGTTCATTTACAGCACAGATCCGCTCATTGCCGATACAGATGGTGACGGAATAAGTGATGGAGATGAAATAAAACTGGGCACTGATCCCCACGGCGAGACAGACATCTTGTCGGTCAATCAGACATTAAGTGCCGAGAAAATTGATGAGGAGCTCATATTAGACAATGATGCGATTCCCTCTCTCAGTGGTAGGGCCGACACAGTTATAGATCATTCTTCCGCCCTTCAAGCTTCGAGGGATGAGGCCATATCGTCTAACAGAGCGGTTGTCGGGAAAGGTGTCGAAACAATTATCCCCGATGGTGCCGAACTCACGTTGTCTTTCTCAATCAGCGATCCTGCGGAATACTACGTCGTTATGGAACTGGATGATGAGACAGGATGGGAGCTTGTGGAATCTCAGTCCTCGGGGTCATCTATCTCAGCCGAGATTAATCATAGCGGCACATACTGCGTGGTAGACATTGAAGTGCTTCTAACCCAACTGGGTATTGATATTGATTCGTTCTATGATTCTATTACGACATCACCCGAATCAATCGCACCGGTATCAAATCCAAATGATGCTACGAGTCTATTTGTTGAACCAGATGACGAGAGAAGCGGAATCAATAATGATAACAGCTCGTCCGGCATAGTCACCTTAAATAATGACCTTATCGCTCTCATTGATAACGGTGTGGCTACTATGTCTGATGAACCCATGGGGCAAGCGGACATAGTATTTGCGATTGATACGACAGGCTCAATGTCTGATGAAATTTCAAATGTCGCAAACAATATAATTGCTTTTGCAAACACACTTTCCACAGTGTATAATGTGAACGTAAACTTCGCACTGGTAGACTACAAAGATATAGTCGAGGATTCCCCAGACAGCACGAAAGTTATCAAGAACGGCAGATCAAACTGGTTTACAACGACGAGTGGATTCAGAGACGCAGTTGCATCCATGACAGTCGATGGCGGCGGTGATACCGAAGAAACAGCAATCGATGCACTGGAAGTTGCAAGGCGGCTCGATTATCGTAGCTCCGCCAGGAAATTCATCGTCCTTGTTACTGACGCAGGTTACAAGGTTGATAACAATTACGGTATTTCTTCCATGTCTGAAGAAATCCAGTTGCTGTCCAGAGATGGGATCATTACGTCTGTAGTAACTTCTTCGAGCCTTAAATCGACATATCAGGATTTGATTGGCGGTACAGGCGGTATCTTTGCAAACATCTATGGGAACTTTGGGAACGAGTTGCTCGCTCTTGCTGATATGATCGGCGGAGAGGTAAACGAGGGGAACTGGATTCTTCTTAGCGATTATCAATACGTTGCTCTCAAAAATCCCCTTGCGGTGGACAGTGGAAGTACCGATGATGATGGCCTATCAGACTGGGAAGAACTTGAGGCTCCTGTTCAGAAGGAACTCACTTTGCTTGTCAAAGCATGGATCCAAGTCAGGGGTGTCCCCGAAGAATTAATAGAGGAATATTTCGCGTCTGAAGATGGAGTCTATGTTACAGTCTATCCGTATAAGTCGAACCCAGTTCTTGAGGATACGGATTATGATGGTATCCCGGACGATGTTGATTCTGCGCCGCGCAATAACATGAGAACTGGGAAAATGCATGGATACTATGATAACAATGCAACCTATGTGATGGATTTCCGAAATTTCACCAAAAACTTAGGCTCCTATAATCATGAACTTTCAGTAACATCCCTCGTGTTTGCAAATGCCGTATATGGCGAAGGTTTTGAAGGAACTGACCAAAATACATCAAGTATCGCATCGCTCTTAAAATATCATGGTTTCGATCAGGTTATTGATTACTCTCTGGATGAAGGATTCAACAACGGTGTTATATCAGTAAATCGCTATACAGATGATGATATTTCTGAAATCGGTATAGGATATCATGATGTTACGTATGGCGGGAAGACTACTCGGGTTGTTGCCGTAATTGTTCGTGGAACTAATGGCACTATTGAGGAGTGGAGCAGTAATTTCGACATGGGAGATCCTGATAATTGGGATTCCGACCATCATAAAGGATTTTACATTACAGAAGAGAGAATCAAGGAGTTTGTTGAGGAATACGAAGAAGCTTACGGTCTGTCGTATGGCGTAGACGAGGTGGTGTATTGGGTGACAGGACACTCCAGAGGAGCGGCTATTTCCAATTTACTGGCTGCCCGGCTGATAGATTCTGGGAAAAAGGTCGTTGCATATACGTTTGCGACACCATCTACCACAATTGATAGTAGCAGGAGTAATTCGAGATACAAATCCATTTTCAATTTCGCCAATACGAGTGACGTGATTGCCTATGTACCGCTTAGCCAATGGGGCTTTGGGTGCTACGGCGTGACCATGAAAGTGAGTGTTGAGGATTCCGGCCTTGAGGGTGTATGGTGCGCTACTACTGGCCAGGACAAATACAATGCGCTCAACCGCAGCCTGATTACGACTGCCATGAACAGAATCAACAAGTCCTGTAGCGGATCTTGGTCTGAAGTCTTTGACCTTGCTGGCAAGCAGAGAATCACCGACGCGCAATATTCCTGTATTTCTGAACGAGCGCGCAGGTATTGTAACATAGTACCTCACGATTATTGGTTTAGCGATGACAATTATGAGTTGTATCCTTCAACCGCGTTCGTATTCCAACTCGCGGCAGAAATGTTAGCTGGAAGTAAGGCAGAGCAGGAAAACGCAATGACGTTAATCAAGGAACTTTGGAACAGCAAGTATTCAGTCGTTATTCTCGCTTTCGTAGGCGACGCGTTTGGCGACTTGAAGGACTTAATCAGTAACTTGCCCTCGGATCCCATGGATCTTGTCGGAGATGGTCATGCACCTGCTACTTACTACGTGCTGATACCGTAATCATATTGCATATCAAATGACCCCGCGGAGCAGGGATTTCCTCTTCGCGGGGTCATCCTCAATTGCTTGGAAGGGAGGTATTTAATTGAGAACTTATCTTAAGATCCTTTCTATTTCAACTTCAATTATTTTGCTTTTTGTGGCGCTCAGTTTCTTCGCAGGAAGGATGATTGAGGCGTCTGGACGAAGTTCTGTTCTGCCGACATTGATCTGGGTAGCGGGATTAATACTATCTCTCCTTGTTGGGATTATCCTCCCTTTACGGTTATGCAAAACTGCAAAAAATAAAATACTCACAATTTTATGCTTGCCTACAAATTATGTTTTTGCTATAGTTTTGTATTATGCTTATAGGTTATGCTGGTTAGTTTTTGATATCCTGTCGAATTTTTCTCCGTACTTCGGATAGTTTGTGTTAAAAACACACTTTCTGCATTCCCAAAGGGCGCACTTCTATACAGGGTAAATCCTGTACGCGTGCGCTCTGCGAGGCAGACAGCCCGGACGTTTGAATGTCCGGGCTGCTTTGCGTCGCGTTGCTCCGAACAAGGGAGTGCCTCCCTTGCGCTGCCATAGCAGCTATCCCAGCGCACCTTGCAGCGGAAACCGTCTGCTGGCACAGACCATTCCCGCCGCAAAGCCTGAAAATCCATATCGTTATCAAGACCGTCTACCGAAAACGTAGGCGGTCTTTTTGTATCTATCCATCCCATCATTTATCAGTCAGGAGGTTAAAATCATGCACGAAAAAGAAATTGAGAAGCTGCAAGTCGAGAAAGAAAAGGTCGAGCGTCAGCTTGCGCAGGAGCAACACAAAATCCAGCGCCTTGAAAACCGCGCCACCTACTATGAAAAGGGAGAACGGCGCAAGCGGGCGCACCGGCTCATCACCCGTGGCGCAGCCATCGAGAGCGTTGCACCGCAGACGAAAGAGTTGGGCGAAACCGGGTTTTACGCCCTTGCCGAACAGATCTTTGCTCTGCCAGATGCGCAAAGGCTTCTCATGGAAGCTGTCAGCCGCCATGCGGGAGGTGACTGAGTATCGCGTTATTTCATTTTCATGTGACGCAGATCAAGCGCAGCGTGGGGCAATCTGCTGTGGCTGCTGCCGCGTACCGCGCCGGGGAAAAGCTGCACAGTGAGTATTACGGCGAGGACAGCGACTACACCCGCAAGGGCGGCGTGATCTGCTCTGAAATCCTGCTCCCGTCCCACGCGCCACCAGAATACACAGATCGTGAAACGCTCTGGAACGCCGTAGAGAAAGCCGAGCGCGGCAAGAAAGCCCAGCTTGCATACAGCTTTGACATTGCCTTGCAGAACGAGTTTTCCATGCAGGACGCAAATGTCAAGTATTTAATGCGAAAAAAGTAGAAATATTTTTATGATACCTTTTTACCTCGGCAAAAAGGCGTTGTCAAGGTGCATTTCAGGGGCTATGCAGCGGCGGCGAACGCGGCGCTGAACATCTGCGCGGATGACTGGAAGCCGAGTATTTCGCGTGGGTAGTTGTTTATCCAATCTTCCACACGGGCAACATCTGCGTCCGTGACGGTTTCAAAGTCCGTGCCTTTCGGGAAGCGCCGCCGAATCATGCGGTTTATGTTTTCGTTCGTTCCGCGTTCGCAAGAGCAGTACGCATGACAATAATACAACGCCGTGCGTTTTTCTTCGGCGTTGATCGCGCTGCGTGCGATTCCGTCCGCATCCGCAAATTCCGAACCGTTGTCAACCGTGATCGACTTGAATACCGTATAGAACGCCGCGCCGTAAATCCGTTCCAGCCGGTCAAGCGCCTGCACGACGGTTTCCGCTCTGCCGTCTTTTATGCGTATGATGATCTCGCGGCGTGTCACCCGCTCAGACAGCACAAGCAAGCGTGCCTTTGTCTTTTTCTTTCCTACAACGGTATCCATTTCCCAATGCCCCGGTTCTTTGCGTTCGTTGATGATCTCCGGGCGTTCGTCAATCGGCGTTCCCCGGCTTTCCCGCTTCTGACGCGGGCGGACTTTCTTGTATTCCTTTTTCCGTTCGCCCTTTTCCGGGAGATCGGCGTTGGTCAGTTCCAGAAATACGCCCTCGTCGATATACTTGTAAAGCGTGGCGCGGCAGAACGTCATACCGAAATGTGCAAATTCTTCCCGATGCAGAAGCGCGCAGACCGCCGCCGGGGAATAATCGTCGTTTATTATTTTATCTTCGATGAATGTGGCGACGGCATGATTCTTGCCGATTTTCAGCGGCGCGCCCTTTGCTGACAGGCTTTCTTGATAACGTGCCTCGGCAATTTCAGGGCTGTACCGAATATCCGTTGTCAGGTCTGAATTCATGTGCGTGTACGTCCCGCGCTTCACTTCCCGATAGATCGTGCTGACGTGTACGCCGAGGTCTGCGGCTATCTGCTTCGGCTTGTATCCGATATTCAGACGCGCTTCAATTTTCAGTCTGTCCCGAAACTGCAACTGCTTGTATTGTTCGCCCATGTCATACCCTCCATATATAGCAAAAAGGGGCGGTTTCCCGCCCCTTGCTTCTTTATTGTTTATCTTTCCGCGAGGTTTAATTCCTGTTTCAGCGCCCGTGCCAATACCGCCGATACGTTTACATTTGCTTCTTTCGCGGCAACGTCCAGCCACGACGGAAGCGATACGTTGCGGCGTACAGTTTTCATGTCATTCTTCCTGCGATACTCCGTAAAGTCAACGTCTACAAGCGTGACAATGCCGTTTTCCGCTCCGCTTTTTGCCTCGTCAATGCTGGACGGCTTCGGCAGCTTCTCGTTATCATCTTCCATGTCGATTCCTACAAGCCCGATTGCATCGCGTGCCATCTCCATAGCGTCAGCGTAGTCCGCGCCCTCCGTATTGATATTAAAATCCGGCACATACACAATGATGTGTTCTTTCCCTTTTGTCATAACGATAGGATACGCCGCTTTCATACTGTAACCTCCTTGAAATTCGCATAGCATATATAATTATAGGCGTTCGGCAGGGGGCTTATTTCAGCCCCCGCCGTTTTATGATTGCCTTTGCTAAATCTTCGTCGATTTCTCTGTGTCTCGGAACGCTTTCCCTTTCACCGCCTTTCGTGTATATGTCGTGATTTGAGCCGTGCCGTTTGAATTTCCATCCGTTTCTTTCTAATAGTTCGATGAAATCTTTTGTTTTCACGTTCGACCCTCCTTACATTGTCTATTATACACATTTGATGTGTATTTGTCAATAGCTATCAGAAAATAATTTACACATTTTTTGTGTATCATAAAACCCGGCGAGGAAAAATCCCGCCGGGGTTACTCAATGCCCAAAAGCCACAAAACAGATACGCCGAGGACTTTTGCGAATATCGGTATTTCATAGTCAGGAACAAACCGCGTCCCGATCTCAACGCGGCTGATCGAATCGCGCTCCATAATTACGCCCTCGACCTGAACGCGCGCCGCGAGGTCTGATTGTGATAGCCGCTGTTTCAGCCGCGCTTCCCGGATGCGTTCACCGCAGATATTCTTTTTCCCGTTGTAATCGTATATCTTCATGCGCTGCGCGCCGCCCTCCTTGTGCTAATGATCTGCATTATTCTTGACTTTAACACGCGGATGAATGATAATTGTGTTAAAGGTCAGCACGACCGAAAAATATCAGGAGGGCTACTCATACCATGAAAAAACTGAAAACGTGGCAAATCGTTCTTCTTGTGATCTTCTATCCCATCGGCATTTGTGTATGGATTTATCGGGTCTGGAAGAAAAACAAGCTAAAGCGGGACGCGGCTGCGGCTGCTGTCGCCCGCCGGGAAGCAAAAGAACGAGAAGATGCGGCACGTCTGGAAGCGTGGCGCGCAGAGCGGGCAGCGCGGGAAACGTTGAAATTCAAGGTTGTCGGCGTGACGTTCAAAAACGAGGACGGGAAAAGCCGTCAAACGCTTCTACGCAAGCTGCATTTCGGGGACGCGCCCTTTAACAGCGACGAGGGCGTTGACATTACGATTGAACGCGGGGAATATCAGGGCGAACCGGCGTTTTCCGTATTTGCCGAAGGTCATCAGGTCGGCAATATCAGCAAAGATGACGTGCCGTTTTTCGTGCGGCGTTGGAGCGATTTTGTCGGCGTGACTTCCGCCGAAGTCTACGGCGGCGGAACGGATGACGAGGGGCATTCGATCAACTACGGCATGAAAATCAACTGCGAGTTCCGCAAACAGGCGTAATGAAAACGAAAAGAGCGGGCGGGGAATCAAACCCCCGCCCGCTCAAATTATTTTTTGTCCGGGATAGCGTCAAGCATACCCGCGCTTTCAAAAGCGTTGTAAAGAATCTGCGCGACGGCTTCGCGCGTAATGGGCTGCTGCCACCCATAATTGCCCGCGCCGTCTCCGTTGAAAATGCCCTTTCGCTTGCAGAATTCCGCCGCGTCGCGCGCCCATGCGGAGGGCGTGTCGCCCGTGTCGGCGCAAGAGGTCAACTGTTTCCGTGCTTCTTCAATGTTCATGTCCAATTCCTCCCCGGATAACCGTTCCTTGAATTTCTTCCATTGTTCATTGCCGGACGTGCCGTAATAGGTGTTCGTATCGTCGCCCATCCACGGACGCGGACACCATTTCCCCGTAACGTCGTAATGCCGCACGACGTTTTCAAGCGGGACGTTGTATTTCTGCATCAGCATTTGCGTGAATACAACAAGGTTGTCCACGATCTCCGGCGGGAAATACCAATCTGCGGGCGCTGCGGAACGCGCCGTAGATTTGTCCAGCTTATACGGTCGGACTTCAATGCCGATACTGTTTTCATTCCTGCATCGCGGGTGAACGTATGCGCCGGATGTGCCGCAATGCCAAGCAATATTGTTGTCCTCGACGCACTGATATACGGTGCTTCCTTCGTCTAAGCAATAATGCGCGGATGCCTGAATACCCGGCGTATTGAAATAGTTTGCAACTGCTGCCGCCGTACCGAGCGAACCGAAATAATGAATCACGATGTATTCAATTTTCCGCTGCCCCGTGCATCGCCTGAAATTGCGGCTGATAAGCCGCTGTTCAACTGTCAGGGGCATTATTGCGCCCCCTTGCTTTCTACTGCGTCGCTGATCTTCTGCGTCTGCGTGCCGAAGTAGAACGCAATCACGACCGTATAAACGACCATGAATTCCTGACTGATCTGCTTCGTAACGGCTAAGTACGCGAATACCGCCGTCAGCGCAAGCGTCACAATGCTTTTGACGCTCAAAAGCGCGCCGATTCGTTTCAGAATGATTTCGTTCATGTGTTTTCCTCCTTTTAACAGTCCCGTTTCAGTGTGGTTTCGTACACGATACCGCCCGCCGTGTTTTCTGCCTTGCTTTTGTTCAGGGCAAAAGACAGCACCGTAGCAGTAGCCGCCTGCAATAACGCTATCAGCGCAGTCAAATACGGCAAGCTGCCCGTATAGTTGTTTGTGACTGCGATATAGCATAAATCCAGCGTTGTCGATGTCGTTTTATAGTCAATCAACAAAACGCCGTAGCAAAGAAGTTTGCTGAATGACAGATAGGCCTGCTTCGTTGTCTCTGTGTTTCCATTGCTGAGATCCCATGTGATCGAATAGCTATTGGCGGTAAATTGTGCGTAGAACGTCTTTGCTGCTGTGATGGTCACAGCGTTGTACAAGCTGCCGCCAGAAGCAGACGTGTACCAGCCCTTGAACGCATGACCGGTCTTGACCGGCGTGCTCGTCGGGGCGGTTGCCGTCGCATTCGGCTTGCCTGTCGTG
>ENA-ORPH01002737-ORPH01002737.1-human-gut-metagenome-genome-assembly--contig:-NODE-2737-length-14105-cov-3.363203_pt1 | contig 14105 bp, 9 predicted proteins | sample MGYA00242142_ERZ509074 | MGnify/ENA primary metagenome ERZ509074 (study PRJEB26280, sample SAMEA2338724) | human gut metagenome | biome: human gut; feature: human-associated habitat; material: faeces...
AAGCAGTTTTCGAGTCTATCAGCGGCTTAGAGGTCGATGTCGGATACTTCAAGCTCGCCGGACATAAGACGAGGAAGTAATGTATCTCTAATATTTGCAAGATTTGCCGATTGCTTTTCATTTTCTTGCATTTGAGAATACATAGGGGTTACCGTTTCTTCAAAAATGCTCAGGGTTTCATCATCGGGAACATATAGCGGCATTGCATTTAGAATGTTGGTTGTCATACTTGGCACAGCAGAGCCAGCATTCAACGAAGCAAGGTCTTTGCCTTTTACAAAGTGATACACAAATTTTGCAATATTAGGACGAAGCATTTCGGTGTAGAACATTGTATCCACCGACCAAAATGCACCGTTAACATACATAACATTGTTAAGTGTACCTTTACGAGGGATAAGGACCGATTCGCCAGTATATAGTGGCTTCTCTACATCGCATTATGCCACCAGAGCCATATACAGGATAACATCCGCCATCAAGTTTCTTATGGTCTTTACCGTATTTTACTGCAACTAAATCAGAAAGCTTTCCTTCTTTCCAATTAGGATTTTGGTTTTCTATAAACATTTGCTGATAAATTGCCTGAGCTTGTTGCTCTAAATTCTTGTTTACCATAAAAATATAACGCAAAATACAGGAGGTTGAACATGTCAAATTTATTTACAGAGGATACATATGAACAGGCAATTATTGAATTGTTTGAAAATATGGGCTATGACCACCTCTACGCTCCAGATTTTGATAGAGATTATACCAGTCCGCTTCTGGATTCTATTCTGAGAGATAGTTTGGTTCGTATCAACCGTGGTCTGCCTGTAGAAGCTATTGATGAGGCATTGACCAAATTGAAGAATTTCGATACCGGAAGCTTGTTGCAGAAGAATATGATATTTATGGATTATCTGCAAAATGGCATCACGGTTAAGTTCTTTGTGAAGGGCGAGGAGCAATCATCTATTGTACGTTTGATTGATTACGCAAATGCAAAGAATAATTCTTTTTATGTGGTAAATCAGTTTACATTCCTTGAAAACGGAAATAACCGTCGTCCGGATATTATTCTATTTATTAATGGATTGCCTCTTGTTTTGATGGAGCTGAAGAGTCCGGCGAAGGATGAAGTGGGAGCGGAGAATGCATACCATCAGATTCGTAATTATATGCAGGATATTCCATCTATCTTTTATTACAATGCAATCTGTGTAATTAGTGATTTGTCTACGAATAAGGCTGGAACGATTACTTCCGGATTGGATCGCTTTATGGAATGGAAAACAAAAGATGGTAATTACGAAGATACTGCGTATGCGTCCTTTGAAACTTTTTATGAGGGTATGTTCCTAAAGGAACGTTTACTTGATATTTTGAAGAACTTTATTCTTTTCTCAGGCGTTAGCAATAGTCGTTTCAAAGTATTAGCAGGATACCATCAATATTTTGCAGTTCGCAAAGCAATCGAGAAAGCAAAGGTAGCAACTAAGACCGATGGTAAGGGTGGTGTGTTTTGGCATACACAGGGCTCTGGTAAGTCATTATCTATGGTTTTTTATGCACATTTATTGCAAGATGCATTAGATAGCCCGACCATTGTAGTTATGACAGACCGTATTGATTTGGATGATCAGCTTTATGCACAGTTCTCACAATGCGCAGATTTTTTGCGTCAGACACCGGTACAGGCAGAGAGCAAGGAACATTTGAAGTCACTTCTTGATGGCAGAAGTGCGAATGGAATCATATTTACTACGATGTTTAAATTTGAGCGTGGAGAGAAAGCCTTATCGGAACGTAGAAATATTGTTGTTATGGCAGACGAAGCACATCGTGGGCAGTATGGTTTTGATGAGAAAATCGTTATGTCAGAGAATGAAAATGGTGAAAAGGAGGCACATACGGTAATCGGTAATGCCCGTGTTATTCATGATGCATTGCCGAATGCTACATTTATTGGCTTTACTGGTACACCGATTTCAGCTAAGGACAGAAATACTCGTGAAGTGTTTGGTGACTATATCGATGTTTATGATATGACACAGGCAGTGGAAGATGGCGCTACTCGTCCAGTTTATTATGAAAGCCGTGTTGTTCATCTAAAGTTGGATGAGAATACGCTGGCGTTAATTGATTCCACTTATGATGTCTTGGAACAACAATCCGATGCGCAAACGATCGAGAAGAGCAAAAAGATGCTTGGCCAGATGGAAAGTGTACTGGGAGCGGATTCTACGATTGAATCTCTTTGTGATGATATTGTTGAACATTATGAAAAATATAGAGCAAATCTTCTGACCGGTAAAGCTATGATTGTGGCGTATTCTCGTCCGATTGCAATGAAAATTTACCGCCGTATCTTAAAAATTAGACCTACATGGACAGAGAAAGTGGGTGTGGTTATGACCGGCGGCAATAATGATCCGGAAGATTGGAAAGAGATTATCGGAACCAAAGCGCACAAGGAAGAGCTTGCAAGGAAATTTAAAGATAATAATGATCCGATGAAAATAGCCATTGTTGTAGATATGTGGCTTACCGGATTTGATGTGCCTTCTTTGGCTACTATGTATGTGTATAAGCCAATGCATGGCTATAATCTGATGCAGGCAATAGCTCGTGTTAACCGTGTATTCAAGGATAAAGAAGGTGGATTGATTGTCGACTATGTTGGAATTGCGTCAGCCCTAAAGGCGGCGATGAAAGAATATACGAAGCGCGATCAGTCTAAATACGGTGACATGAACATTGCAAATATGGCCTATCCAAAGTTTCAGGAAAAACTACAAGTCTGCAAAGATTTGTTGCATGGCTTTGATTTTAGCGGGTTTGTAGGTGGTTCTCCGCTTACGATGGCTAAGCTCATTACAGGTGGTGTAAACTTTATTCTCGATGCAAGTGTACCAGAAAGAAAAGATTTGTTCTTGAAGGAAGCTATGCTTTTGAAACAGTCGCATTCACTTTGTTCCAGTATGACAACAGAGCAGGAACGGCATGAAGCGGCTTATATGGAAGCTTTGCGATCTACGATTATTAAGATTACTTATGGTGGTACCGGTGGAAAGAGCCTGTCGCTCACCGAGATTAACGATCAAATCAATGAACTTTTGAAAGCGGCAGTACAGAGTGAAGGCGTCATCAGCTTATTTGACAGCAGCAAGAGTGGTGGTGAAAATTTTAGCTTGTTTGATCCGGCAGTCTTGGATGAAATCTCTAGAATGAAAGAAAAGAATATAGCTGTTGAGATTTTGAAAAAACTTATGGCTGAGCAGGTGGCTCTTTACAAGAGAACAAATGTGGTGCAGTCACAAAAATTCTCAGAAAAGATAGCGCAACTGATGAACTCTTATTATAACGGATTAATCACCAATGAAGAAGTTATTAAAGAACTGTTGAAAACTGCGGAGGAAATTGCAAATCTCTATAAGAATGGCCAGAAGCTGGGTCTTTCACAAGAAGAACTGGCATTCTATGATGCCCTTACAAAACCAGAGCATATCAAAGATTTTTACAAGAATGATGAATTGATTGCTCTGACAAGAGAACTTACAGAAATGCTTCGTAAGAATCGTACCATCGATTGGCAGAAAAAAGAAACAGCTAGAGCGCAGATGCGTAAGATGGTTAAACGACTCCTTAAGAAATATAAGTATCCTCCGGAAGATTATGCTTTTGCAATAAGTACAGTAATTAGTCAGTGTGAGCTTTGGACAGATAATGCGGAACCACGAAAAGAGGAAAAGCTCTATAAATATGTGTCTGAAATAGAACTAAGCAAGGTGGCAGAAGATACAGTTCCTTACGGAGAAAAGTAGTAATGGAGGTGCGACATGGATGCACGTAAAGGCAATATCTATGAGATATTAAATGGAAATAAACAGTTTTTGATTCCAGTTTATCAGAGATTTTACAGCTGGGATATTGATCAGTGTAAACGACTTTGGAACGATATTGTAGAGATGCAGAGAAAAGGTAAAGCGGGTCATTTTGTTGGATCTATTGTTAATATTGCTGAGCAAGCGATGCCAACAGGTGTTCAGAAGTATATGATTATTGATGGGCAGCAGCGAATGACAACGTTAACTCTTCTTCTCCTAGCTTTGCGCGATTATGCAATAAAGAATCCTAATGACACAACAATTAATGCTCGTCGTATAGATAATATGCTTCTAAAAAATGAGTATGAAAATGGTGATGAACGGTATAAGTTACTGCTAACCGAAACAGATAGGGATATTCTTATAAGCCTTGTTGAGAAAAAGCCAATTGCAGAAGGTACTCGATCAAGGTTGATTGAAAATTATAACTTTTTCGATAAGAAGCTAGCCGATAAAGAAATTCAGCCAGCAGAGGTATACGAATCAATTGGAAAATTACAGATTGTTAATATCACGTTAGACCGTACCGTAGATGATGCACAGGCAATTTTTGAAAGCTTGAACTCTACGGGTAAAGAACTTTTAGAATCTGATTTGATTCGTAACTATGTTTTGATGGGACTTGCGCCATCTGAACAAACCTATGTATATGAGCATCTTTGGCGGCCTATGGAACAACTGTTTATTTACGAAACGCAAGGATCTGTAATGGATGCTTTCTTCCGCCATTACTTGACCATGAAGTTTTCTCGTATTCCAAAGCAGGGACGTGTATATGAAGAGTTCAAGTTGTATCACTTGAACTGCGAATTTGGAAGTATTAGAGAACTTTGTCAAGATTTGCTGGAGTATGCAAAATATTATACTAATATTGTATTTAAGCGGAATTCTGACACGGATTTAAGGAGGTTATATGAAGATATTATTGATTTGAGAATGGAAGTATCTTATCCGTTCTTACTGAAGATTCATCATGACTGTACCGAAGGACTAATAACATCAGATGAGTTGAAGGAAATTCTGGAACTTTGTATTAGCTATGTTCTGAGACGTGCAGTTTGCGAAATTCCGACTAATTCGATGAATAAAACATTTGCAACGTTGAAGAATTATATTAAACCAGACGATTACCTGAATTCTGTTAAGGCATTCTTTGTAATGCAGGATACTTATAAAGAATTTCCAGATAACGATAAGTTTGAAGGTGCATTCGTAAACCGTGATATTTATAATATGCGTGCGAGAAATTATATTCTCAGTCGATTGGAAAACTTTGAAAACAAGGCTCCAATTACTATAGAAAATTACACCATTGAACATATTATGCCGCAAAACAAAAACCTTTCTTTGGAGTGGCAAACTAATCTTGGCCCTGAGTGGCAGGAGGTCCAGAAAAAATATTTACATACAATTGGCAATCTTACTTTGACTGCATATAATTCCGAGATGAGTGACAGGCCTTTTATGGATAAGATGGATATGCTAGGTGGATTTAAAGAAAGCGCACTTAGGATTAATAAATATGTGGTTTTGCAGAATGAATGGAATGAGACACACATCCAAGAGAGAGCAAATGAATTAGCAAAGAAAGCAGAAGTTATTTGGCCATATCCTGCTTTAACAGCTACAGAACTAGCACCATATCAAGCAGAAGAAAAAACAGTGCAGAAGTATTCCTTAGAATCATATGTTGTTAATGCCTTTACAAGGATGCTGTTTGAATCTTTGGATAAACGTATTATGAAATTATCTCCAAGGGTGAAGAAGGAATATAAAAAGTTGTATGTTGCTTATAAGCTAGATACCAATTTTGTTGATATTGTATTCCAGAAACAAAGATTGCGCATTTCGATTAATATGAAGTTTTCAGAGCTTAATGATCCTAACGGTATCTGCAAGGATATTTCAGGTTTAGGACGCTGGGGAAATGGTGACGTAGAATTGTTTATGGAGCATCAGGATGAATTAGATCAAATCATGGAAATTGTGAAGCAATCCTATGATGCACAGGCAGAAGGGGGAATAGATTGTGGTTTAGCGATTAACATTCTATAGGACTCAGCCACTTTTGTATAGTGATAGGTGTCCCATCAATTGTAACCCTACAACGAAAAATAAAAAAATCAGAGAATCCCCTTGCATAGGGGATTCTTTTGTGTTATTCTATGATAGTGTGTTTTTGCACGCAATAGAATCAATTAATCACATGTGCGGATTGCGCGAAGGTGCCTGACAGCTCAAGGTCTCGCGTTTGGAAGTACATGGAAGCAAAAAAACCAAATGGAGGTAAACAAAATGAGCGTTATTTCAATGAAACAGTTACTGGAAGCAGGTGTTCACTTCGGACATCAGACAAGAAGATGGAACCCTAAAATGGCAGAGTACATCTACACAGAGCGTAATGGTATCTACATCATCGACTTACAGAAGTCTGTAGGTATGGTTGATACAGCATACAATGCAGTAAAAGATATCGTTGCTAACGGTGGTAACATCCTTTTCGTTGGAACAAAGAAGCAGGCTCAGGACTCTATCAAGGCAGAGGCAGAGCGTTGTGGTATGTTCTATGTAAACGAGAGATGGTTAGGTGGTATGCTTACTAACTTCAAGACGATCCAGACTCGTATCAAGAGATTGAAAGCAATCGAGACAATGGCAGAGGATGGTACTTTTGATGTTCTTCCTAAGAAGGAAGTTATTGGCTTGAAGAAAGAGTGGGATAAGCTTGAGAAGAACCTTGGCGGAATCAAAGATATGAAGAAGATTCCGGACGCTATCTTCATTGTAGATCCTAAGAAGGAGAGAATCTGCGTTCAGGAGGCACATACATTAGGTATTCCTTTGATCGGTATCGCTGATACAAACTGTGATCCGGAAGAACTTGATTATGTAATTCCGGGTAACGATGATGCTATCAGAGCCGTTAAGTTGATCGTATCTACAATGGCTGATGCAGTTATCGAGGCTAATCAGGGTGTTTCTATGGATGACACAGAAGCAGCAGAGGATGCAGAGTAATCTTTAACAGGAAAATGGAGGACGAGTGAAATGGCAATTACAGCTTCACAGGTAAAAGAATTAAGAGAAATGACCGGTGCCGGCATGATGGATTGTAAGAAGGCACTGACAAATACGGATGGAGATATGGATGCAGCAGTAGAATGGCTCCGTGAGAACGGTTTGGCAAAGGCTGCTAAGAAATCCGGACGTATTGCAGCAGAGGGTATGGTTGCAGTTGACGTATCTGAGGATGGCAAGAGCGCATCTATCGTAGAGGTAAACTCTGAGACAGATTTCGTTGCAAAGAATGAGGTTTTCCAGCAGTATGTTAAGGAAGTTGCAGCACAGGCTAAGGTTACATCTGCAGCAAATGTTGAAGCTTTCTTGGCTGAACCATGGGCAGCAGAGGCAGGACAGACTGTAGAAGAGAAATTAAAAGCTATGATCGCTAAGATCGGCGAGAACATGAACATTCGTCGTTTTGAGAAAGTTACGACAGATGGTTTAGTTGTTTCTTATATCCACGCTGGTGGTAAGATCGGTGTATTAGTTGTGGCCGACACAGACAGCGACAGCGATGCTGTAAAAGAGTGCTTGAAGAATGTAGCAATGCAGATTGCAGCTTTGAATCCAAAGTATGTATCATCTGATGATGTTGATGCAGATTACAAAGAGCATGAGAAACAGGTACTTCTTGCACAGGCTAAGAATGATCCTAAGAATGCAGGTAAGCCGGATGAGATCATTGAGAAGATGATCATTGGCCGTCTTAACAAAGAGCTTAAAGAAGTATGTTTGTTAGAGCAGCCATATGTTAAGGCTGAGAACAAAGAGAATGTTAAGCAGTATGTTGAGGCTGTTGCAACAGCTGAGGGATGCAAGCTTAATGTTACAAAGTTCGTTCGTTTTGAGACTGGTGAAGGTATTGAGAAGAAGGAAGAGGATTTCGCAGCAGAGGTTGCAGCACAGCTTGGCTAATCATTAGTCAGACCGGAAATGATCTTATTGAACAAGAGATCAATATGGTAAATGATACCCCATGAATGCATAAACGATATGCGTTCATGGGGTTTTTTACAATTTAGGAAATTTTTCATTTTCTGTATTGTAAAAAACGCTTTGCAAAGATGCGACTGTCTTGTAGCCTGCGTCACAGGTTCTTATATAGCGCGAAAGGTAAGAGTAAGTTCTTGACACGATATCACATCGTGGTAAAATAACAATATATTAACAATAATTGGGCAAAGCAGGTGAAAGTCTGTGACGCAAAGCTATAGGGCCTTTGAAATGGCAGCCAGTTGCACAAAGATGGAATTGGTTAAAAAGGGTGCAATGGTAGTGTGAATTGCATCTTTTTTCTTTATAACGATTAAAGTATCAAAAGATAACTCGAACTACGCATAGAAAAATGTTTAGTGTTCTATGACATAAAAAGCAATATATGACGATATGATAATATTGGATGTGTATAGTTTGAACTTGTCAGGAGATAATGGCGTAATGTACAAAAGGGGGGAGTGAGCTTATGGAAAATATTTTAGTTCAAAAATTAAAAGAATACAGAATGTTGTATGTATTCTGTATGTTAGTACATATTGTTCTTGCTGTGGAGTTTAACCGCTTGCAGTTGTACGTGTTATTTGGATTTAATATTTGCAGTGTTATTATGTATTTTATGGGTACGATCTGCATGAGAAGAGAGAGGCATGTTAAATTTTGGCTGATCGCAGCATTTATCGAGATTATAGCACATGCGGTGCTGTGTAATCTTTATTTGGGATATGGATATGGTTTTTGGCTGTATGTTGTTGCGCTGATTCCGGTAATCTATTATGTGGGATTTTCAAGTGACAGTTGGCAGAGGGGAGTAGGAAGCTATAATGCACTAACGATCATAGCAACGGTGATCATCGTTATATCGTGCTTTGTATCCAGAGAAAGTAATTTGGTATCGAATATTTTTCATGGATTGTCAATACGCGTTTTTGCTATTAATTTGTCGATGTGTATGGCGATGTTAATTTACGAGACGATGTTGTTTGTGTATGCGATCAAAGAGCTGTTTCAAGATCTCCAAAATAAGAATGACGATCTGCAATTTTTAGCTAGTTACGATGCATTGACCAAACTTCGCAATCGTCGCAGCATGGGAAAAGTGATGGAGCAGTATGAACAAGATGGAACACCGTATTGCATGATACTAGGAGATATTGATGACTTTAAGCGTATTAATGACACTTATGGTCATACATGTGGGGACATTGTACTGCAAAAAATTGCAGAGATCATACAAACTTTGGTGGATCCGTATGGTGTGGCATGTCGATGGGGTGGAGAGGAGATTTTGATTTTGTTACACAGTACGCCTGAGGAGGGATTAAGACTTGCGGAACGTATACGTGAGACAATCGAACAGACAGCAGTTATGTATAAGGGAATACGAGTAAAGGTGAGTATGACTTTTGGCTTTGGCAGCGGTGCGGAAAGCAGGATGATCGAGAAACTTGTCACAGTAGTAGATGCCAGATTATATATTGGCAAAGAAAATGGAAAAAATCAAGTAGTGTCTAAAAGTTCAATTTGACGACAAAATTGAACTTTTTCTTGCGACAGATCTAAGAAAAAAGAAAGATACGCATTGTTTTTGAACGTCAGGTGTGCTATTATAGCAACATATTGAAGTTCAAAATAGCAGAAATGACACGAAATTGAACTTTCTTACATATAATGTTCTGCAAATTGAACTAGATTGATAAATAAAAGATTGGTTAGCAGTGCAGCAGTTGCGACTGCGGAATTGCACCTGGAGAAAGGAATGAGAATGTTTATGGAACGGACGTTTGCAGAACGGCTGCAAGACGCTATGAGACAGCGCGGGTTCAAGCAGGTAGATCTTGTACGCGAAGCGGATAAATATGGCGTCAAGCTTGGGAAGAGCCATATGAGTCAATATGTGAGCGGAAAGACAGTGCCGCGAGCGGAAATTCTTCGTTTTCTGGCAAACTGTCTGCAGGTAGACGCAGACTGGCTTTTGACGGGAGAAGGAGACAGCCGGATGGTAGAAGGAAATACCATCCATAATGTGGGCGAGAAAAACACCGCTCGTAAAGCAGAAGACAGAGAGAGTGCAGAAGGAAAAACTGTGGGGGGAGTATCCCGGAAAGAATCAACCCAAAATAGAGTGAAATCAGGAGGAAGTATCATGAGAGAGTTTATGAAGTCATCCAAATTAGATAATGTATTATATGATGTAAGAGGACCGGTTGTTGAGGAAGCAAATCGCATGGAGGATGCTGGAACACAGGTTCTTAAATTAAACATAGGAAATCCTGCACCGTTTGGTTTTCGTGCACCGGATGAGGTGATCTATGATATGCGCAGACAACTTGCAGACTGTGAGGGATATTCGCCGGCAAAAGGAATGTTTTCGGCTCGAAAAGCGATCATGCAGTATGCGCAGTTGAAACATATACCAAATGTTGCTATAGAAGATATTTATACGGGAAATGGTGTTAGTGAACTGATCAATCTCAGCATGTCTGCTTTGCTCGACAGTGGGGATGAAGTGTTGGTGCCATCACCGGATTATCCATTGTGGACAGCGTGTGTGACGCTGGCAGGAGGTACTGCTGTGCATTACTTATGCGATGAGCAGTCAGAATGGTATCCGGATATTGAAGATATCCGCAAAAAGATCAATGACCGCACAAAAGCAATTGTCATTATCAATCCGAACAATCCGACCGGAGCACTCTATCCGAAAGAAGTGCTGCAGCAGATTGTAGATGTAGCGAGAGAACATCAGATCATGATCTTTTCGGATGAGATTTATGACCGTTTGGTGATGGATGACGAAGAGCATGTTTCAATCGCATCACTGGCACCTGATCTGTTCTGCGTGACGTTCAGCGGCTTATCAAAATCGCACATGATTGCCGGTTTCCGTGTAGGCTGGATGGTTTTAAGCGGCAACAAGGCGATGGCAAAAGATTACATTTTGGGCTTAAATATGCTTTCTAATATGCGCTTGTGTTCGAATGTTCCGGCACAGTCCATTGTTCAGACGGCACTTGGCGGCCATCAAAGTGTGCAAAATTACATTGTGCCGGGTGGGCGTATTTATGAGCAGCGAGAGTATATTTATAAGGCGCTCAATGACATCCCGGGAATTACTGCTGTCAAACCAAAGGCTGCTTTTTATATTTTTCCTAAAGTAGATACGAAGAAGTTTAATATTGTGGATGATGAAAAATTTGCATTGGATCTGCTTCGGGATAAGAAGATTTTGATCATTCATGGCGGTGGATTTAACTGGAGTGAGCCGGATCACTTTCGTGTGGTATATCTTCCTCGGATTGAAGTGTTGGAAGAATCCATTCATAAGATGGAAGAATTCTTTAGTTATTACCATCAATAATTATGTGCCTGCAGGGTGATCGTAGCAAATTTTTAAACTTTAAAATTTGTAGTAGTTTTTTCAAAAAAAGTGTTGTATAATTAGTCGGATAATATGTGCTTTGATATAGGGAAGCTATGTACGAAATTATATTCGTATATTCTTTTCTATATTGAGTGATGGGTGGCAGATGCACTATTAGAAATGAGGAAAATATGAAAAAAAAGACGGTTGCCGTTTGTATGGCAAATATTGATGAACAATATAATGATATCTTTTTACACCGATTTCGTGAATTTGCGGCAGAAAATGACATTAATCTGCTTTATTTTTATTCGTTTAGTGCGTTTTATTTTATGGATTCGCATGATATCGGAGAGCGGAAAATATATCGTTTGATCAACTATGATATCTTAGATGCACTGGTTATTTTTTCAGTGACTATTTTGGATGAGGATCTCTTAACAGGGATTGTGAATGGTGCAAATCAAAAGGGTATCCCGGTTATATCAATTGATCGTGAATTAGATGGATGTATCAGTGTTTGCATTGATGATCTTGAAGCAATTTATAAGATTACATCGCATATGATCGAAGAGCATCATGCGAAGAATATTAATTTTATTGCAGGAAGCAAAGGACAAGGTTGCTCAGAAGCTCGCATTGAAGCATATAAGAGAGCTCTGCGCGATCATAATTTGGAAGTGGACGAGCGGCGTATTGACTATGGCGATTTTTGGAATGAGCCAACATTAGAGGCTATGCGGCGGTTTATTGATAGTGGTATTCCTATGCCGGAAGCGGTGGTGTGCGCCAATGATGTTATGGCATTGGCAGTGGAAGAGTTTTTGGAGCAGCGTGGTTTTCGGGTGCCGGAGGATATTATGATCACCGGTTATGATGGCATCACGGAGGCTGTCAATCATCAGCCGCATATAGCAACGGCAGGGCGTGATATCACAGAAGTGACACGACAGGTGTTTGACATTTTGAAACAACTTTTTGCCGGCAAGACATTTCCGGACAATTATATTCATAAGATTGATGCAAATCTACAGTTGTACGGAAGTTGTGGATGCAAGGGAGACACGGTCAAGAATCAGAATGCTTTGGTTCATTCGTTGTGCTTATGGCAGGCGGAGATGAAGTATTTTATGATGGATCAGATCCGTATGTCGGCGTTGCTTACAAAGGCAGCGAACTTTGCCGAAGTGTTTGATGGTATTATGCAGTCAACGTCTAAGTTAAACAACAAGTATATCATGATATGTATTGTGGATAATTTCATGGACGAGGAAGAATTTTCCGATATTGTGGAGAATAGTATGGCACAGCATACCGGATATTCCTCGCGAATGAATCGTGTACTATACCGCAAATATGGTGTATGGCAGGGAATGATCGATTATAATACAAATGATCTTTTGCCGGATCTGGATGAGATTTTGGATGACTGTGGAAGCCTTTGCTTCTTTCCGCTGCACATTCATGCGCAGACGGTAGGTTATGCTGTTATTTCGATTGATGAAGATACAGCTGACATTATTCGTTATTATGAGTTTTTCCTGAATGTGTGCAATGCATTAGATATGTCCAAGACACAGCGGAGACAGCAGACGATCATTCAGAACTTAGAGAATAAATATGTCCATGATCCGTTGACAGGTTTGTTTAACAGACGTGGATTTTATATGAATATCAAATCAGACTTTGAGAAGTGTGTAGAGGAGCAGCAAAAGTTCAAATTGCTTTCGGTTGACTTAAACGGTCTGAAGGTGATCAATGATACGTATGGCCATGCAGATGGCGATATTGCAATATCGACGATTGCGAAGGCTCTGCAGGCATCTGGCGGAATGAATGACTGCTGTGCAAGATTTGGCGGTGACGAGTTTATTGTTGCCGGTCCGGAGAATGATAATGACACCGGAGAGTTGTTGATCGAGAAGGTGCATCGATATCTGGACGAGTTTAATGCATCTTCCGGTAAGCCATATCAAGTAGATGCAAGTATCGGATTGGTTTCTTTGATACCGGATCGATCAATTTCGCTAGAGGAGATTATTAAAGAAGCAGACGAGAGGATGTATCGCGAGAAAGTAAAATATCATAAACAACGTCAGTAATTGTGTCATTTATTGTTTATGTGTAAGGAAGCTACAGGGTTTTTGAAATAAAGTGAATGATATAAGAGGTCGTATTCCATGGAATACGACCCCTTTTTGAAAAGCCGAAATATTACCGCTATGAAACCCACACTTATTGTTTTCGGAAGATTCGTAAAATGATTAACACCCGAGTAGTTCCTTTGAATCTAATACAATGGTGAAAGGACCGTTGCCAACCAGCGATACATGCATATGTGCACCAAAAGATCCATGTTGTACGACATCACAGTAATCGTTTGCTTTGGTAAGCATGTATTCATAGAGAGCTTTTGCGTGCTCCGGTTTACCGGCATCCATGAAGGAAGGGCGATGGCCCTTTTTACAGTTGGCATATAAGGTGAATTGGGAGACGAGAAGCAGTTCGCCGCCAACATCGGAGAGTGATAGATTGGTTTTTCCGCTTTCATCGTCAAAAATACGCATTTTGAGTGCCTTATCTAGCATTTTGTCTGCTATGTCTGTGGTATCTGTGTCGCTGACTCCCACAAGGATCAGAAGCCCTTTGCTGATCCTGCCAATGATAGCCTCATCGACGGTTACTTTTGCTTCATCAACACGTTGTATCACTAATTTCATATTTTTTCTGCCTTTCTTTTTTTTCTCAAACTTCGCACTTCAAAAATGATGATTACCTTGCTTCCGGGACTTCGAGTTTCCGAAAGGCATGTA
>ENA-ORPH01002755-ORPH01002755.1-human-gut-metagenome-genome-assembly--contig:-NODE-2755-length-14037-cov-4.321342_pt1 | contig 14037 bp, 13 predicted proteins | sample MGYA00242142_ERZ509074 | MGnify/ENA primary metagenome ERZ509074 (study PRJEB26280, sample SAMEA2338724) | human gut metagenome | biome: human gut; feature: human-associated habitat; material: faeces...
TCCCCCGTGGCTACGAGGTTTTTACATTTTCTTCTTCTGCTGCAAAATACTGCGCGGCTTTATTTGTCAATCTGGCTTTCGGTGAACGGATCGGCACGATGCCCCGTCAGATCAATTTGCGCATATTCTTTATTAAATTGCATAAATTCCTCCGCTGTCAGACGAATATTCACTGCGCCGAGAAAATCGTCTGAATGAATCGGGTTGGTTGTTCCGGGAATGGGAACAATTTGTTCATTGACGGATAAAATCCAGGCCAAAGCGAACTGAGCGGGGGTAAGGCTTTTTTTATTTGCCCATTTTTTTACCAGAATTGTCAGCGGCATATTATGTTTCAATGCTTCTGGCGTGAACCGCGGCAGAGTCGCCCGACGGTCCGGTTTCGAAAAACGACTGTTTTCATTGATTGTTCCCGTCAGAAAACCTCTGCCGAGCGGACAATATGGCACAAAACCGATCCCCAGTTCTTTCAGTGTCGGAAATATCTTTGTTTCCGGTTCCCGCCACCAAATTGCATATTCGCTTTGAACGGCGGAAACGGGACAGACCGCATGTGCCCGGCGAATAGATTTAGCGCTGGCTTCCGATAGACCGAAATGCAGGACTTTTCCTTCCTGAATTAAATCCTTGACTGTTCTGGCGACATCTTCCATCGGTACGGCAGGATCGACACGATGCTGGTAAAGCAGATCAATATGATCGGTCTGCAGGCGTTTTAAAGATCCTTCAACGGCTCGTCGGATATGGTCGGGACGGCTGTTTAAACTTGTCGGGCGGCCTTCTTCTACGCCAAAGCCGAACTTTGTGGCGATTTTGACTTCGTTCCGAACAGTATGTAAAGCTTCGCCGACCCATTCTTCGCTGGTATAAGGGCCATAGACTTCCGCAGTGTCAAAAAAGGTTACTCCTTTTTCAAAAGCTCTGCGTATCAAGGAGATCATTTCGTTTTTATCGTACTTACCACCGTAGTATCCGACCATCGGCAAACAACCCAGCCCGATCGGAGAAACATTTAATGTTCCCAGATGACGAGAGGCAGCAAGTTTGCTCTGCAGCCGTTTTTCCTGTTCGGCAGAATGTGCGAATACACGGGAAATTCCGCCCGCTGTTCCTGCCAGCATCAGGGTTGTTCCGGCGGTTATTTTTAAAAATTCTCTGCGGTTCATTTTATCTTCCTTATTATTATTTCAGGATTTCCATTCTGGCGGTAAAGCCGCCTTTCTGCGTCGCAAGACATTCCAGTCCGCTTTCAATTTTCCCCAGTGGGATCAAGTTGTTGTCCATAACGGTGCCGTGATTTTTGTAGAAAAAGCCCATATTCCCCCACGGCGCATAGATGAACATTTTGCCCGCGTCGGCAACCATACCGCGCGGGGCTTTGTCCAGAGCAACAGGTTTGGAAAAATTGGTGATTTTTTCTTCTCCCGCAAAGTCGATAAATTCGAACGATGCCGGCAGCAATTCGATGACCTGCTGTGCGGCGGCATTATCATACATTGCAATAATAACTGTTTTGTCATTGAAACTGAGTTTGATTTTCACTGTGCTGCTCCTTTCGTCGGCGTGAACCGCTGTGATGGAAAAGAAGGAAAATAAAAGAAGAAACGTTAGTACTGGTTTCACGGTTATTCTCCGTATATCGGTTGATACGTGTCGATTTCGGCTTCTTTGATCAGGTTTACGGCCGTCATTACATCGGGCAGGCCGATATAAGGCGCGGACTGAACCATAGCGGCCAAAAGCGTTTCTTTGTTATTTCCGGCTTTCAGGTTGCCGATAATGTGGGCGTTAAGCTGTTTTTCGGCGCCGAGCGTTGTCAATACCACCAAAGACAGCAGTTCTCTTTGTCGTATACTCAGTCCTTTTCTGGTATAAAAGTCACCGAAACAAAATTTTGTCAGAATGTCGGGAACCGCTTTCGCATATTCTTTCGGCAGACGGCGCATGGCGGTTTTGATTTCGTTGCCGTATAAAGGTTGTTGAATTTGCTTGCCGGCCGAAAATCTGCTTTCTTCCGTTACGGTCGCCTGGTTCTCCAGCGGCAGCTTTATTCCTTTTTCCCGCAAAACGTCATTTAAAACGGCAACGGCGTTTAATGTGCGCGGAAACCCGATGAAAGGAGCGCATTGATAGATAGTTTCCCTGATTTCCACAGGCGTGTTGCCGACGTTCAGCGCTGCATTAACATGGGCTTTTAACTGAGGAAGCGTCTGCAGGGTTGTCAAAGCGGCAACCGTGATTAATTCGCGGGTTTTATCGTCAAGGCTGCCGATGTAAAATATTTCGCCGAAAATAAAATTCTGCAAAATATTCATCAATTCGGGATCTGTCGGATCAGCGCTGCGTTTTGACGCAAACAGCTGTTCGTATTTTTGCTCTGCCGTCTGTATTCTGTTCATGACTGCCTCTGTATTTGCAGCGTCGGTTTTCGCCGGGAAAAACGGCAGGATCGCCGCCATAATATATTTGAATAACTTCATCGGACACTCCGTTGTATCTGAAATGAATTTATGAGATAATTATGTTTAAAACGGGACAAAGAATCTAATATCGTTTTTTTATCGGGCTATAAGAAAAATTTATAGAGAGGGCATGTGGATTTAATACAGTTGCGCTATTTTAAAAAAATTGCGGAATGCGGCACGATGTCGCAGGCGGCCCGAGATCTGCATGTTTCCCAGCCGGCTTTGAGCGCTGCCGTCAAAAGGCTGGAAGAAGAATTGTCCGTCCGTCTGTTTGAACGCGGAAAAAGCAGACTGATTTTGAATGATACAGGAAAACTGGCGCTGACTTACGCGTCCGTTATTCTGGAAAAAGCGGAAGAAATGAAAAACACGTTTCGCCGCTGCGTTCGCAGAAACGGAGTTTTGTCTTTGGGGTTTTGCGATCCCGGTCCGATGCGGTTTTCCGTTCCTTTGTTCCAGACAGCCTGTCCCGGCATTGACGTTACGTCGGAAATTATGGAAAATGAAAATGACGCATTGCATTTTTTGCTTTCCGAGAAATATGACGCCGTCATTTCTTTAAAACGGATTGTTCATCAGGACGCGGAATGTCTGCCGTTTGCCGAAGAAGAATTAATGCTTTCCGTTCCGGCAGAACACGTTCTGGCGCGCAGAAAAAGGGTCTGTCTGCTTGACGAAGATCCTCTGGAAATTGCCGTTTACTGCGGTTCGGGGGCGTATGTCCGGCGGCTGCGGCCGTTTTTGGACAGGCTGGCCGAAAAACATACGGTAAAAATTTACGATGATTATTTTGTTTTCAAACAAATTCTGGATCAAAAAAAAACCGCAACATTTACAACCCGGCTGGTACGACAATATCGTCATGACGGAGACGACCGCATTTTTATTCCGCTGACGGATACGGGCGTTACGGCAGTTTATCTGATATCTTATTTGAAAAAAAATAAAAAATACGTTAGCGCACTGCTGGACTGGGTCGCGGAAAACCCTCCGACGGCACGGGAATAAAAGACTGTTTTTCGATTCCGTGTCCTTTGAAAGAGGACAGGCGCCGCCTGCGGGATCTGACGGATTACCTGGCCGTTCATCAAACGGAACTTTGGGCCGCGCCGTCCGGTTCGTCGGCGGATTCTTCGGCTTTTCTGCGCCGGTAAAGCGTCAGTCCGATTTCGTCCAGAATGGCGTTCATTTTGCGTTCCAGTTCGGCCAGTTCGCGTTTTTCCCGGTTTTCCTGCGTGATTTCCAGTGTTTTTAATTCCTGATAGGCTTCCATGATTTCTTCGCGCATCAGGATTATTTCCTGACGGTTGTCTTCCAGTGCGCGGTCGACGCGTTTGTTTTCTTCGACGTGCCAGTCGACGTACGCCCCGAACGTCAGCGCGGCGACCGGGCTGACGTTGGCGGCTTCTTCTTCCTGTTTGAAACGTTCGGCCAGCAGAACTTTACGATTGAGCAAAGCCTGTTCAAAACGCAGCAAAGCGCCCAGTTTTCTTTGCTTTTCGTCCAGTTCGAATTTATGGACGCGGATCAGCGTTTTTAATTCGTTTTTGGCCATGTTCTACCGTTTATTTTCTTGCCGCGTTTTGGCCGGGCGGCTGCTGCGATAAGATATCTTTTAACTCTTTATAACCCGTGACAAAATCAACTTTGTCTTTTTTCTTCTGCGCCAGAAAGGCTTCCAGCTTGTCATAATAAAAGATCGCTTCGTCGACTTCCGGATTTGAACCGCGTTTATAAGCGCCCAGCCGAATCAGTTCCGCCATGTTTTCATAGGTAGCGATCAAAGCGCGCGCCCGGTTGACCAAAGCGTTTTCTTCGTCGTTATTACACCCGGGCATCGTACGCGAAATACTGCGCAACAGGTTGACGGCCGGATAACGGTTTCGTTCGGCGATCGCGCGTTCCAAAACGATATGCCCGTCCAAAATACCGCGCACGGCGTCGGCAATCGGTTCGTTGTGGTCGTCGCCGTCCACCAGCACGGTAAACAGCCCCGTGATCGATCCCAACCCGATCGGGCCGGGACCCGCGCGTTCCAACAACCGCGGCAGTTCGGCAAAAACCGTCGGCGTATACCCTTTGGTCGCGGGCGGTTCTCCGGCGGACAGACTGATTTCACGCTGCGCCATGGCGAAACGCGTAATGCTGTCCATCATGCATAAAACGTTTTGCTTTAAGTTTCTGAAGTATTCGGCGACCGTCATGGCGACATAAGCGGCCTGGCGGCGCATCAGAGGGCTTTCGTCAGACGTCGCGACGACGACGACGCTGCGCTTCATGCCTTCTTCTCCTAAATCATCTTCAATAAATTCGCGGGCTTCGCGTCCGCGTTCGCCGATTAGCCCCAAAACCGTCACGTCCAGCTGCGTATGGCGCGCCATCATCGCCATCAAAGACGACTTGCCGACGCCGGAACCGGCGAAAATGCCCATACGCTGCCCTTTGCAGACGGTTAAAAACGTATTGATCGCACGCACGCCCAGATCGGCTTTGCCGGCAACGCGTTCCCGCGAATGCGCCGGCGGCGGTGAATTATGAATCAGGCAGGGCGTTTTTCCCTTGATCAGCGGCCCTTTGCCGTCGACGGGTTCCCCCATCGCGTTGATGACGCGCCCCAGCCAGGAAACGTCCGGAAACAAAACGGGCATGGCGTTGCTGACGTCTACCTGATTGCCCGGTCCGACGCCGTCCAGATTCATAAACGGCATGGCCAGCACTTTGTCATTGTTGAATCCGACGACTTCGCAGACGACTTTTTTTCCGCCGCGCGCGCAAATACGGCACCTGTCGCCGACGGACAGTTCCGCGCGTATGCCCGATATTTCCACCAGCATGCCCTTGACGGCGCAGACAGAGCCGTAACAGCGGTATTCCGGCAACGCGCCGATGTCGTTAATCAGGTTTTTTACATAACCGTTCATGCGTTCTTTCCGATTTTTTTATTTAATATAGTCTTTCATCAAGGCTTTGTCGCCTTTTTATCAAAAAAAATTTATAAAAATGAAATTTTTTTATTTTTGAGCAAATTAGGTACTTGTATTTGCGATTCATACAACATAAAGTTAATAAGTTATTAATTATTCTGCCTGAAGAAGGAAAATCCAATGCGCGTTTTGTTGGTTGAAGATGATAAAGCAACAGCCCAGACGATAGAGGCTGTTTTGCATAAGGAAGGCATGGTCGTCGATACGACGGTTTTAGGCGAAGACGGTTTGGAAATCGGCAAACTGTACGATTACGATATTATCATACTGGATTTAATGCTGCCCGACATGGACGGATATGAGGTTTTAAAACGGTTGCGCGCTTCAAAGATCAGCACGCCCGTTTTGATTTTGTCCGGTTTGTCCGGCGCGGACAAAAAGGTTAAAGGATTGTCCACGGGCGCGGACGATTATCTGACGAAACCGTTTGACAAAGCGGAACTGGTCGCCCGTATCCGCGCTTTGGTCCGCCGGTCGAAGGGGCACCCGGAATCGGTAATCCGCACCGGGGCAATCGAAGTCAATCTGGATACCAGAACGGCTTTCGTCAACGGCAAGCCTTTGCATTTGACGGGGCGGGAATACGGTATTTTGGAACGCTTGTCGTTGTCAAAAGGAACAACGTTGTCGAAAGAACAGTTCCTGAATCATTTGTATAACGGCATGGACGAACCGGAATTGAAAATTATTGACGTGTTTATTTGCAAACTGCGCAAAAAAATTGCCGAAGCGACCGGCGGGGACGATTATATTGAAACCGTCTGGGGGCGCGGCTACGTTTTGCGCGAACCGAAAAAAGAAGGTTAAGGAAAAAAGCTCCCGAGAAATCGGGAGCTTTTTTTTATGTAATCCTCATTACGGAAAAGCAGCCGTTCAGTCGTTTCTTTCTTGAAAGAACAGCGGCAGAACGGTATTCTGTTTCCGTGTCGGCAACATCGGGTTGTCGGTAAAGTGCCTTAGCGGGTGCGAGAGTCGTAAGAAACTCTGGTTACACCGGTGCAGAGATGCGCCGTTATTCGTTTTGCTTATGGCAAATACGAAAAGTATCCCCGGCTGTCTTTATTGATGGTTCGGGGAGCTTTTGGCGTATGTTCAGAAGCCCCGATTTGTATCGACAGGCTTTAAAGGTCAAAAGGATCAATGTGTAACTTGATTTCTTAACTCCCCGACCGCTGAAAGGCGGTCTTTTTTTTGAATGACGGAGAGTGAGTATGAAAAATAAAATACTGATATCGGGGGTGTTGATCGCATTATCAGGATGTTCCAGTCCTATGATTTCTTATGACGCATATGAGGAACAACCGGTCGTTTTTTTATCAAACGACGCAATTAACGATGAAAACATACAAAAGGAATGCGGGATCAAAAAGTGCAGTATTTCAGGTGAAACTGTTGATTGCAATCCAAGCAACAGTTCCGGAAAAACAGAGAATATTATAGATACACGATACCGTTTTTTGGGAAAATCGGAAACGGAATATTACTTCTCGGAATATCATCCTAAAGACATCCTTTTTTCACGGCGATCTGCTGTGATTTCAGTAAAAGACCGGAATAGTAAATGTTTCATATCCGCTCGCGAGAAGATGAAGGAGCGGAAGACAGAACAAGAAAATGCAAAAAAAGCGGAAGCTGAATTAAAAGAAAGAGAAAAAGAGGAAAAGCAAAAACAGTTCGCTGAACAAAAGAAAAAGGCTTTGCCAAAATCGGAAAAAGATCCGGTTATTCAAAAATTAAAAAAAGAAGCCGGTGAGTTTTTAACGTTTGAGCTTTGTCCCGCCCGTTATGGCGATTTGCGTTGGGGAAAACAGGAACTCGCTATGGAAGCGGAAGTGGGGCGTTATTTACTTTTACGCAACGATTTCCTCCGTTCCGGAAAGAATATGGGCGTTTTGTCGCCAACCGATGCAGATAATGCCAAACTCGACTATTACAAGGAAACATTCCAATATTCCTTATACCGTTATCATCAAAACGATCCTGAAAGCGTTCGAATCAGTTTTGAAAAAACGCAAAAACGTTTAAAGCTTTCAATACGGGATAAAATGTCCAATCGTTTGGAACAAATCGTTTTACGAAAGGACGGGAACGAAATCAGTATTGAAAAATATCTGAACTCGGACAGAATCATGGCCGATTTGGATGAAAACGTGTCATTCTTCTGCTATGGAATATGGAGGTAATTATGAAAAAGTATTGGTTGACAGACGAAGAATTTGAAAACGTCTTGCCAAAACTGAAAGAACAGGCGGGAAAAAAGGAAGAATGGAAAATTTATCCGACGGATATTTCCGTTGAAGTGAGTAATTGCGGACGTATTCGTCAGAACGGTCAAATCCTGCCAATGACAGAAGTTGAAGACGGTTATTTGTATGTTTCGACGAAAAACTTCAAGGCAAAAGTCTATCGGCTTGTTGCTGAAACCTGGTGCATTAATGCCGATAAGCCTTCCGCATATGACACGGTTCATCATATTGACAATAACGGATATAACAATACACCCGAAAATTTGATTTGGGTAAACAAAGAACAGCATAGCCAGATTCATTCGATTAAATAAATCGATAGAAAAAGAGTCGCTCAATCGAGCGGCTCTTTCACCAATGGATTCTTTAGCGTCTTAAATCCATGTCGTTGATAACAGAAAGGGGATTTTGCTAAACGATTTGAAATTCGTAATACGAACGCTTGCCGGTGAACTCTGTGTTGCATTACGATAATTCTAAGATGTGAAATCCGCCGATATTTTGCGTAAAGATCCGGTCGTGCGAAACAATGATGACCGATCCCTGATATTCACGCAGAGCGTTTTCCAGAATTTCCGCAGACCGGATATCCAGATTGTTTGTCGGTTCGTCCAAAATCAAAAGGTCGGGCCGGTCTTTGGTTCCCAGAACGGCGGCCAGAGCGGCTTTCAGCTTTTCTCCGCCGCTCAGGTTTTTAACTGTTTTCAGCGCGTCTTTGCCGCGAAACTGAAAATTGGCGGCTGCGGCGTACGCTTCGTTTACGGAAATTCCCGGATTTAAGTCAGTGATGTTGTCTAAAACCGTTTTTTCCGCCGTCAGCAAAGAAAGATCCTGAGATAAATAAGCCGCTTGCCCTTTCAGCCTGACGGATCCCCGCGCCGGCTTTAAATCCCCCAGTATCAGGCGGATCAAAGTCGTTTTGCCGCTGCCGTTACCGCCTTGCAAATGGAGCTTTTCTCCTCCTTTTAAAGTCAGATTGAACCGGCGGAACAGCGTCCGGTCTGCAAATCCGAATGACAAATCCGAAATTTCCAAAACGGTGTCTTTTAAAAACGGTTTGGCGGGCAGGGGAATTTTGACGAAGTCTTCGCGTAATGACAGCTTTACTTTATAAAGTTCGTCTTGCCGTCGGGTCAGTTTTTCTTCGATTTTTCTGATTTTTTTGGCCTTTGTCTCCTGAGCGGCGCTGCCCATGGCGTTAGCCTGGATTTTTGTGAATTTTTTTGAATTGATTTTCTTTTGCGCCGTGCGTGCTTGCTTCCCCGTTGAATTTTCGATTTCCCGTCGGGCAGCGGTTAAACGGCCCGTTTCATTTTGCAGGCAGGATTTTTGATCTTGCAGCCGCTGCTTTTCGCGTCTTTTTTCCTCTTGGTAAAAAGTATAATTCCCACCGTACTTTTTTAATCCGTTTTCGGATAGCTCTAAAATACAATCCATGCGTTCCAGCAAATCGCGGTCGTGCGAAATGATAAAAACGGTTTTCGGCGTTGCGCGGATATAATCGTAAAAAACGTTTCTGGACGGCGTGTCCAGATTGTTCGTCGGTTCGTCAAACATTAAAATGCCCGAGTCGGATAAAAAGACGTTCAACAGCAGGATTTTTTCGCGTTCTCCGCCGCTCAGACGGCTGAAAGAACAGGAGAGGTCGACAAAACTTAATCCGAAGTCGGACAGAGCCCGTTCGGTTTCCGCCCGGATATTCCAGCGCGATCCGATCAGGTCAAATAAGTCTTCGGTACAAAATCCCGCATTGACTTTTTCGATTGCCTCCAAGACAGGCTGCACGCCCAAAGCGTCGGCGACGGTTTGGTTTAATTCCGTTTCCTGCGGCAGAAAAGCGGGCGCTTCACCGCGGACAATATTGCCGCCGGACGGGAACAAGACTTTTTCGGCCAGTCGGAACAGCGTTGTTTTTCCAATGCCGTTCGGACCGGTCAAAGCGGCTTTTTCACCGCGGGAAACGTCAAAAGAAATCCCGGAAAACAGCGTTTCGCCGTTTGGCAGGACATAGGATACGTCGTTAAACGAAAGAAAGTTTTCAGGCATAAAACCTCCGCGTAAAAAATAAAACAAACATCAATGAACTGTTTGCTTATTTCCGCATGGGCTTATACCTCCGTTAAAATGAACGATTATTCTTTTAACAGAAAAAAGAGCCGGAAACAATCTTTTATTATCGGTTCTACTGTTTGATTTTTCAGGAAAATGCAGTAGACGAAAGAACATTAAAAATGTAAATTAATAAAAACTGTATTTTAAGGAGCTTTTATGCCGCTTTCCAAATTAAACACGCTGGTTTTTCCCCGTATTTTAAACGCTTTGAATGATAATTTGTTTAAAACGACCCTGTTGACGCTGATCGCCGTGCGTATTACTCAGCAAACGGCCGATCCGTCGAATATTGTCGCGGGACTTCTGATCCTGCCGTTTTTTTTGTTTTCTGCCCGCGCCGGACAGCTGGCCAGAAAATATAACCGCACAAAACTGACCCGTTCTTTGAAATTAATGGATTTGGCTTTGATGCTGCTGGCGGGCGGCGTGCTGTTTACAAAAAATATCGGACTGTTGATCCTTTTGCCGTTTTTGTTCGGCGCTCTGTCCGCCTTTTTCGGGCCGATGCGATACGCTTTTCAACCCGATCAACTGGAAGACAGCGATTTAAGCGCCGGAGACGCCTATACTGAAAAATCGACTTATTTCAGCATTATTTTGGCGCTGTTGTTCGGCGTTTTGCTGCCCGTGCGGCTGGCGGCTTCTTTTTTAATCGTGTTTGCTTTGGTCGGTTTTCTGACGACCCGTTCTGCCGATCCTGATCCCGAAGAAAAGAATATTCCCCGGAATACGCCTAAAGATATGTTGGCCGGCATTTGGAAAACGCTGCGCACCGTGCGCAGATATCCGCTGATTTTCCGCAGTATTTTGGGAACGACCTGGTTTTGGTCGATCGGGCTGCTGATTATGCTGCAAATTTATCCGCTGACCGAACGGGTGTTTAATACCGATAATTTTTCGGCGGCGTTTTTGCTGATTATTTATGCCGCCGGCGTCGGAACCGGCGCGGCGTATTGCCACCGGTTGTTAAAAGGCATTGCGCATACGACGTTTGTGCCGATCAGCACAATCGGCATGGGCGTGTGTTTTCTGGTGCTGTTTTTCCTGACAAAAGGATATTCAGCGCCGGTTGACGCCGTGCCGTTTGTCATGTTTATCTTGCGTCTGCGGGTTATTTTGTTCGCGGTTTTCCTGTTTTTGCTGGCTTTTTTCTGCGGCATGTACGTTGTGCCGCTGACGGCACTGATCCGGTTTAAAGCTTCGGCGGCAAACAGATCGACCGTTTTTGCCGCGTCCAATTTGATCAATGCTGTCGGTATTGCCGTTATCGCCTTGATTTTTATCGGGCTGCGCCGTGCCGGGCTGGATATCGCCGATCTGTTTTTATTCGCGGCGGTTGCCAGCTTTTTTGTGTCGATTTATAACTGTTCCGTTCTGCCGGCGGCTTTGCTGCGTTCAATCGCGCAGACAGTGCTGGAATTTTTCTACCGCGTTACCGTTAAAGGGTTGCCGAATTTCCAGGCGGCGGGGAAAAGGGTGCTGATTATCGCCAATCACACGTCTTTGCTTGACGGGCTTTTAATCGCTGCCTTTATGCCCGAAAAAATTACCTTTGTCATCAAACCGGAATGGGAAAATAAATGGTTCGCCCGGTTTTTCAGCCTGATGGTTGACGTGTATCCGCTGGATTTAAACAATCCGATGTCTTTGCGTTCTTTGGTCGATTTGATCAGGAAGAACAAAAAAGTCATGATCTTTCCCGAACGGCGCGTCAGCGTGACGGGCGCTTTGATGAAAATATACGAAGGGGCGGGACTGGTCGCTGAAAAAGCCAACGCCAATATTTTGCCGATCCGGATCAACGGCGCGCAGTATTCAAAACTGTCTTTGCTGAAAAACAAAGTCCGTACACAGTATTTTCCCAAGATTACGATGAATATTCTGCCGCCGAAAAAATTTGACATTGATCCGTCATGGACGGGGCGGCAAAGATCGCACGAAGTATCCAACCAGCTGTATGACATGATGGTTGAAATGCTTTATGAATCGTCAAAGATCAATGAAAACCTGTTTGTTTCATTGTTGAACGCGGCCAAGATCAACGGCAGAAATCACGTGATTGCCGAAGATATCAGCCGCAAGCCGATCAAATACAAGACTTTGATTTTAAAAAGCTATGTTTTAGGCAAAGCGATCGAACGTTCTTTTCCCGAAGACGAAAGGCTGGGCATTTTGATGCCAAACGTTTTGGCGAACGTCGTCGCTTTTTTTGCGCTGCAGAGTGTTGATAAAGTTCCTGCCATGCTGAATTTTTCAACGGGCGTGGCGCAAGTTTTGTCGTGCGTTAAAACCGTTCAGCTGAAAACCGTCCTGACCTCAAAAAAGTTTATTGAAAACGCTCATCTGGAAAAACTGGAAGAAGCTTTAAAGGAAAACGGCCTTAATATCGTTTATTTGGAAGACTTCGCCGCGCAAATCCTGCTGACTGACAAGTTAAAAGGCGTCGTGTCATATCTTTTTTCCGCCAAGCCGAAAAATAACGCGGAACACACGGCCGCCGTTATGTTTACGTCGGGTTCCGAAGGATTGCCGAAAGCCGTTTTCCTGTCGCACAGAAATTTTCAGGCGAACCGTTATCAGGCGTTAAGCGTGATTGCTTTGACCTCTGCGGACGTATCGTTTAACGCTTTGCCCATGTTCCATGCGTTCGGGCTGGGGGTCGGCACGCTTTTGATGATTTTGACCGGCGTACGGACGTTTTTTTATCCGTCGCCGCTGCATTACCGCATTGTTCCCGAACTGGTATATGAAACCAATGCGACGGTACTATGCGGGACGGATACGTTTTTTGCCGGTTACGGCGCGATGGCGCACCCGTATGACTTTTTCGCGCTGCGCTATGCGATTGTCGGGGCCGAAAAGCTGAAAGCCAGTACGGCCGAATTATGGATGCGCAAATTCGGCATTCGTATTTTGGAAGGCTATGGCGCGACTGAAACCAGTCCCGTCATTTCGATCAATACGCCGATGTATATCCGCGAAGGTTCCGTCGGCCGTCTGTTCCCCAAAATGACGGCCAGACTGGAAGAAGTCCCCGGAATCAAAGAAGGCAAAAAGCTGCTCACCAAAAAGGATGTTAACAACATGGCATGGCGCTGGAATACGTATGCTGCTGGTATCCGGCGATAATGTCATGCAGGGGTATATGTTCGCGGACAATCCGGGCGTTTTGGTTCCGCCGAAAGACGGCTGGCACGATACGGGCGACATTGTTACGATTGACAAAGACGGTTTTGTCTTTATTCAGGGACGGGCGAAACGTTTTGCAAAAATCGGCGGAGAAATGATTTCTCTGACGGCCGTAGAACAGGTATTGTCGAAATTATATCCCGACGCGGTGCAGGGAATTGTTGCGGTTCCCGATCCGAAGAAAGGCGAAAGGCTGGTTTTGATTACGACAAAGCAGGACGCTGATTTATCGGAAATCCGCGCTTATATCAAAGAACAGGGCTTTAACGAACTGGGATCGCCGTCGCAGTTTATTTATGTCAAGGAACCGCCGGTCTTGGGGTCGGGTAAGTTTGATTATATTACGGCGCAGAAAATAGCCGAAAGCTACTGCCCTTAGGGGTGGCGGCGCCACGGGCATAACGCCCTCCCGGCGGGCACTACCCGTGCGGGGGAAACATTAGGTCGTGCTGGCAATAAGAAAGTAAAAAAACTGATGCCCCTGCGGCTAGCAGCCGTGCGGGGGAAACATTAGGCCGTGCCGATAGCAGGAAATTATCTTTACCTCCTAATCAACTTATTCTATCATTGCCCCCGCAGCCGGTAGGCCGGCTGCGGAGTGTCACAGCTCCTTCATAGTTATATAATCTGCCCTTCATTATGAGGGAGCCGGGGATATAAGCGCATCTGCGTCGAATAACCCGGACTGAACTATGACAGTTGTGAACTCCCTCACCTTAAGGACTAGTCCTTAAGGTGAGTTTGTTTTTATTTAACAAACTAAAAGGAGTTACAAAAATGCCATTAAAAATTCATTCTCCGGAAGAGTTCAAATATCGTTTGGCGGAAACGCTGCGTGAAGAACGGATCAAAAACGGATATAAAACGGTGTATGAATTATCCGAAGCCATGGGCTTTCCCGTCAAGACGCTGATGAATATGGAAACGGGAAACATCAGCGGTTTCGGAGAATTGTTCTGTCTGGCTCGTTTTTACGGTAAACGTGTCAAAATCGAATTTGAATAGATAACAAAAAAAAGCCCTCTGGTTCCAGAGGGCTTT
>ENA-ORPH01002765-ORPH01002765.1-human-gut-metagenome-genome-assembly--contig:-NODE-2765-length-14002-cov-4.763462_pt1 | contig 14002 bp, 13 predicted proteins | sample MGYA00242142_ERZ509074 | MGnify/ENA primary metagenome ERZ509074 (study PRJEB26280, sample SAMEA2338724) | human gut metagenome | biome: human gut; feature: human-associated habitat; material: faeces...
GACGGCAGCTTTGGCGATATGCAGGAATTGTGTTTCGGTGGTGGTCAGGGTCATGTTCGTGTGCCGAGCCCTTTCTTTGTGTGATTCGATGGCGTGCGCGACAAGCAGCGACGCCGCGCCGAGCAGCGCGCCGAGCGTGTTGCAGAGCACGTCGTCCGTCTCCGCAAGTCCCAGCGCGAAGCGATACTGCGCGTACTCGATCCCCGCGCTGAGCAGGCAGCCGGCAAGGGTTGTGACGCCGATCCGAAGCCAACGGTTCCACCGGCGCGGCAGGGCGTTCGAGAGCGTGAGGCCGAGCGGGAAGAAGAGAAATACGTTCATCAGCATCTCGCGGTAGAGCTCCGGCTGCACCCGCGCAGCGGCGAGGGCGGCAAAGGGGGTGAGGATAAGGCCGCCGCTGCCGGGCACGCGGGTCAGGAGGGTGGCGTAGAGGATGATTATAACGGCCACACAAGACAACGCAAGATTTGACATCATCCATCTGCGTAGCTGAACTTTTGTGCGCAGATATCCCCAAACAGCAACGGCTATAGTGATAGCTAGAATAATACTCAGCAAAGGCTTTGAATAGATTGATTGAAACATAAAGTTTACTACTTTGTCTTTACGTACTCCAATAGCATCTTGACAATATTCAGGTCGACATTCTCGTCAAATTTTCTGGAAAATAGTTGGTCACTCGCCACGAGCTGTGAATAGTCATCCTGCGATTTCAATGGAAAATCTACACCCGATATCAAATGATAACAGGCATGCGCTGTTTTCGTGGCCTCCGACAGAAGCGCGAGCTCCACACATATCTGCGAGTACCCCCCAGTTTACGGATACGCGTTCGATAAAAGTCAAGGGACTATGACATACTGCACCCCGGATATCTTCGAAGGGAACATCCACCGCTTTTTTATCTACATGAATATAGATATCATTTCTGTCGTCGTCAATTGCGGACAAAAGCATCTGTAAAATCTTGAAGTTATTATGGCATATTATTAAATATGCATGTCTATCTTGTGACTGAACAATATTTGCATCAGGCATAGCAGTTCCCCTCAAATTACACATGATTTATTTTGAAAATACTTTGCGGGCAATGCGAAGCAAGAGATTTTTAAAATACTGAAATTCATCTCTATTTCGGAAGCACAAAAAGAAAATTAAGTTGGGGACTATACAACAAATCAGGAACTTTAACAATACATTGGCTAAAGCTGTAAGTTGGATTTCTCTGCAAACGAAATAGCAAACCGCCGCAGTAACGACAAGAATGGCAGCATATTCTCCGTAACTTTTGTAGTAACTCCACACTTTTTCTCTAAATCCATACTTGAACACTGCGTATGGCTCGTACCACACATTTGTTAATAGCCGAGACGCTGCTGTTGCCAGATAAATTCCCAATAGCCCCCAAAGATTTCCCCACCATATTGAACAAAGCAAATTTATCATTGCTGTCAGGATGAGCAAATATCTACCTGGTCTAAACAAGCCAAGTGTATTCTTAAATGTCCACACAGTGGATTGCATTCCCATAATATAAAAGTTTAGCGCAATCGCAAGTGGTATTGAAATATCCATGACATATTCTTGCCCAAACAGCAATCTCACGATATCGGAAGACACCACAAAAATTCCAATGGCAGCCCAGCCAAACAGCCAGAAATTTGCGAAGTTAATTTCATTGAATAAATTCAGTTTATCATTGTTTCCTTTAACTGCATTAAAATTTCCCACGCTCGCATTTACGCCGTTGAATACCTGATTCAAAAGCGAATTAAGTGTTGACGAGAGAAGAATATAGTTTGATGCATATCCGACAGTAATCAGGCCGCCAAAGTAAGTGATAATCATATTGTCGGTATTGTTGACTAATGTTCCGCTCAGTTTTATTACCAAAAGCGCCCGTATGTTTTTGAATAAGCTTTGCTTTTCTTCTTTTTCAAGTGGCTTAATCCGGCTATGCTTTAAAAACGGAAACTCTTTTACTGCAAGTTTGGAAATAACAACGTTATACAAAAGAGTACCTAACATTTGAATCAAAAGATATCCGATGTAGTTATGAGTGCTCAAAAGCCATATCATTTGTATGACGCTTTGAACGATTGTTATTAGATAATTCAGTCCTGTTACTATATAATTTTTTTGTGCGGCCGTAAGTAAAGAAGCTCTATAGCTAAAAAAATACGTGCTGGCCGTATTAAAAAGGAAAAGCAAATATAGAAGATAAATACTCTCATGAATATTAGGCTGCTCTCGAATTATCAGCTTAAAAAAGGGGATAAGCGAAATGCCGATGATCCCAACTACACAGCCAATAATTCGATAACACTTTCCGTAGAAGCGTACTAGTGATGCAATTTTCTCCTGATCGTCAGTAGCTAACGGCTTATAAAGAGCATAGACAATGGCGCTCCCAATTCCAAGCTCAGCAAGCGACAGCATTGCTAAAATATTTGAAAAGAGGCCATTGACACCCAAATAATCGGCAGACAGCGCCCTTGTAAAAACCATTCTGCAAACCAAGCCCAGAACTGTATTTACAACATATCCGCCGATTCCAACTGCTATATTTAACGCCGAATTAGCCGTTCTTGTCCGTTTCATTAATGAGCCCTTTCATTGCACTCAGTAGGTATTCCTGAGACTCTTCCCGCTTATAATAGAAGTTTTCATAATAGTCTTTTGCCGGAGAGAATGCACACTGAATATTTTCATCACGCAAATGCCCGCCCCATTCGATAAGGCGATCTGAACACTTCCCAATGGTTGCAAGTGTTAATAGTCTTTCAGATCGAGTTTTATTCAAGTACACAAAAAAGCGCCGATTGTAAATTATACTAAAACACATTGCGTGGAAAGAGTCCGTAAGAATAATGTCCGCTTGCGATATGTAACTAATAAAATCAAACGGGCCGCAATATGACAAACTATGTACTTCAATATCTGGAAATATTGCGCGAATGCTGGGATCTCCAAAATGCAGAATTCTCTTGTTGTACATCTTTGCCAACCGATATGCATCCTGCATAATATATGGATTATTTCTCACACAGTACACTAAGATATAATTGTCAATGGCCACGTGGCACTCATACCGGTGCCAAAAATCACGGCCAACCAACATAACTGGATCAACATTTACCATTACTTGCTTTTTCAGCATAGACTGAATCAAATCAACTGACGCTTCTTCTCGCACCCCAATATAATCAATTTGAGCGAACATTTCTGCAGCTTTTTCTTTGATTTCATTCGGATATTCTGAGAGTCCGATACTTGCTGCATAAGCAATTTTCTTACAAGGCTCCGAAACCGTTCCGCCCCAATATACTGGATCTAAGCCTTGCGTCAACGATGTATTCCATATTTGATCACTGCCGAGAATAATTCCCTTATATGACGCATCAAGTTTGAACTCTGCTGATACATACTTTCCTGTAAGCGGCAATAGTGCCTCCGCCTTTTTGAATTTCCTTTTTCTAACCAGTCGATATGGAACTTCTACGCAAAAGGAGATAAAGGCTTTACATTTTCTGGGAAACGGCATGTTTGCTGCAAGCCTTTTTTTGAAGCAAATCTTATATGGCTCTAAAAGATACTCCGGTCTATAATTGACAACCATCACTTTAAGTAACGTCCTATCCTGAATCCATTTACTAAGTGCAAATGCCTGTAAAAAAGCACCATAGTTTTCTGCGCAATGAAAAGTCGCAATTCCAATTTTCTCTTCTTCCACGCCAAATTCCCTCATAGTATTTCAATTATTATTTTCGACATATCATTTTTTAATTTGGAAAGATGATCACAGACAAGAATCAATGAAAAATCGCCCAACCAATATCCTATCAAATATAGGGGATGTACAAAGCAATCTCGTGCACGCAATACTTCTCGAAACTCTGCGCTACGCATAAACATATTGTTCCACTTAATTTTTTCTCGCTCCGTTTTATTAGGTGCACGCATGGTATTACGCAAGATTTTTTCGTAGAGATAAAATCTGTTATTATAGAATTTCTTTATCTGATTCTCTGGTAACATCCACTTCCGTAAATGAGTAAAGCAAGCGGTACTAAGCCTACGGTAAATATTTAATATATCAGTACGATACTTAGAGTCCAAACTCTCTTCATTGCCGCGCATATAGTTATATAGTGGTTTTGTTACCACCACAATTCTTTTATTTGCAGATGCATCAATATAGGCAAGATTAAAAAGCCAGTCCTCACCTAAGGACATATCCTCTGGAAAGCGAATCTTGGCAGTTCGGACAATATCAGCCTGATATAACTTGTTCCACGGTTCAGCATCCAGCCACATTTCGTGAAGAGTCATATAATCTTGCAGTATATAATGCAGGACTGGTTCTGACGACGTAAAATTAGGCGTTGCATTTTCCTTTTGGTATCCTGTTACGGTTTGAAAGCAACACCAGATATGGCCGTACTCTGGATTTGACCTTGCAGCTTGCAATAACATCTCAAGATAATCTGGCTCAAGATAATCATCGCTGTCACAAAATGTAATGTACTCTCCGCTTACCGCATCGATCCCTGTGTTTCTCGCTGAAGATACACCACCGTTGGGCTTGTGAATTACTTGAATGCGGTTATCCTCTGCTGCAAATTTGTCACACAATTTGTTACTGCCATCGGTGGAGCCATCATCCACAAGAATCAGTTCCCAGTCTGAAAAGGTCTGCTGCTGGATTGAATGAACGCAGTATGCTAATGAATTGACACAGTTGTAAGCCGGAACGATCACCGATACCATAATAAAACCTTTCTTTATAGCCCAATCTTCAGCATATTGCGCAAATGACAAGTAGCTGTTAACCCGTGATTTGTCATAACAAGCCAAATCCCACCTTTTGTATGGAACTGTCCTGACTGAATTGGTTGTGTCTGTAACACGTTTTCCAAATAGGCCAGCACTTTCTTACTTTCAGCCGCATCCAAGGCCCGTATCGCTAGCTGTCCCTGATAGATACAGGAAAACCAAAGATCTTTAACGGCCAGTGGTAATAGTGCAGGGAATTGCTTGTGTACATATGTGCAGCGCTGCACCTTTGCCTCGACAGCATCTAAGCGCTTCAACGAATAACCCTCGCCCATAATGCTGCCGCCGCGCTGAAGGTAGTAATATCCAACATGATCTGAAACCGACACCTTTTTAGCTCTGCCAACAGCTTGATAACTCCAGAAAACATCCTCGTGGTATTTTCCTTTCGGGAACAGAATATCTCTAACCAGCTCTGTCTTATAAAGCTTGTACCAAACCGGCTGCTTGAGCCATGATTCCTCGATGATGGCTCGCATGGCTTCCTCTTGATTTAGAACACGGCTACCCTCCCGCGTCAACATGCGAGACGATGCTCCATTCTCCCATACCATCTGTACACCGCAGGCTGCAATATCGCTGTTATCTTCTGTCAGGCGGTGATAAAGCTTCTCATACATATCCGGCGCAATCCAGTCATCGCTGTCCACAAAAGCTATCAGTTCGCCTGTAGCTGCGGACATACCCGCATTGCGGGCGTCTGATAAACCTCCGTTTGTCTTATGTATTACTCGAATCCTATTGTCCTTCTCAGCCCATGCATCGCACATAACTGGGCAATTGTCGGGTGAACCGTCGTCCACCAGAATGATCTCCAAATTCTTATAGGTCTGGTTCACGATGGAGGACACGCACTTATCAAGATAGGGTTCAACCTTGTAGACGGGGACGATTACACTAATCAGCGGATATCCCATCAGTGACTCCTTTTAGTTATAAACACTCTTCTGAAAAAAACGGCTGTATACGGCATATAAAGGCCGATAAATGCCCGGCACATGAACGATCATATTTGCCATCAGCTTTCGTTTTTTCCCAAGCGTCGAAAAAACGTCCGACTCTTCTGCAATCAGATTACGCACATAACTCAAATCTTTTTGATATTTCGAGCCTGAACCGAGCAACGCATGATAGGTATTGATGCAGGTATTTAGGTATGCCTGCCGCGCTGCATCATGCAATTCAGTTGGAGCATCCTTGCGGATAATTTCCTTGACTTTTATAGGATCATAGATTTTGTGCTCGTTCAGTTTGGCCCGTGAGGCTGAAGCGCCGCGAACAATATAGTGATAAGGGCACCAATCCTCAAAAACCGTTTGCTCTGCCGCAGAAAACAAAAAATAGTTCATCAAAAGGTCTTCGTTGATTTTTATATCAAACGGCATAATCTCTTCATGTAACAAGCTGTGGAACAAGTTCTTGTGAAAGAGCTTGTTCCACAGGCCCGGCTCAATTCTTGAGCCGGACAACAACTCCTTCAGAGCTGTTGTCTTATCTTGCTGCGCAAGATAGCCTGTGTTATGGAAGTAATGTATCCTACCATCTTCAAAACACATCTGATATCCGCAATGAGAAATATCCGCGTGATACGCTGCGGTATTTTTCAGTAGGTGCTTATACATATCGGGTTCTATTTCATCATCCCCGTCAACGAAACCAATCCATTGTCCGGATGATTCTTTAACCCCATGCAAGCGAGCCGATGTAACACCACCGTTCGCCTGAAATACAGGTTTCACTCGACGATCCTTTGAGGCATAAAGTCTCATAACATCCGCGCTATTGTCCGATGATCCGTCGTCAACAACAACGACCTCAATATTTTGATAAGTCTGCGCAAGAACGCTGTTTAAGCATCTGGGCAGTTCATTTTCAAGATTGAAAACCGGAACAATAATTGAAATCAAATCATTTTGCATAAATTATTACAGCTCCAACAGCATATCTTCCACAGCGCGGACTGTATTCTCCGTGCTGAAGCTCTTTCCGCGCTCAATGGCTTTTTCTTTGTAGTAGGCCAACTTGCCCGGATGATCAAGCAGATCTTTGATCCCCTGATAGAGCGCTTCTTCACTGTTTTCCGTCACGATACCCCATTCGTTGTATTCACCCAGCATCTCTTTCATACCAGAGACTTCAACGGTGCAGACCGGCGTTCCAACGATCAGCGCCTCGGTTGCGGCGGTAGAGAAGCCCTCTGACAGCGAACAACACACAAACAGATCGGTCCTTGCGACGTATTTATACGGGTTTGTTTGGTAGCCCAAAAAGGTGAACGAGTCCATCAAATTGTTTTCATCAATATACGCTTGGATTTTCTCCTGTTCCTCACCGTTGCCTAAAATATAACAGTGAACGGGATAGCCCTCGTCGCGCAGGCGCTTATGGATGCGTGCCAAGCGGTCAAATCCTTTTACCGATACGATCTTACCTACACCGCACATTGCAAATTCATCCGTTTTAAAAATACTGCCCAGCAATTTTTCCTGACTCTGTCGAATAATAGTCTCAGAATCATTTGTGTTGTATAAGACATATGGTTTTTCTACAGCACATAGTCCCGCAAACGCCTTCATGACTTCATTTGATACAAAACAAACGCTGTTCATTTTCTTGTAGCTATTGACAGCTTCTTTGCTGTTTCGAAAGCCAATTGAGAAGTCGCTCCTGTTATGCATCGTGCAGTGCACCCATGACACCAACTTTGTGGTTTTGGCTTGGCAACCGCTGATAATACGTACAGAGGGACCTTCCAAGTATGCGATCTCGATGTCATAGTGCTCTTTCACGCATAAGCGGTGGAGCTGCGCAGGCGTCAGCAGCCTCATCAACTTGCTGTTGCCCGGTATCGCCCGTCGGAACACCGTATGGAAATGGATATCCGGAGCAAGGAACCGTTCATTCACACCGCCACCAAAAAGCACCATCACGGTGATATCGAATTTTGATCGATCCATGTTGTTTACCAGATTGACCAGCACCTTCTCTGCGCCGCCTTGGCCAAGATCATGGATGAGGAATAGAATTCTTATCATTCACTCTAGCTCCGTATCTTAAACTTTCATTTTGATAGGATATGTTCTTTTACATAGTATTCCACGCATTTTTTGCTGTTTGCGCTCATTATTTGTTCTCAATTAAGTTTTCTGCTTTATATATATTGCAAAAACAATCCCCAACGGGATCGCAAGTAGCGTAATAGCTTTGCAAGGAGACAGTTTAATAGCCTGCGGCAGTTTTCCCGCCAATATCCCGCTCGCAACCAAATGTACAGAATGCCTAAACCTGAAAGAAAACGGCGTGTCCGGAAAACCAAGATACAATAGGCGAGTTTGCATAAAAGAGTTCGGGCTATTTCGATACTGCTGTAGTATGGAGTGACTCATCCCGGTAGGCTGGTATTCTACGAATCTGAGGTTCTCATTCATAACGAGAAAGTCATACTCCTGGCTGATCTGCAAATGGAGATAATGCGGATTAAAGTTTTTTTCTCCCGGAAACACCTTCATAGGTGCATATCTTTTGTAGAGTTCAGTGCGAACCACATTTGTTCGATCCCCGTTGTGAATTCGATACCGTCCAACCAGAAGGTCAATTAAGTTAATACTCTTTTGAGACGGAAGTGGGTCACCGATCACATTTCCATTAAGGTCGTAATCAAGTCCGACTATTCCGGCATACTCATTTGAGCCGTGCACTTTCCAAAAACAAAGAATCTTCTCGATTGCATTCGTCGGCATAAAATCGTCAGAGTCAATACATACACATAGCGGAGTTTCAATTTGCTCAATAGCGGTGTTATACGCGGTATGCAACCCACCATTTTCTTTATAAACGTATTGCAGCTCAAACTTGTGATCCTTTTTCGCCCACTCTGAAACTCGTTGTGAAGTATCGTCTTGAGACCCATCGTCAACAATAAGCCATACAAAATCTTGGCATGTTTGCTCGCACATACTCTCATAGCAGCGCTTGAGTAAATCTGCACGATTATAGGTTGGAGTAAATACTGTAATTGGTCTCACGCAATCACCCCCGTTCATGCCCATAATCTACGGGTCAGTTTTGTCAGTCTGCACATATTCTTAAACCCTATTGTCCGACATCCCCAGTAGAGGTACTTCGCCTTTTTACTTGATCCATAATGGCGAAGCACGTTCCAATTGGGTTCTAATTTTTCAAGACTTTCTTCTGGGCACTTAGAGACATGCGCTTGAACCGCAAAAAAGGTTGCAAACTGGTAGGCGGTATAAATGCTGAGAGATTCATACCGGCTTTGCGGGGCGTTTCCCATAATAGCGATACAACTGCAAATGTTATCCGCTAAGTCAAGGCAATTTTTCTTCCCCAAGCTATGTGCAATAGAGCCACTACGTTGACGGTAAAAATAGAAGTTCTCACAGATGAAATCGAATGACAATGCAGAGTTCATCAGCCGCGCACACCAATCAATGTCTTCAGAGGTTTTTCCGTTCTCAAATGGAACATCTAATAAGCATCTTCTCTTGATTAGTTTGTTACACGCTGAGGCAATATAAAGATTTTGATGTGTAAGGTAGGAAAGTTGTCCTTGAACATTCTGTATTTCGAGCGGCATAGCCGCAACATTGTTGAACTGCCTTGATATTTCCATCCCGCTTTCAGTACATTTGATGTAGGAATAATTCAGCACATCTGCATTTGTAATCTGAAGTCTATTAACTAATCTCCCCAGTGCAGTTACATCACTCCAGAAATCGTCACTATCAAGGAACGCAATATACTCGCCACTAGCACATTGAATCCCTGCATTCCTTGCAGCTGACAACCCTCCGTTCTTCTGATGGATAACCTTTACCCTGGCATCTGTATCAGCATACTGGTCACATATTGCAGGGCAATTATCAGGGCTTCCATCATCCACCAAAATCACTTCGATGTTTTCATATGTCTGGAAAAGTACGCTGTCCACGCACTGTCGAAGATATGGTTCAACATTGTAGACCGGGATGATAACTGATATTTTTAGCGTTTTGTGTTTATATTCTGGCTGTATATCCATTACCCTCTTAAATACCTCCAAAGTATCATCCTTGAAAACTCGTCTTCAAAACTACCGTTGATGGCATTGCCATAGTAAAAAAAGGCGAGGTAACAAAGAATCATAAGTATCTCTAGCCAGTACCTATCTTTCGCCGACAATCCTTTGATAATCGAAGGCAGGACAACGGCAGGAAATAATATAAAATAGCTTGCTAATCGGCCAAAGTAGTTTGCGGTACCGAATAGGCCCACAAACATAATGGATGCATAAACAAAGCTGCAATTTACAAATGTGTTCCTTTGTTCCGCAATTCGTTTGTCAGAAATACTCTGTCGAAATACCAGTGTAAGGAATACAGGAACGCTCACAACCAATACTCTGAAAATATTGACGCCTTCACCAATAAAGTTTTCCGCATCATAGCCATCACCCAGCAGCGCAGCCGCATCAATCACAGTTCCTATAATCTGCGGCAGGAACAGACCTGCTCCAACCGTAACGGCCAGCAGAATCCATGTTCCAGCAGACCACGGCCGAAAGCGGAGAAATGGTATCAGCAAAAACAACAGGATATACGGGTGAAATGTTGCTGCAAGCAAAATGATCAACACATACGGGATCCACTTTTCCTTCAGCAGATAGGGAATTGCCATAAGGCCAATGGCGATTGAGGCACACTGCTTCATGGCTGCCAGAGAAAACAAATAACCATGCGCACAAACAAAAAGGAAAATCGACAGTGTGAAGCTGCCGGAATATCGTTTCAGGAAAATGACCGCCGCAGTCACAAAGAGGATCGAATAGAACAGCACAAAAGTTTGTGCACGAAATCCTGCCGTCTTCATCAGGGAATTGAGCAGCACAAAGCCCGGATTATCACCAAGCTTCCAACTGAACCCATCCAAAATAGTCGGGAAAGCTGCCATCGTCTCGTAGCTGCTCATGTATGTATAGGTGTCGTTATAGCCGGTACGAAGGCCAGCAAAGAAACTCAGATATGCAATCAGCAGAACAACCATGCCATAGTTCAGCGCTTTGCTCGGTCGGCCATTCCATGTAAATGTGTACTTTTCACTTAAAAATGCAAGTCCGCAGGAAACGGCCAGCACGGTCCATAGTTCGCCCACTGATATCCTCCCGTATTACAGCCCATAAATGGCTTGCAGCTCCTGACGCACATTGGTATCCGCATAGAGCTGTGCCTTTTCATATCCGGCCTGTCCCATGCGATCGGCCAGCTCGCCATCGTTCAGCAGCACTGCAATTTTCTCCGCAAACGCATTCGCATCCGCCGGGGGCACCATATAGCCGGTCACGTCCGGCACGATCAACTCACGATGCCCGCGATTGTAAGATGCCACGACAGGCTTGCCCAGCAACATCCCTTCGACAATATTCATTGGCAAGCCTTCGCGGTAGCTGCAGGAAACGATCACATCTGCAATATTGGCATACCGCTCCAAATCGGTGCGGTAGCCAAGAAACTCCACATAGTTCTGCAAACCAAGCACAACAACCTCCGCCTGCAATTCCGCCAGCGTCGGGCCGTTTCCTGCCAGCAGCAGCTTCGCCTTCGGCTGCTGCTTAATTAGGATTTTCAGCGCCCGGATCGCTGTGATCTGATTTTTATTCGGCAGCAATTCGCCGGTGCAAAGCAGCAGCTTGTCATTCTCTGCATAGCCAAGCTCATGCCGCAGCTCCACACATTCTGCTTCGGACAGCTTACGATACTTTGCAGCGTTTGCACCGACACCGTGAATGCGCTCCACCTGCGTGGGAAACTTTGCCGAGGCAAGGTCATAATCCTCCTGCGTGATGGTGATAAGCTTATCCGTATAACGGCACATAAACTTCTCCACCGGATACCAGATGAGCCAGTTTTTCTTCGGCGCACCCTCATAAAAATGGAAGCCATGAGCGGTATAAAAGACCTTGGTGCCGCGCTTGCGCGCCTTTCGCGCTGCCAGCCGCCCCACAACACCGCCCACCGGCGTGTTGCAGTGGACAACATCGTAACCGCCCTCGTCAATGATCTTTTTGAGCTGTTTGTAGGCTCCAAGATTTTTCGGCGAAAACGGTGACCGCTGAAACGGCACGTCAAAAACCTGTTCCACAAAGTCCAGTTTCAAGCCGTTCTTTTCGGCAAGGTTGTTCCGTGACGCCACATGGACTTCGCAGCCGTGCTCATGCAGCATGGCCACAAGCGGCTTGTGGAACTGGCAAATATGCGATTGTACGGTGGCAACAAGTAACACTTTTTTCATGGTCATATCAAATCCTTGACTCAACTTCAAGATAGAGTCGTTCTAAATACGCCCTTTTCCTTGTGTGCTTTACGTTTGTAACTGCAATCCCAGTTTTATCAATACGTGAGTCGGCCTTTTTCCGTATTGCACCGTAGGCAGTATCATTCATTCTGTACTCGAGCGGCATCCGCAGCAACAAGTCAACAATCACCCTATTATTGTAAGGTATCGTAATCTCATAAGAAGTTCTGTGTTCTCCGGTTATTACAAGACCATTCCAACTGCTCATTCGGAATTCCCAGAAGAAAATCTCTTGCCACGGATAGTGGTAATAGTCATTTGACATATATCGATTGATATACTTTGCAAATATTTGATCCGTTTCTCTTATCAGCTTTTTATCCGTTAGAAAGACCTTATAAAGCGTTGTTAGATAGTGCGGAGTCGGCTTACTGGGGAATTTCTCTTTCACAAATCGCTTGCTGTAATAAGCACGTCCACACTCCGATACCCACGACTTTACTTCTACATCGAAATCATCTTCACTATAAAAATAGATTCGTTTCCTGATGTCATTGGCATTTATTTTTCCGATGTTTCCACTGTTGAATTCAAATATGGTTTCGAACTCTGAAAGGTTAGGAAAGTCAACATCGTTTCTTGATATATAGTATCGCTTATGCTGAAGATCCAGCGCATGGCAGAGTGATGCTGCAGCATCTGCGTCAGGAGTTTCTGTTTCGCTTGAGTCGTAACTGAAATAGCCAAAGCTATCTTGCAATCCATTAGCGCAGGCCATAGTTGTTTTGCTGTCACATCCACCAGTCAGGGATATTGCTGGTTTTTCCCATTTTTGAGAAATCAAGTAGAGATTTTTATTCAGCAGCTTTGCAATCTGCGCCTCAGCAGATGAAATTTCATCTGCTGAGGAATACTCTTTATACTCGGCTGTAGGAAAAAAACGCAACACACGTACATTCTCGGTCATTGTTACCATGTGATTCGGTATTATCCGATAGAAACCGAAATACGGCGTGATATCACCGGGCAGTTGCCGTCCAAATAATGGATAGAATTTGTATTTTGTTAATCTTTCCACATAATCACTTGTGCTGATGTTGCATATAGTTTCGATGATTGCCGTATGTGAGGTCACATATTTTTTTCCATTTAGCATTCCATAAAATGTACACTGCATTCCGGCGCAGTCACCCCAAACCTCTATGCCATCCCTTTTGACAACGATCAGCGTAAAAAGCCCTGTCCACTGGTTGAAGTAGCCGGTTCTATCTTCAGATTCAGCATATTTCCGAAGAATTTCATTCTCGTCATACAAGCCGTCGAACGGGTTATATGCATGACCGATCAGCACCAGCGAAGAATCCTCAGTTTGCAGCGCATAGTATTTCGCCTTGGGGTGTACCAACAGGCTATACTCGTATATTTTCTCAGTTTGCCATTCTCCGTAAAATGGGAATACATTGCTGTCAATTTCGGCATCTGTAAACAGATAGCCACGGGCAAAAAGAACTTCTCTGAACTTGGGAGAATCATCCGTTATTCTCTTCACTTCACCTATGCTGCTCATTTCAGATTCTCCTTTATCTTCTCCCACAGCCTTGCCCGATTTCCCTCTCCCACAAAGCTGTTATGCGGGGTCAGGAGAACGTTTTCCATTTCCCATAGTGGGCTGCTTTCGGGCAGAGGCTCTTCTTCAAAAACGTCCAGCACTGCGCAGCCGCCGCTTTGCAGCCACTTGGTCAGCGCAGCCTCGTCTGCCAGTGCGCCGCGGGCGACATTGACGAAGATCGCGCCATCATGCAGGCGGCCAAAGATCTCCTCGCTCACGATGCCGCGTGTCTCCGGCGTCAGGGCGATGCAGCACACCAGAATATCA
>ENA-ORPH01002778-ORPH01002778.1-human-gut-metagenome-genome-assembly--contig:-NODE-2778-length-13947-cov-4.674921_pt1 | contig 13947 bp, 8 predicted proteins | sample MGYA00242142_ERZ509074 | MGnify/ENA primary metagenome ERZ509074 (study PRJEB26280, sample SAMEA2338724) | human gut metagenome | biome: human gut; feature: human-associated habitat; material: faeces...
AGCTGATCCGCAAGGCCGAAGCCGAGGGCGAAGGCTACAAGGCCTCCGTCGAGCAGATGTACTACGGCAACCAGCAGTTCCTGTTCGTCTACGAACAGTTCGATGACGTCCGTCTGGTGGCCGCACCGCCCTCATCGATCGGCAAGTTCGGCGGCGATACCGACAACTGGATCTGGCCCCGCCACACGGGCGACTTCTCCGTATTCCGCATCTATGCATCGAAGGAGAACAAGCCGGCGGCCTACTCGCCCGACAACGTCCCCTACCGCCCGAAGAAGTTCTTCACCATCTCGACCCGGGGCATCGCGGAGGGCGACTTCACGATGATCTACGGATTCCCGGGCAACACGCAGGAGTACATCCTCTCGGATGCCGTGGGCTACATCGCCGAGCGCTCGGACCCGGCCAAGATCGCCATCCGCGACGGCCGACTCGGGATCATCGCCGAGGCCCAGGCCTCGGACCCCGCGCTGCGGATCCACTACGCCGCCAAGCATGCGACGATCGCCAACGCCTGGAAGAAGTGGCAGGGCGAGGTGCTCGGCATCACGCGCCGCGGCACCGTCGCCTCGAAAAAGGCCTACGAGGAGGCGTTCGACCGCTGGGCGCAGGACAAGCCCGAATACCGCCGCGTGGTGAGCGACCTCAAGGCCGAATATGCCCGGATCATGGATCCCTACTTCGCCCGCGAGATCACGCTCGAGACCCTTGCCGCGCTGCCGGGCAAATACACCCCCGAGGAGCGGGCCGAGGAGCTCTTCGCTCGCCGAGAGCCGACCGAACGGGCCCTGTGGCGCTACCTCTTCGGCGAATACGCCCGCCGCTGCCCGGCAGAATACCAGGTCCCGACGTTCCTCGACGGCGTGGCCGAATACGGATCGCCCGAGGCCTACGCCGAGCAGGTTTTCCAACAGGTATGGAGCGGCAGCGACACCACGGCCGTCAATGCCCTGCGCCGCGACACGAAGCGCATGCAGGAGCATATCGTCTGGATGCTGGGGACCAAGTCGCTGCGCAACCTCACGAGCAGCCGCCTCAACGCACTCTACACGACCTACATCCGGGGACTGCGCGAATGGGACGGCGAGCGGGCCTTCTACCCCGACGCCAACCTGACGCTGCGCGTGGCCTACGGCTCGATCGCCGGCTATGAGTATGCCGACGGCGAGTACCACAAGCCGCTGACGACCCTCGACGGCATCATCGCCAAGGACAACCCCGAGATCTACGACTACGACATCCCGCAGGCGCTGCGCGACCTCTACGCATCGAAGGAGTACGGACGCTGGGCAACGGAGATCGACGGACGCCGCACGGTGCCGGTCTGCTTCCTGGCCTCGAACCACACCACGGGCGGCAACTCGGGATCTCCGGTGCTGAATGCCCGCGGCGAACTGGTGGGCATCAACTTCGACCGCACGTGGCGCTCGACGATGAGCGACATTGCCTTCGATCCCTCGATCTGCCGCAACATCGGTGTCGATATCCGCTACGTGCTCTTCGTCATCGACCGCATCGGCGGGGCCGGCTATCTGCTCGACGAGATGAAGTTCAGCGGGAAAAAGTGACAATTTTGGAATTTTTCACTATATTGTCCCGGCAAACCTATTAAACAGGACATGCTATGAGACATTTCGATGCATTTGTGAGATGGACGGCAGCACTGCTGCTGACGGTTCTGTCGATTGCCTGCGGCAAGGACAAGACCACGACGACGGAGGGATCGGCAATCACCGGAGGCTCCTGGAGCCAGACCGAGACCATTGAGGCCGCCGGGGCACAGAAGGATTTTTCGTTCACGGCCCGCGGACAGTGGAGCGCGCAGAGCGACAACCCCGACTGGTGCGAGGTGCTGACCCCCTCGGGAGACAAAGGCGCCGCAACGCTGCGGATCGACGTAGCCGAGAACAGCAGCGAAAGCCCGCGTTCCGCCATCATCCGGATCTCGGTGGGCAGCACCACGGAGAGTTTCAAGATCCTCCAGAAGGGTACGGCCGGAGCTCCCGAGATCAACGTGCTGGTGGACGAGGTACTGGCGGCATACTATCTGTGGAACGAGGAGTACCGGGCGCTTGACCGCGACCTGTCGCTGCCCTACAACGGGGTCTACGACAACTTCGTATACCATACGTTGATGAGCATGGAGACCAACACGCTCGACAAGAAATACAACGAGCGTTACGGGGAGTACCACATCTACTCCTACCTCTCGCGAACCCCCTCATCGGGACAGAGAAGCGCCGCGACACGCAGTGGTGTAAACCACGGTGTCGAGAAGGACGACCCCGTGCCGAGTTTCGGTATCGGCAACTACGCCCTTGTGTCGTTTGTAGACCAGTCGGGACGGCCGACGGGGCAGATCGGGCTCACGCTGTTGAGCATCATCCCCGAATCGCCGCTGGCCAAGGCCGGATTCCGCCGCGGCGACATCATCGCCACGATTGACGGCAAAACCCCGACCGAGCAAACCTACGCCACGGAGTTCACGCGCCTGATCGCCCCCTCGGAGGGGCTGAAGGTCACGCTCACCAAAAACGAGGCGAACGCACAGCCGATCGAGGTCACGTCGGTGAGTCTGGATCCCACGCCGATCATCCGCGCCGAGGTACTTGAGGGTACGCACGTCGGATACATCGTCTACGACAGCTTCGACGCCGCCTATGACAACGACCTGCTGGCCGCCATCAAGAGCCTCAAGGAGGCCGGCATCACCGATCTGGTGCTCGACCTGCGCAACAACGGCGGAGGACATGTCATCACTTCGAACATGCTCTCAACCTGCATCGGAGGCAGCGCATGCCAGGACCGCGTCTACCAGTACTACCGCTACAACGACGAGCGGATGGCCGACTGGAAACAGACCTCCGAAACGTTCGGCATGAGCTATGACCAGACGGAGAAGCTCTTCTTCGAGAAGTTCTACTACTCGAACTACTACGGCGTCTCGCTGGCGAACTATGCCCTGAACCTCAGCCGGCTCTATGTCCTCGTCAGCGACGGTACGGCATCGGCGAGCGAGGCGGTCATCAACAGTCTGAAGGGCATCGGACTTCCCGTGACGCTCATCGGTTCGAAGACCAACGGGAAGAACGTCGGCATGAATGTCTTCACGTGGAACAACATCGAAGGATACGACTACGAATTCGCCCCGATTTCGTTCCAGGGCTACAACGCCCAGAAGCAGTCGGTGGATCCGAAGGGCATCACTCCCGACTACGCGGTCAGCGAGACGGCTTCGGGAGGATGGTACGTGGATTTCGGCCCCGACGAGCCGCTCGTACACAAGGCCCTCGAACTGATTGGCGCAGCCGACGCATCGGCAACGACCCGCAGCGTGAAATCCGTCGGCGCGGTTCAGCGCGGAGGCATCCGGCAGGCCATTGAACGGCCGAACGGCATGATCCGCACGATCGACCCGAAAGAGATGTAACGCATTGCATTACACGCATACTACGGAAACGGCCCCGAATATCGGGGTCGTTTTTTTACTGCAAACCGAAACTTTATGGGCCCGAAAATTTGGTGAATAGAAATTTATGTTCTATATTTGCACTCCGAAAGTCAATCAGTATGGCTTTCAAACGTACAGGCCCAGGTGGTGAAATTGGTAGACACGCTACTTTGAGGGGGTAGTGAACAATTGCGTTCGTGCAAGTTCGAGTCTTGTCCTGGGCACCAGAAACCGCGTTAGAGGAAACTCTGACGCGGTTTTTCGTTTTCCGTGTCCGCACCGTGTCCGCATTTCATCCTGAACCACATAATCAGCATCCGTCAGGATCACCCAGTCAACCGGTTGGAGCAAGAATTGTCTGTGCGATACGGAGAGTTACCGATCATCGCATTGAAAATGCAAACCTGGCTCCATTAACAGCAAAGTGATTTACATCCCCACTCCAACGTCGAGCGTACCGTAGCAGCCGTTCGTGCGGAGGATGACTTGTCATGAAAGAGCCAGGCACCGTGACATTCAACCCTGATTGCCTACCAACATATACCTAATCCGTTCCAAAATCGGGCTGAAAAAATCATAAAAAGTGGGTATTGCCGGGGCGCTGTAACACCGGTAATTTTGTTTCCGAAAAAATAACAATCAGCCCTATGAAAATCAAATCTGTACTTATGATGTTATCCGCCGCAGTCTTTATGATGGCGTGTGACAAGGATGAAAACGGTTCGAAAACGGTCGACTTTGCAGGCAGCTACAACGGCTATACGCTGGCCAGCTGCAATTATTTCCAGAACATGATCTCGGCGGATGAGACCGTCGTCCTCACGAAAAATACGGACGGCACCGCCTCCGTATCGTTCACCTCCGCCACGTGGGGCGAATTCACCGCCACCGATGCACAGGCGAGTGTGAGCGGAGACCTCTGCACACTCTCTGGCAGCGGGCAGACGCAGATGGGCATGAACGGGAACACCTCGACCTATGACTGCACCTTCACGGCCGAGATCCGGTCGCAGGACGATGCCCGGATGGAGTTCAGGATCCCGGCCGTCATGGGCGGCATGACTCTTACGTTCCAGACGGGTGGTGCTCCGGCTGACCTGTTGCTGGCCGGTACCTACGAAGGCTATACGGATGCCGACTGCTCCTATTTCCAGGATCGCTATACCGACGGCGAGCGCGTGAAGCTGACGGCCAACGGCGACGGCAACGTGAAGGTTGTCTTCGAATCCGCCTCGTGGGGAACCTTTACTGTTGAGTCGGCCACTGCGACCAAAGAGGGCGAAGAGTACGTCTTTACGGGCAGCGGCAGCGTGGCCATGGGAATGGGTGACTCGACCAGCAACTACGACTTCACGCTCAGTGGCCGCACAAATGCCGCCAAGGACGACTTCTCGATCGCATTCAACGTACCGGCCGTCATGGGCGGACTGACCGTCACGCTGCTGCCGGGAACGGCTCCGACTACGGAAGAGTAACTCTACGAAAAAGCGAGATTGGCCATGAACTGCAAACAGGCTGGGCTGTTCTTGTCGGGAGCGTCGCTGCTGTTGTCGCTCCCGGCCTGCAACGGCATCTTCGAGGGGATTTATGACATGCCCACGTCCGAGACCGGCAACGAATACGGGTTTATCCTCATCGACGAAGGAGCCCGCACAGGACGGATCTATATCGACGCCACGGATTACACCGAATGGCATTATGTCGATCTGCAAGGCAAACAGGTAACAACAACACACGTGGGTGACGCAACTCCCGAAACGTGGGATTTTGCCGTACACCGATACGACACGAAGACCAACGGCGGCACCGTCTGGGAAAGCCAGGCGGGGTCTTTCGATGCACTTCCGGCGCCCGAATCGGTTTCCGAAGAGCAATGGACGGAAGATGAATGGACCACCGACCGCATCACAATCGACATGTCGCAGATGATGGACGGCATCATCCTCTATGCCGAGGATTATTGGAACCCCACTCTTTCGCGCTGGCTCAATGTAGACACCTCGACCATGCCGCCGATCTACACCCTCTCGGGGAAGATCTATCTGCTTCGTCTGAAGGACGGTACCTGTGCGGCCCTGCGCCTCGCAAACTTCATGAACGACGCCGCCGTAAAGGGTTACATGACCATTGACTACCTCTATCCCGTTGAATAAGGATGAAACTGCTGGTACTATCTCTTTTCGGATTGCTGTTTACGCTGCAGACGCAGGCCCAATACAAAATATCCGGCACGGTTTCGGATGTTGCGGGGCAGCCGCTCGCCGGGGCCGTCGTTACCGTGAAGGAGCAGCCGTCGCTCGGTACCGTGGCCGACACGGAGGGACACTATGAAATTACGCTTCCAGGCAAAGAGACGTATACGCTTTGCGCCTCGTTTGTCGGGTACGAACCGGTCAGCGAAAAGATCGCTGCCGGCCAGACCGGGCCCGTGAATTTCAGGCTTGCGGAGCGCTCCACGATGATGGATCAGGTGGTGGTGACGGCCACACGCACCCCGAAACTGTTGAAGGATGTCCCGATTGTCACCCGTGTCATCTCCGAGGCCGATATCAAACAGGTCGATGCGACGCATGTCGGCGACCTGCTGCAAAGCGAACTGCCGGGCATCGAGTTCTCCTACTCGATGAACCAGCAGGTTTCGCTCAACATGTCGGGATTCGGCGGCAATTCGGTGCTCTTCCTCGTCGACGGTGAGCGCCTGGCGGGCGAAACGCTCGACAACGTCGATTACAGCCGCCTGAACCTGGACAATGTCGGGCGCATCGAAATCGTCAAGGGGGCCGTTTCATCACTCTACGGATCGAATGCCATCGGCGGCGTGGTGAACCTCATCAGCCGCGAATCGCGGGAGCCGTGGTCGGTCAATCTGAACGGCCGTTACGGTGCCCACAACGAGCAGCGTTACGGAGGATCGGTCGGATTCAACCAGGGCCGGTTCAACTCGACGACCAACGTGCAGTACACCTCGATCGACGCCATCGACCTCTCGAAGGGGACCGACAACGCGGAGGTGGGCGATTACAGCACCATCTACGGACACACGGCGCTCAATATCAAGGAGCGGCTCGTCGTCACGGCGACCGAAGGCTTGAAGTTCACGGCCCGGGCGGGATATTTCTTCCGCGAGCGCGACGCCTCGGAGAGCATCAAGGACCGCTACCGCAGCTTCTCGGGCGGACTGAAGGGCAACTGGGCGATTACGCCGTCCGATGATCTGGAACTCTCCTATGCCTTCGACCAGTACGACAAGAGCGACTATCTGGTCCCCACGTCACGCGACGTGCGCGATTACAGCAACGTGCAGCACACCCTGCGTACGCTCCACAACCATACGTTCTCCGGGAAGCACATCCTCACCGTCGGAGGAGACTACATGCGTGACTACCTGATGTCCTACCAGTTTACGGACAACGGCAGCCATACGCAGCATACGGCCGATGCCTTCGCGCAGTTCGACTGGAACCCGCACCGGAGATTCAACCTCATTGCGGGCCTGCGCTTCGACCATTTTTCGGCAGCAAATCTTTCGCACCTTTCGCCAAAACTCGGTGTGATGTATAAGGTTGCAAACTGTTCGCTTCGGGCCTCCTACGCCGGCGGCTTCCGTGCCCCGACCCTCAAGGAGATGTACATGGACTTCTATATGGGCAATATCTTCATGATCTACGGAAATCCGGAATTGAAAGCCGAGACGAGCCACAACTTTTCACTCTCGGCTGAGTATCTGAAAGGACAGCACAGTTTCACCGTAACGGGATTCTACAATTTGGTGGACAGCCGGATCACCACGGTCTGGAACCAGGAGCTTAAAGGGCAGGTCTATACGAACATGTCGCCCCTGCAGGTGGCCGGAGCCGAGGCCAATGCGTCGGGACGATATACGTGCGGCATCTCGTGGCGCGTGTCGTATGCCTACACGCGCGAGATGATTGAGCGGGGACAGCCGCAGCTCTCCTCGACCCGGCCCCATGCGGCCACGGCGCGCCTGGCCTATGACAAACAGTGGAAGAACTACGGTCTGAATGTGTCGCTGTCGGGACGCTGGCTGTCGGCAGTCACGTGCGACGTCTATACCGAGGTGACCTCCTACGAGCAGACCGTGCGGCAGACCTATCCGGGCTACACGATCTGGAAACTGAGCCTCACGCAGCATCTGTGGCGCGGGATGGACCTCACGCTGGCCGTGGACAACCTCTTCAACTACCGCCCCGATTACTATTACAGCAACTCGCCCACGACCGTCGGTACGACCTGCTCAGTGGGCCTCGCGCTGAATCTCGAACAATTTTTCAAGAGCAAATAAGGGATGAAACATAAGATACCAATAATCTGGACAGGCATGATCCTGCTTGCCGTCGTATTGGGCGTCGCAGCGTGGAACAGCTGGTTCTCGGCCACACGCATCGCTTTTGTAAATTACCAGGCTACGACGCTCGGCCAGATTGCCCGGGCCAATGACCATGCGCGGATCCGTCTTGCCTCGGTCGAACCGTCGGAGTTTGACCGTTTGGGGCATTACGACGTGGTGCTGATGAACGGCATGGGGCTCCGCATCACAGCCGAGGAGCGGGCCGCACTCCAACGGGCAGCCGACCGCGGGCTTACAGTCATCACGACCATGGCCACCAACCCGGCCAACGAGATCGTCTCGGCGGACTCCGCGACGCTGGCTGCCGTCAAGGGCTACCTCAGCGGCGGCGGGCGCCGCAACTACCGCAACCTGCTCACCTGCCTGCGCCGCACGGCCGACGGCAAGCGGTTCGACACGGAAGAACCCGAGCCGCCCGTCGTACGCGACCTGCGGCAGTTTTACCATGCCGACCCCTCGGATCCCGGGGCGGAGGAGCTGGATTTCGACAGCGTGGAGGCCTACGAGGCCTTCCTCGCGCGGCACGGCCTGCTGAAAGCGGATGCTCCGCGGGTGATCGTGACGGGACAGATGGGTGAACCGGCTGAACTGATCGCCCGGCTCGAGGAGACCGGCAACGCGGTCTATCCTCTCCGTAACCTGTCGGCGGCGATTCAGAGCGGACAGGCCGATTCGATCCGTCCGTCGGCCGTCATCAACATGGCCCACGGACGCCTGGGCGATGCCGTCGTGGAGTATCTGACGCGCCAGAACATTCCGCTCTTCTCGCCGCTCAACGTCAACCGGATGGTCGACGAATGGGAGACCGACAAGATGGGCATGAACGGCGGTTTCCTGTCGCAGAGTGTCGTGATGCCCGAGATCGACGGCGCGATCCGCTCCCAGGTGTTGTTCGGTCACCGCCTCGACGGCGAAGGGCTCCAGCAGGTCCATGCCATTCCCGAGCGGCTGGAACGGTTTGTCGAGACGGTGAACCGCCATATTGCCCTGCAACGCGTGCCCAACAGCGAGAAGCGCGTAGCAATCTACTACTACAAAGGCCCCGGGCAGAATACCCTGACGGCCTCCGGCATGGAGGTCATCCCGTCGCTCTACAACCTGCTCGCCCGGCTCCGCAGCGAGGGCTACCGCGTGGAGCATCTCCCCTCGACGCCCGAGGGGTTGGCAGCCCTCATCCAGCAACAGGGGGCCGTTTTCAACGACTATGCCCACGGCGCCAAGGCCGAATTCCTGAAAAAAGGCCAACCGGCGCTCATCTCCTCCGAGGAGTACGCCGCGTGGACCGCTGAAGCAATACCTGCGGAGCGGATGGAGGAGGTAGTTGCACTCGACGGCCCGTTCCCGGGCCACTACCTCTCCGACGACGAGGGACGGCTGGCGCTGCCGCGCATCGAGCTGGGCAACATCGTGCTGCTGCCGCAGCTGGCCGCCGGAGCGGGTGATGACGACTTCGCCATCGTTCACGGCACCGATGCCGCACCGCCTCACGCCTATATCGCTTCATACCTTTGGGCGCGTTACGCTTTCCGCGCTGATGCCATCGTCCACTTCGGGACGCACGGCAGCCCGGAGGTCACCCCCCGCAAACAAGTAGCTCTGAGCCGCAACGACTGGCCTGACGCACTGATCGGGGCCACACCGCACCTCTATGTCTATTCGATCGGCAACGTCGGCGAGGGCATCATTGCCAAACGCCGTGCCTATGCCACGCTACAGTCGTATCTGACCCCTCCGTTCATGGAGAGCGGCGTGCGCGGCATCTACCGTGAACTGAATGCGGCAATCCAGGCCTACAACGACCTGCTCTACACCGACGGACAGCCCGACACGCGGGCCGCGGCGCTGCGCGTCAAGCGGCTGACCGTCGAACTGGGCATCCACCGCGAACTGCGGCTCGATTCCCTGCTGACCGAACCCTATACCGAGGCCGAGATCGCCCGCATTGAGACGTTTGCCGAAGAGCTTGCCGCGGAGAAGATCACCGGTGAACTCTATACGATGGGCCAGCCCTACTCCGCCGAACGCATCCGCAGCAGCCTCTTTGCCATGACCACCGAGCCAATCGCCTATTCACTGCTGGCGCTCGACCGGTTCCGCGGCCGGGCCGGCGCCGACCTTGAAAAACACCGTACGCTCTTCACGCGCCGCTACCTCAATCCGGCCCGCGAACTGGTCGGACGCCTTTTGAGCGGGACGCAGCAGCCGACCGATGCTTTTATCTGCTCGACGGCGGGCATCTCGACTGCAGAACTGGAAAAGGCCCATGAGATTCAGCGGTCGCTCTCCGCTCCGCAGGACATGATGGCCCGCATGATGGCGATGGCTTCGTCGGGTTCATCGATGCAGCATCCGGCCGGTACTTCCAAGTCGGACAAAGGGGCCTCGAAACACCCCTCGTGGATCCCGAAAGTGGGCAAACGCCCCGCAAACGCCGGACCGTCGGAGGAGAAGAAACCCGCAGCCATGCCGGCCGATGCGATGGCTGCCATGATGGGCCTCGGCAAGGAGTACACAAAGGAGGAGCGCGAGTTTGCCCGGGTGGTGACCGAACTCGAACGCACGATCCGCAACGTCGGCAACTACCGACACGCGCTTGAAGAGAGCCCCGAAGCGGAGCTTTCGTCGCTCACCAGCGCTTTGAACGGCGGCTACACGGCCCCTTCGCCGGGCGGCGACCCGATCGCCAACCCCAACACGCTGCCCACGGGCCGCAACCTCTACGCCGTAAATGCCGAGGCGACGCCGAGCGAGCAGGCCTGGCAGCGCGGCCGCGAACTGGCCGACGAGACCATCCGCCTCTACCGCGAACGCCACCACGACTCGCTGCCCCGCAAGGTGAGCTACACGCTCTGGAGCGGCGAGTTCATCGAGACCGAAGGGGCAACCCTTGCGCAGGTATTCTACATGCTGGGCGTCGAGCCCGTCCGCGATGTTTTCGGACGGGTGAGCGACCTGCGGCTCATCCCCTCCGAGGAGTTGGGGCGTCCGCGCATCGATGTCGTCGTACAGACCAGCGGCCAGCTGCGCGACCTGGCGGCTTCGCGGCTGTTCCTCATCTCGCGGGCCGTCGAGATGGCCGCCGCAGCAAAGGACGACAGCTATGAGAACTTCGTGGCCCGGGGTGTCGTCGATGCCGAGCAGACGCTTATCGACAAGGGCCTTTCGCCGCGGGAGGCGCGCGAGATCTCGACCCGCCGGGTCTTTGGCGGCGTCAACGGCAACTATGGCACGGGCATTACCGGTATGGTGCAGAGTGGCGACCGTTGGGAAAACTCCTCGGAGATCGCCGCGGTCTACCTGCAGAACATGGGAGCCTATTACGGCAGCGAGCAGGCTTGGGAGCAGGTGCAGCAATATGCGTTGGAGGCAGCCCTGGTCAACACCGATGCCGTCGTGCAGCCCCGCCAGAGCAATACGTGGGGAGCCTTGAGCCTCGACCATGTCTACGAATTCATGGGCGGCATGAATCTGGCCGTGCGCAACGTCACGGGCCGGGAGCCCGATGCCTACCTGAGCGATTACCGCAACCGGAACCGCGTGCGGATGCAGGAGCTCAAGGAGGCAATCGGCGTCGAGAGCCGCACGACGATCTTCAATCCGAACTACATCCGCGCGAAGATGCAGGGCGGGGCGAGTGCCGCTGCGGGCTTTGCCGCGGTGGTGCAGAACACCTACGGCTGGAACGTCATGAAGCCCGACGTGGTGGACAACGAGCTCTGGGACGAGATCTACGATGTCTACGTGCAGGACAAGTTCGGCATGGGGCTCCGCGGCTATTTCGAGCAGCAGAATCCCGCCGCACTGGAGGAGATCTCGGCCGTGATGCTCGAAACGGCCCGCAAGGGGATGTGGCACGCCTCGGACGAGCAGCTCGCGACGCTCGCCGCCCTCCACACCGAACTGGTCGACAAGCACGGCCCCTCGTGCTCGGGATTTGTCTGCGACAACGCCAAACTGCGCGACTTCATCGCCTCGAAGAGTTCGCCCGAGGCTGCCCGGAACTACCAGCGGCAGATCCGCGAGGTGCGCGAGGTTTCGCTCGACACGAATGCCGGCACGGTGCTCAAACGCGAGGAGTTCACCGCCTCCGACCGCACGACCACGCTGGTCAGCAACACCGTTGTCGCCGTGCTCGTCATCGGCCTCATCGCGGTGCTGGTTCTTGTGGTTCGCCGCCGGCGCAAAAAGATGGAAGAGTAATGGACACCGTCGTATTGGTCATGATGATTGTGGTCTGCTTCAACTACCTGTTGAAGCAGACCTGGCGCAAGCCCCGGTTTGTAGCCCTTTCGGCCGTTGTCTGCGCCCTGTTCGTCGGACTGGCGTGGCCCTGGGCCATCGAGCAGTCGAAAAACCAGATTGCGGACTGGCTCGCCGACTCCGCGCTGATGCTCGACCTGGCGGTTCTCCTCACGCTGGAGGTCGCCTTGCAGATGACCTTCTGTGTCGTTGCGGCACACATCCACACGGCGGGGCGCGTAAAACCCTCCGTCGTGCGGCTCTACCGCCTGCTGCGCTGGTTCCCGGGGTTGCTCGTCTTCCCGGTGTTGTTCAGCCTGTTGGTCGCCGCCATCTTCGCCCTGCCCGGCACCTCTTTCCCACTGGTGGCCTGGTCGCTGGCCGCAATTGTGGCGGTGGTGATTCCGCTGGGGCGCTGGGTATTGAAGCGTCTCCTGCCCGAACGGGAGATCAGTCTCGAACTGCTCTTCCTCGCCAATGCATTGATTGCCATTCTGGGCATCGTCGCCACGGTCAACGGCCGCACGGCTGTCGCCGGGGTCACGGCCGTCGACTGGCCCGCGCTGGGCGGCGTGACGGCCTTCGTCGCAGCGGGATTGTTGCTCGGCATGGCGGCTTTCCGCATCAAACAGAAACTTATGAATAAAAAACAGAAATAAAACCATGAATTACATCTCCGACATCCTCTATTGGATCTCGACCGGTCTGCTCGTTCCGGACATCGTCCTGCTGATCTTCTTCTTCGGGCGCTCGCTGCTGCTGATCGGCAGCTTCTTCGGGCAGTATCTCTCCATCCGCCGTACGGCCTCGCTCATCGGGCGCGAACTGGATGGGCTCACTCCGCAGACGGTCGCCACGCTTGCCGAGCGTCTTCCCAAAAAGAATCCGTCGCTGCTCGTGGTCTACCTGAACCGCCTGCTTGAGGCCCGCGACAATGCCCCTCTCCGCCAACGGCTGCTTGCCGATTTCGAGATCGAAGCCGACCGCGACCTCGCCACCTCAAAGACGCTCTCGAAGATGGGCCCCATGCTCGGGCTGATGGGTACGCTCATCCCGATGGGCCCGGCGTTGGTGGGGCTCTCGACGGGCGACATCGCCTCGATGGCCTACAACATGCAGGTGGCCTTTGCCACAACCGTCGTGGGGCTGTTCGCCGCCGCCATCGGCTTCATCACCCAGCAGGTCAAGCAACGCTGGTATCTGAAGGATTTGTCCAACCTGGAGTTCGTAGCGGAGTTATTGAAAGCCCAAACCGAGAAACGATGAGACGCAATTTACTGAAGCACGACGGGGAGAATGACCCGATGAGCGTCGTCGGCAACCTGTTCGACGTGGCGATGGTCTTCGCCGTGGCGCTGATGGTGGCATTGGTGAGCCGATACAATATGACCGAGATGTTCAGCCAGGAGGATTTCACGATGGTGAAGAACCCAGGCAAGGAGAACATGGAGATCATCACCAAGGAGGGTGAGAAGATCAACCGCTATACTCCTTCGGAGGATCAGGATTCTCAGAGCGGCAAGCGTGGCCGCAAGGTCGGCGTGGCCTATGAACTCGAGAACGGTGAGATCATCTACGTTCCTGAATAAGACATATCTCCAATAAAGCGTGTTGATCTCTCTCATATCTTTTTAACTCATTATTAAAAAGATAAGCCGCCGGAGGGACTTTGCACAAGGTTTGCCTGTGGCAACTTGTTCTGACCTTGCGTTGTCCGTCCGGCGGCATCTCTTTGCGGCAGAAAGGAAAGGTCTACTTGTTCTTTAACTTCGCAGCATCACGTTTGAGCTGCTCCGCCTCCTGGGACTTCAGCCGCGCCTGCTCGTCGAGGGCCGCCCTTCTGCGCACCAGCCGCTCGTACTTCTCGACATCCCTTCGCATCGAGTCG
>ENA-ORPH01002780-ORPH01002780.1-human-gut-metagenome-genome-assembly--contig:-NODE-2780-length-13942-cov-3.260675_pt1 | contig 13942 bp, 12 predicted proteins | sample MGYA00242142_ERZ509074 | MGnify/ENA primary metagenome ERZ509074 (study PRJEB26280, sample SAMEA2338724) | human gut metagenome | biome: human gut; feature: human-associated habitat; material: faeces...
GCGCTTGAAGCACTCTACCGCCCCTGCGTGGACTTCGACGCGGTCGGCGCGCTGTGCGACGCGGAGATCGCGCGCATCGGCGCCTACCCGGTGTGACGGAAAAAAGCCATAAGGAAAGGAGCCTGCGCGCTGCGCAGGCTCCTGCTGTTTTGATTTGACATTATACCGCGATGCGGCGGGCGCTGACATAGCCGGTGGTGTAGTAGGCGTCGGAAAGGTTGCTGACGATGACGCCGACGCCGTAGTCCGAGGCGTGGACGAACTGACCGCTGCCGATGTACATACCGACGTGCGTGACGGGCTTCGAGGTGGTGCTGCCGGGCTTCTTGAAGAACACGAGGTCGCCGGGGGCAAGCTCGTCCCACGAGACGGTAACGCCGTTTTGCAGCTGAGCGGAGGCGGTGCGGTTGATGGAGTAGCCGAGCTGTGCGCAGGCATACTGCACAAGACCGGAGCAGTCAAAGCCAACGCGCGGGCTGGCCCCGCCATAGACGTAGCTGTAACCGACGTACTGGAGCGCGATGTTCGCAAGCTCCTGCCCCTTGCTCGAAGCGGCGGCGGGAGTGTAGTCCGTCTCCTCCACATAGGCGGCGCTGACGTAGCCCTGCTCGATCTGATCCCAGCCGCTTTGGACGGACACGACCTTCACGCAGCGGCCCTTGGCGAGGGAGCCGACCTTGGAGTAGCCGGTGCCGGGGCCGGAGCGGATGTTGAGCGGACCCTGCACGACGCGGATGTAAAGCTGCTCGAGCGCCTCCGCGGCGGTGGCGGCCTCGGTGTACGCCGCGTCGATGTAGCCACTGCCGATCTGATACCAGCCGTCCTGCGTGCCGAGGACCTTGACGACCTTGCCCTGCGCGAGCTCGTCCGCGACCGCATAGTCTGTGGACGGACCGGTGCGGACGTTGAGCACGTCCGCCGTGACCTTGACATAGGTGCTCTCACTCTGCGCAGCAGAGGCGCTCACCGCGCTGACTTCTGCCGTGACGACAGGGGCGGCTTCCTCAAGCAGCTTGACGACCTTCTCGGACTCGGCCATGTCGCGGCCGAATTCCTTGAACTCCTCGCCGGGGACGGCGCCCTGCCGAGCTGGATGCCGTACCACCCGTTCGTCGCGGTGTCCACGACCTCGACCTGTTTGCCGCTTGGCAGCTGATCGAGGACGGCGGAACCGGTGCTCGCGGTCTTGCGCACACGCAGGGTGCTGCCGCCGACGTCCACAACGCCGGTGAGCGCGAGGGTGGGGGTGGTCAGGCAGACCGCCAGCAGCAGGCCGACAGCCGTGCCGCGGAGCGCGTGGCGCAGTTTCATAGGGCATCCTCCTCAAATTCTCATGAAAAAGCGGCGCAGACGGGGCGCGCCGCCGAACGGTACCAAAGGTTACAATTTGTAACTATTGTAATGATACCATAATTCGACGGCGGATGCAAGGTTTTTTCACCCGCTTTTGGTCAAACAATGTCAGCCCGAAATTGTGCAGAATGCACGAAGTGCGCAAAAAATCCGTTTGCCGGCCGTGGAGCGGTGTGGTATGATAAGGCAAACACGGAAGGAGCGGAGGAAATGCCATGTTCCGGAATGAAACAAACTATGTGCTCACAAACGGCGTGCTGCTCGACGGCACGGAGAAGATGACACCGCAGACGGGGCGGGATATTTATATTGAGGGCGGGCGCATCGGCGCGGTCGCCGATGCCGCGGCGCGCCGCGAGGGCTATGAGGTCGTGGACCTCGGCGGACAGTATGTGCTGCCGGGGCTTATCAACCTGCACGTTCATCTGCCCGCCTCCGGTAAGCCGAAGAAAAAGGCGAGCGACCCGAAGAAGCTCGTGAAGCTCATCACCGCCAACGCGCTCACGCGCCGCATCGGCGTGAAGCTGTGCGAGGGCTACGCGAAGACGGAGCTTCTCAGCGGCGTGACGACCATCCGCACGGTCGGCGGCGTGGCGGACTTTGACACGATCATCCGCGACCTGGCCGCGCAGGGAAAGATCCTCAGCCCGCGCGTGGTGGCGTCCAATATGGCGGTCTCCGTGCCGGGCGGGCACATGGCCGGCTCCCTTGCCTACGAAGCAAAGACACCGGAGGAGGCCGCGGCTTATGTGGAGCGGATCGCGGCGGAGAAGCCGGACCTCATCAAGCTCATGATCACCGGCGGCGTGCTCGACGCCGAGGTCGTCGGCGAGCCGGGCGTGCTGCGGATGCAGCCCGCGCTGGTGAAGGCGGCCTGCGATAAGGCGCACGCGCTTGGCATGAAGGTCGCCGCGCACGTCGAAAGCCCCGAGGGCGTGCGTGTGGCGCTGGAAAACGGCGTGGATTCCATCGAGCACGGCGCGCTGCCGGACGCGGCGATCACCGCGCTCTACAAGGAGAAGGGCGCGTTCCAGGTCGCGACGCTCTCGCCCGCGCTGCCCTATGCGCTTTTTGACCGCAGCGTCTCCCATGCGACCTACGAGCAGCAGGAGAACGGCAAGGTCGTCTTTGACGGCATCATCGCCATGGCGCGGGAAAATCTGGCAAACGGCATTCCGGTCGGCCTCGGCACGGACACCGGCTGCCCCTATATCACGCACTACGATATGTGGCGCGAGCTGTGCTACTTCGTGAAATACTGCGGCGTGACGCCGGCCTTCGCGCTCCGCACCGCGACGCTGCTCAACGCGCGGCTTGCCGGCATCGACGGCGAGACTGGCTCCATCGAGGCGGGCAAGGCAGCGGATCTGATCGTCTGCGCGAAGGATCCGCTCGCGGATCTCTCGGCCCTGCGCACGCTCTCCATGGTCATCAAGGATGGCTATCGCGTCGAGCATCCCGCGCCGAAGAAGCTGCCAGAGGTCGAGCGCGAGCTGGATAAGTTCCTGTGACCCATACCTATTATAATGTACAAGAAAAAGCACGGGAAGCCCCGCGCTTTTCCCTTATGGCGTTTTATGTTACAGCTCCACGAGCTCGTATTCCCGCGTGCCGAAGCCCAGCGCCACCGCGGATTCGACCGTGCGGACACCGTTGAGGCTCTCAATGCGCTCTACGAGGTGGTCGCGGCCCGGATCGTCGGAGGCGTAGACCAGATCGAGGCAGGCCTGATCGACCGCGATGGGGTCGAGCGAGGCGAGAATGCCGATGTCTGCCATGCACGGGTCCTCGGCCACGGCGCAGCAGTCACAGTCCACGGACATATTCTTCATAACGTTGATGAAAACGGTCTTGTCCTTGAAATATTCCGCCACGGACGAGGCGGCGTCCGCCATCGCGTCGAGGAAGCTGTCCTGGTCGGCGGTCCAGATCTTTTCGGGCTCGCCGGCGCCGTGGATATAGGCCTTGCCGTAGGAAGACGCGCAGCCGATGGAGAGCTGCTTGAGCGCGCCGCCGAAGCCGCCCATCGGATGCCCCTTGAAGTGGGAGAGGACGAGCATGGAATCGTAGTTGGCAATGTCCTTGCCGACAAAGTTCTTCTGAATACTCCTGCCGTTCGGAACGGCAAGCTCCAGATCGGGGTCCTCGGCATCGAGAATATCCACGTCGAAGTTCGTGCTCCAGCCGTGCTTGATCATCGTGCGGCGGTGCTTCTCGGTGGTGTTGCGCTCGCCCTCGTAGGCGGTGTTGCACTCGACCACCGTGCCATGCACGGCCTCGATCATCGGCCGCCAGAAGTCGGGGCCCAAAAAGTTCTGGTTGCCCTGCTCGCCGGAGTGCAGCTTCACGGCGACCTTGCCCGGCAGTTCGCGGCCCACGGCACGGTAAAGCGCCACGACCTTCTCGGGCGTGATCTCACGGGAGAAATATACCTTAGCCTTCATCGCGTTTTCCTCCTTGCACAGAGATTGTCGTCTGCATTATAACCCAATGCGCAAAATATTGCAACTCCTGGCGAAACGGGACCGGCCTGCGGAGGGATCATGTCACGGAGGTGTCAAAAAACGGCGAAAAATGCTGTGCAGATATCCTAAAATTCCAAAAAAGTGATGTTTGCGATTGACTATGCTATCGTAATAGCGTAGAATAAAACCTGTTAATTTGGTGGGATATAGCAGATAACAAGAAGAAAATGGCAAAATATTGATGTATAGAAGAATGAATATTCATACAAAAGCATTTTGCGTGTGATCCGCCGCTCTCACGAAAACGGCTGCGCGCGCTTAACGGAGTCCTTACGGCGGAAAACATCTCCTGAACACCCCGGATACAGGGGGAGCACGGGCGCGAAAACGCGGCAGAATATGAAAAATTTACGGTGAAATTTGAATTTTGCTGAAAAAACAAAAAGAGAAAGTGACTGATAGCACAAAAAGAAAGGAGTATTTCTGTGCGGAATGACAATGACCAGAAAATTTCATCGAAAAAACAGGAAAATATGCTTGTGAAAGACTTGACAAGACGAGGATGAATGAATTATAATCCGTCCATAAAAAATGAATAAGCTGTGAACGTACCAAACATACCGCACGAGGGTGCGGCGTACGCGAAAAAGACCATGTGGTCTTTTCTCTGTTCCGAGCCGGAACAGAGAATTTAACTTTTTTGTCGTATTCGGCGCAAGCCGGGTATATAAATTTTTGAAAGGAAGATATCAGCATGAAAAAAGTATTGTCTCTGATCCTCGCGCTGGCAATGGTTTTCGCTCTGGTCGCCTGCGGCGAGAAGCAGCCTGCCTCCGACGGTGACGCCTCCAGCGACGGCGATAAGCCCGCCCGCGGCAACGTCATTATGACCTTCGGCACCGCCGACACCGGCGGCTCTATGTACCCCGCCGGCGCGGCCGTCTCTCAGGTTTGGACGAACAACGTTGAGGGTGTGAAGTGCAACACCCAGACCTCCACCGGCTCCTTCCAGAACTGCCAGGACGTCTCCACCGGTGAGGTCGACGTCGCGGTCGCCACCTCCGACGTCGTTCTCAACGCCTACAACGGCACCGGCAAGTTCGCCGACATCGGCAAGCTGGACAACCTGCGCGTCATCGGCGCGGTCTACACCTCCGTGCTCAGCGGCGTGGCTCTCAAGAGCTCCGGCCTGACCTACATCCATGAGCTGCTCGGCAAGCGCGTTGCCGTCGGTCCTGCGGCCTCCGCGACCGAGAACGCCACCCTCGCCGCCTTTGGTGCCATGGGCATTGATTCCAGCAACACCAGCCTTGAGAACCTCGGCCTCGGCGACGGCGCCGACTCCGTCGGCGACGGCATCCTCGACGCGGCCTTCGGCTTCGCCGGCCTGCCCATCGGCGGTCAGCTGAACCTCGCTGCCACCAAGGAGATCCAGGTCCTCGACATGACCCAGGAGGAGATCGACAAGGTCCTCGCGGGCAACGCTGCCTACATCCAGACCAAGATCCCCGCCGGCACCTACACCGGTCAGGACAATGATGCCAACACCTTCGGCGTCAAGTGCCTCATCATCGTCACCGCCGATATGGACGCGGATCTCGTCTACGATCTGTGCAAGGCCATGAACGAGCACACTGAGGAGATGGCTGCCGGTAACGCCCTGCTCAAGGACATGACCGATCCCAGCTTCCTCTGCACCCAGATGCCCATTCCTCTGCACGACGGCGCCCAGAAGTACTACAGCGAGCAGGGCCTCATCTAATCGAGGAATTCTGAAAACTTGATCAAAAGGACGATCTGACCGTCCCTGCGAAAAGCATTTTTTGGCCGGAGTTGGGACATCCCAACTCCGGCTCCCCCTTTTCATTAAGGTTTCGTTAAGACCCCCCACTTAACAGAAAGGATGCGTTTATGTCCGATAAGAAAGAAATCAAAGAGATCGACGTCGCCTCGCTTGACAGCGAACTGGCAGCAGCGAGAACTCTCGAAGAGGGTAAGGGCGACAAGTTCATTATGATGGCCTCCGTCGTCGCCTTCCTGATGACCTCCTTCCATATTTACACCGGCTTTTTCGGCCTGTTCGACTACTCCGTGCAGCGCGGCGTGCATCTGGGTTTCGCCCTCACGCTGATCCTGCTCACCCAGCCTCTCTACAAGCACGTTTTCAAGGATAAATTCGCCGGCAGCAAGGCCTTCCGCGCCGCCTGCCGCACGTTTGATATGATCCTCGTCGTCCTCACCTGGGTCTCCGTCTGGATGGCGCAGGACGAGGTCCATCACCTCACCGAGCGTCTGAGCAAGACGACCTGGATGGCGACCTTCGCGGGCGCCTGCCTCGTCATCATCGTCCTCGAGTGCGCCCGCCGCACCCTCGGCTACATCATGCCGGTCCTCGCGCTCATCTTCATCGCCTATGCGCTCGCCGGTCCGAATCTGCCCATGGCCATCGCGCACCGCGGCTATTCCCTCGAGCGTATCTGCAAGTTCCTCGCTACCGACCTGGACGGTCTGTTCGGCACGACCATGAGCGTTTCCGCCACGGTCATCTTCATGTTCGTTATGTTCGGCGCGTTCCTTGAGGCCTCGGGCTGCTCCGACTTCATCAACGACATCGCCATCTCCCTCACCGGTAAGATCAAGTCCGGCCCCGCGCTCAGCGCGGTCGTCGCCTCCGGCCTGATGGGCTCCATCAACGGCTCCGCCGTCGCCAACGTCGTCGGCACCGGCACGTTCACCATTCCTCTGATGAAGTCCCGCGGCTACAAGCCCCAGTTCGCCGGCGGCGTTGAGGCCGTTGCCTCCACCGGCGGTCAGATCCTGCCCCCTGTCATGGGCTCCGGCGCGTTCCTGATGGTCGCGTTCACCGAGCAGAAGTACATCGCCATCGTCATCGCGGCGGTCATTCCCGCGCTGCTCTATTACTGGGGCTGCGCCGTCGCCGTTATGTCCCAGACGGAGATCGCGCACGTCACGCTCATGGACCCCAAGGATATTCCCAAGAGCCGCGAGGTCATGAAGGACGGCTGGATCTATCTGCTCATCATCGCGGTCCTGCTCTACTGCCTGCTCGTCGCGCAGTATTCTCCGCTCTACTCCGCCCTGTGGGCGACCTGCGCGGTGCCCGTGGTTATGCTCTTCGATAAGAAGAAGCGCTTCACCCTCAAGACCATCCCCAGCGCCATGGTCAAGTCCGGCTTCAGCGCCATGTCCATCGTCATCGGCTGCGCCTGCGCCGGTATCGTCGTCGGCATGGTCTCCATCACCGGCATCGGCGTCATCTTCGGCGACATGATGATCCAGGCGGCGCACGGCCTGCTGTTCCCGTCCCTGCTCTTCACCGCCATCACCTGCATCGTCCTCGGTATGGGCCTGCCCACCACCGCGGCCTATGTTATCGCGGCATCCATCCTCGCTCCGTCCCTCATCAAGCTCGGCCTTGCCCCGCTGACGGCGCACCTGTTCGTGTTCTACTTCGCGTGCCTGTCCGCCATCACCCCGCCGGTCGCCCTCGCGGCCTATGCCGGCGCCGGCATCGCCAAGACCAACCCGATGACCACGGCGGTCGAGGCCTGCAAGCTCGGCTTCGCCGGCTTCATGGTGCCCTTCGCGTTCTGCTACAACCCGGCAATGATGATGCAGGGCAGCGTCGGCGAGATCATCTCCGTCGCCATCAGCGCGATCATCGGCGTTGCCATCATGTCCGCCGGCTTCCAGGGCTGGCTGCTGTGGAAGCTCAACTGGCTTGAACGCATCGTGTTCATCGCCGGCGGCCTGCTGATGTTCATCCCCGGCACGCTGACGGACATCACCGGTCTTGTGATCGCGGCCGCTCTGCTTCTCGTCAACGTGAAGAAGTGGGAGAAGGGCCCCAAGTTCATCATGGACAAGCACAAGGCCAAGCAGGAGCAGAAGTAAGCTCCGCTGAACCGGATACGGAATATGAGGGCCCCGAAAAGGGACCCTCATATTTTTTCATTGACCGCGCCCCCGGCGCGCGGTATACTGTAGCGTAAGAATCCAAGCGAGGAGAGAAGAACCATGGAAGCTCAGGAGATCCGTTACCGCGTCAATAAAAAGGTGTTTCGGCAGGCGTCGCTCTACGCCATGTTCCTGCGAAACCGCAATACCTTCCGCGTGGGCATCGTCGTCGTGCTGGCGGTGGCGTTTTACACCGTGCTTGCCGTGCAGGGTACCTTTCCCCTGAGCTACCTTCCGATCTACATCGCGGCGGCCTATCTTGTCTGGATGCTTTTGCTGCTCGGACGCGAGGAGCAGCGCGTGCTGCGCTACCTCAAAAGCGACGAGTCGCTGCTGGGGACGGAGTACGTTCTGCGTTTTGACGCGGGCAAGCTTTCGGTCGAGATCCCCGAGAAGAAGCTCCGCAACACGGTCGCGCTCGCGAAACTCGCCTCGGCCATCGAAATTTCGAGCGTGTTCATGCTCTGCCTTACGGCCGATCAGCTCTACCTTGTGCCGACCGCAGCCATGACGGACGAGCAGCGCACGGCGCTGCGCGGCCTTCTGAGCAGCCGCCTCGGCGAGCGCTTTTATTCCAGTATTCTGGCGCGCGAGAAAAAGAAATGAACAAGGCCCGCCTCCGACATCGCTTCGGAGGCGGGCTTTGCCGTGCTATACCGGACGGCCGTGCTCCACGCGGCAGTCGCACTCGCTGCGCCACGACTGCGATTGCAGGAAGCGGCGCGCGGCATCGACGAAGGCGCGGGCGGCGGGCAGAAGGTGGCGCTTTTTCTTGTAGACCACGCTCAGCGGGTGGACAAGGTCGGGGGAGTCGAGGTCGAAGAAGAGCAGCTCGCCGCGGTTCGGCGCGTTGTGGACGGCGGTCTCATTGACGAAGCAGAAGCCGTAGTTTTCCGCCGTCAGGTTCAGCGCCGTGGTGGCGTTGGTGGTGTAGAGCGCATTTTCGACGGTGATATGCTCCCGTTCGAGAAAGTTGTTGACGCGCATGGCGAGCAGGATCTCGGGGTAGAGCAGGACAAAACGCTCGTGCTCGAGAACGGAGAGCTCCGGCTCCCGTCCCGCGCGGCAGGCCTCCGCAAGCGCCTGCGCGGCGCGGTTGCCGCGGTTGCCGACCAGGAGGATCTTTTCGTAAAGAATGGTCTCGGTGGTCAGGTAGTCGGGCGTATTGAGATTGGTGTTCATGATGGCAAAATCCACCGTGTTGTCCGCCACCAGACGGAACATCTCGCTCGTCGGGCGCTCAAGCAGCTCAAGATGGGCCTCGGGATGCTCCTGCGAAAAGGCGGGCAGGATGCTCGGCAGGAGCGTGCTGGCGCGCCAGTTGCTCATGGCGACGCGGAGCGTCTGGCGGCGGCTGGCGTTCAAACGTGTGAAATCCTGCAAAAGCTGCTCATAGAGCTGCGAGCTGTCCTCGAGATAGTTGGCGTAGACCTTGCCGGCGGCGGTCAGCGCCAGCGGCGACTTGGTGCGGTCGAGCAGGCGGACGCCGAATTCCTTTTCCAAATGGATGACGTATTGGCTCAAGTAGGGCTGCGAGATGTGCAGCCGCTCCGCGGCCTTGGAAATGCTTTTCTCGGACGCAATGGCAAGAAAATATTCCGGATTCCGGTCCTGTACCATCCAGATCACCTCGTTTTCCTCTTTGATTATAACAAAAAATACGACGCCGTCAAGCACGGTATAGTAAAAATGCTATAGGGGTAGTCACATTTAAGTCTTTGACCTTTGGCAAACGGTGGGCTATGATAAAAGCAGTTCAAGGGAACACCCAAAAATAACGAAAAAGGTGATTCATATGCCAAAGTTTTCTCCTTCTGTTCTGCGTCAGTACTGCTATGATGTGATGACCGCCTCCGACGTGGACAGCGTTTGCGCCGAAGCAACGGCAGAAATGCTGGTGGATGCGGAGGTCACCGGCATGTCCACCCACGGCGTGAGCCGCCTGAGCATCTACATGGAGCGTATTCAGGCCGGGATCATGTCTCCCAACAATAACATCCGCATTGTGCAGGAGGCTCCCTCCGCCCTGACGGTGGATGCCGGCAACTCGCTGGGCGCGGCGGCGGCTAAGTTCACCATGACCAAGTGCATCGAAAAGGCCGGAGAGACGGGCGTTTGCTTTGCCGCCGTGCGCAACTCCAACCACTTCGGCACCGCGGCCTTCTACACCAAGATGGCGGCTGAGGCTGGAATGATGGGCCTTTGCTGCGCCAACCTCAAGGGCAATGTGGCGCCCTTCGGCGCGGCGGAGCCGTATCTGGGCACGAACCCGCTGTCCCTCTCCTGCCCTACCAAGACCCGCCCGCTGGTGACGGATATTGCCACGAGCACCGTGGCGCTGGGCAAGCTGATCCTGGCGCAGAAGCTGGGCAAGTCCATTCCCGAGGGCTGGGCGCTGGACAAGGACGGCAATCCCACCACCGATCCGGCGGAGGGCCGCAAGGGAATGCTCACTCCCTTCGGAGGCCCTAAGGGCAGCGGCATCGCCATTATGATCGACATTGCCAGCGGCATCCTTTCCGGCGGCGGCTTCGGCAACCACCTTACCGGCCTTTATGAGATGACTGGCCCGCAGGGTGTGGGCCACTTCATGGGCGCCATCGACGTTTCCCACTTCACCGACCTTGAGACCTTCAACGAAAAGGTCAGCGAGATGTCCGCGGAGATCAAGGCGCTGAAGAAGGCGCCCGGCGTGCAGGAGATCCTTATGCCCGGCGATCTGGAGGCCAACAAGTGCGCGGCCAACGAGGCCAATGGCATCGAGGTGGAGGAGCCCGTTTATCAGGAGCTTTTGAAGCTCGGCAAGCCCTACGGCCTGAGCCTGTAAAGGAGGAAGCATCATGGCAAAAATTCTCATCACCGAATCGGTCCACCCCATCGGGCCCGAGCTGCTGACCGCGGCGGGCCACACCGTCGTCTACGCCGACCGCGACATGGATGTCATCCGCCGCGAGATCGTGGACGCGGACGCCGTGCTCGTGCGCATTATCGAACTGCCCGGCTCGCTGCTCGCGACGGCGAAGAACCTCAAGATCGTCTCCAAGCACGGCGTGGGCTACGATAATATCGACCTCGACTACTGCAAGAGCCACGGCATCGCCGTGACCATCACCCCGAACGCGAACAGCCTTTCCGTCGCCGAGCACGCCTTCACGCTGATGCTCACGCTGGCGAAGAATATCATTCCCGTTTCCAACGAATACCGCGAGATCGGCTTTGCCGCGAAGAACCACGCCCCCGGCATTGAAATGACCGGCAAGACGCTGGGACTGATCGGCATGGGCCGCATCGGAAAGCATATCCTGCATATGTGCAGGGACGGTCTGGATATGCACGTCATCGTCTACGACCCCTACATCAGCGAGGTCCCCGAGGGCGTCGAGAAGGTGGACGACCTTTCCGAGCTGCTGCGCCGCGCCGACGTCGTGACGCTCCATTGTCTGCTCACCGACGAGACGCGCAAGCTCATCGACCGCGAGCGCCTCGCGCTGATGAAGCCCACCGCGCTGCTCATCAACTGTGCCCGCGGACCCATCGTGGACGAAGACGCGCTCATCGAGGCGCTGGAGAACGGCAGACTCGCCGGCGCCGGTCTCGACGTCACCGACCCCGAGCCGGTCGCGCCGGACAGCCCGCTCTTTAAGCTGCCGAACGTCATTGTCACGCCGCACTACGCGCCCACAACGGTCGAATCCGCCACGCGCGTTTCCAAGATCGCAGCCGAAAACATCAACGCGGTGCTTGCCGGTCAAGAGCCGGTGGGCCGCATCGTCTGAACAAGATTAAGAGGAGGAAAGCAACCATGAGACTCGCAACGATCAAGCTGCACGGCGCGGAGATCGCCGGCATCGTCACCGGGAAGGGCATCCTGCCCGTCGCCGCGCTCAACGCCTACAAGGGTACGGGCTGGAAGGAGGACATGATGAGCCTCATTCAGGCGGGTCACATCCCCGGCCTGACCAAGTGGTACAACGAGGGCGGCAAGGAGGAGCTTGAGACCATCCCTGGCGTTGTGCCGGCAGAGGAGGTCGTCTACGCCCCGCTCTACCGCAACCCCAAGCGCATCTTCGGCATCGGCCTCAATTACGCCGACCACGCCAAGGACATCGGCAACGCCGCGCCCACGGGTTTCCCCGGCAGCTTCTTCAAGATGGCGGATACGCTCATTGGCCCGAATGACGACATTCTGCTGCCCAAGCTCAAGGAGGCGCAGAAGACCACCGCGGAGGCGGAGCTCGGCATCATCATGGGCCGCGACTGCCGCGACGTTCCCGAGGAGGAGTGGGAGAGCGCCATCGTCGGCTACACCACGATCCTCGACATGACCGAGGAATCCATCCTCAAGGGCAACGACTTCGTGCCCGGCAATCCCCGCTATCTGACCATCGTCAAGAACTTCCCGACGTTCTTCTCCTTCGGTCCCCAGCTCGTCACGCCCGACGAGGTGCCCGACGTCCTCAAGCTCGAGGTCCAGAGCGTCCATAACGGCGAAATTCACGCGAAGAACACGGTCGATCACATGACGCACGTTCCGTCCCGCCTCGTTTCCCTGCACTCGAGCATCCAGGGCTGGTACGCCGGTGACGTGCTCTCCACCGGCACCCCGCGCGCGTTCCACATTCAGGACGGCGACATCGCCGAGTGCCGTATCGTCGGCCCCGACGGCTTCGAGATGGAGCCGCTGAAGAATCCCGTCGTAGATCTCAAGCTGCACTGAGGAAGATCAAAAATTTTAAGATATCAGGAGGAAATTATCATGGATCTGGGTTTGAAGGATAAGGTCGTCATTTGTATGTCCAGCGCGTCCGGCTTCGGCAAGGGCATCGCAACAGAGTTCGCCCGCGAGGGCGCGAAGGTGGTCATCTGCACCAGCGAGGCGTTCAAGGCGGAGCTCGATCAGGCGGTCGTCGACATCGAGAAGGAGACCGGCAACCGTCCCTACCCCTATATGTACGACGTGCTCAACAACGAGAGCATCGCCGCGATGATCAACAAGGTCGCGGAGGACCTCGGCGGCATCTACGGCCTCGTCAATCATTGCCCCGGCCCGAAGGCCGGCACCTTCGAGGCGCTGACCGAGGCCGACTGGGCGGACGGCTATCAGAAGTGCCTGTACAGCTACACCACCGCCATCTGTGCGGCGCTTCCGTACATGAAGAAGGGCGGCGGCGGACGCATCGTCAACTCCACGTCTTCTTCCATCAAGCAGGAGCTGGATAACCTCATTCTCTCCAACACGTTCCGCATGGGCGTGGTCGGCATGAGCAAGACGATGGCGCGCGAGTTCGGTCCGTACAACATCATGGTCAACACGATGGGCCCCGGCCGCATCTACACCGACCGCATCAAGTACCTCAACACCATCCGCGCCGAGAAGGCGGGCATCACGCTCGAGGAGTACAACACCCGCGACGCCGCGAGCTTCCCGCAGAAGCGCTACCAGACGGCGGACGAGTACGCCCGCTCCGTGGTGTTCATCTGCTCGCCCGCGAATAGCGCGATCTCCGGTCAGGTCATCTGCGTCGACGGCGCCATGACCACCGCGTACTAAACCGATAAACGCAAAAAGAAAACAAGCGGAGGCTGTCTCGCTGACAGCCTCCGCTTTTTCGTATACAGCGGATCGGTCGTAACCGTCAAGGCGGGAGCGGTGTGAGCTGCTCCCGCCTTGCCTGCAAAATAACAGCAGCTTATGGGCGTGTCAAGGGCGGGGATAAAAAGCCACTACCACAGCCCTTTCAAACCTTGTACACCGGAAAGTGGATAATGTACAATAACGGACCTGTTACAGCATCCTCATTTTCGTTCCAAAAACGCACCGCTGTACCAATCAAAGAAGCTGTCGCAGCCTTTCTTCTGTATTTTCAGTCGCCTTTAGCGGTTTTTCTCGATTTTAATTCTTTTTCTAACATCTTGCGGCCCGAGTTTCCACTGTGTTCTACACATGCCTACGGCATTTTATGTGGTCAAAGACAAAGTCTCGCCAAAGCTGCTCCGGCAAATGACTTATCGTTCCTTGATACCCAAATCCAATCTGCGAAATCGCATTTTGCAAGACAGAACCATACTGCTGTTGTGACAACTAAGACCATGTATTATTATTCTTGCTTTTTCCGGCGGTATCCTGTAAAATGACATCATCAAGG
>ENA-ORPH01002803-ORPH01002803.1-human-gut-metagenome-genome-assembly--contig:-NODE-2803-length-13850-cov-3.350344_pt1 | contig 13850 bp, 13 predicted proteins | sample MGYA00242142_ERZ509074 | MGnify/ENA primary metagenome ERZ509074 (study PRJEB26280, sample SAMEA2338724) | human gut metagenome | biome: human gut; feature: human-associated habitat; material: faeces...
CCAAGATCTAAGTCATTGAAGCGGAACTTGCCGCAGGCCAGCGTCAGCACCATGGTGTCGGGCGGTGTCTGCTTGACGAATTCCGTGTAGTAGTTCCTGCCGGGGCGCGCGCCGTCGCAGCCGCCGACTAAGAAAAAGTGACGGATCCGGCCGGAGTTGACGGCCTCGACCACCTTGTCGGCCACACCCAGCACCGCGCCGCGGGCAAAGCCCGTCGTGACCGTGCTGCCGCCGTTGATGCCGGTGAACGCCTTGTCCTCGGCATAGCCGCCCAGTTCCAGCGCCTTTTCGATGACCGGCGTGAAGTCCTTGTCCGCGCCGATATGCTTGAGTTCCGGATATGAGACCACCGCCGTAGTGAACACGCGGTCGGCATAGCTCGCTTTCGGCGGCATCAGACAATTCGTGGTGAATAGTACGGGCGCAGGGATGTCGGCAAATTCCTTTTGCTGGTTCTGCCACGCCGTGCCGAAATTGCCCTTGAGATGGGCATACTTTTTAAGGCCCGGGTAGCCGTGCGCGGGCAGCATCTCGCTGTGCGTATAGATGTTGATGCCCTTGCCCTCCGTCTGCTCGAGCAGGCGCTTCAAGTCGTGCAGGTCGTGGCCGGAAACCACGATGAACGGTCCCTTTTCCACCGTCAGCGGCACGGTGGTCGGCTCTGGCGTGCCGTAGGTCTCCGTGTTGGCCTTGTCGAGCAGCGCCATGCAGCGGTAGTTTTTCTCGCCGACCTCCAGCACAAGGGGGAGCAGGTCATCCATGCCCCAGTCCTCGCCGATGGCAAACAATGCCTTGGCAAAAAAGCGGTTGACCTCGCCGTCCGTATAGCCCAGCACCATCGCGTGGTAGGCGTACGCCGCCATGCCGCGGATACCGAACAGGATGAGCGACTTGAGACTGCGGATGTCCTCGTCCGCCGTCCAGAGCCGCGAGACCTCGTAGTCATTGTTGTGCCCGCAGGGCGACATGCAGGACGCACAGTCCGGCACAAGACGGCTCTTCTCCGCCTTCACGCGTGCAGTCACATCGCGGATGGCCGCCGCGTCAAAGTTCACATTCGTGAGCGTAGTGAAAAGCGCCTCGATGATGAGGCTCCATGTGCCCTCGTTCACGCCGGGGCTGCCGTCCGCAGCGCGGGCAAGGCCGATGAGCGCGCCGGTCAGCTCGTCCTGCAAATTTGCCGTCTCGGCGCTCTTTCCGCACACACCCGCGCTGCCGGTGCAGCCCGTGCAGTGCGCCGCCTGCTCGCACTGAAAACAAAACATCTTGTTGTCCACCGAAAAAATCCTCCTCATTCTGTGGTCTTATCGATCATAGGATGACTCAAATCGTATCCAGTATTCTCCCGTCCGTCGAGATCGTCACGACCTGCCAGGGGATGAATTTACCGCTATTTTGCAGCGCGGTCTTTGCCGCGTGCTCGAGCCCGCCGCAGCACGGGACCTCCATTCGCACGACCGTCACGCTCTTGATGTCATTTTTTGCGATGATCTCGGTCAGCTTTTCGCTGTAATCCACGCTGTCGAGCTTCGGGCAGCCGATGAGCGTAATGTGGCCCTTGATGAACTTCTCGTGGAAGGCCGCGTAGGCGTACGCCGTGCAGTCCGCCGCGATGAGCAGCTTTGCGCCGGAGAAATACGGCGCATTCACGGGCACGAGCTTGATCTGCACCGGCCACTGGGAGAGCTGGCTCTCCTGCGCAGCAGGAGCCGCCGTTTCAGATGCCGCCTTGTGCGCAAAGGTCTTGAGCTGCATGCCGGGACAGCTGTGGTGCAGTGTCATCCCCTCCTTCTGCATTCTCTTCTGCTTGTTTTCAAGCACCGCCTGCTCGTCGTAGGCCGCGGCCTCGCGCTCGACAAAGGAAATCGCGCCGGTCGGGCACGTCGGCAGGCAGTCGCCCAGGCCATCGCAGTAGTCGTCGCGCATCAGCTGCGCCTTGCCGTTTACCATGGCGATAGCGCCCTCGTGGCACGCCGCGGCGCAGGCGCCGCAGCCGTTGCATTTATTTTGATCGATCTCAATGATTCTCCGTTTCATTGCAATACCTCCTTGCGTTTTCAAGCGTATTATAGTAGAATGCGGCCAACAAGTCGGTTGAATTTTCAACGAAAGGCGATTTTTCATGAAAGAATTTTTTCCCATTCTCGCCGCCTCGCCGCTCTTTTCCGGCGTCACGGAGGACGAACTTGACGCGATGCTCACCTGCCTTGCGGCGAAGACCGAGCAATTCCCCAAGGACGTCTTTCTCCTCCACCCCGGCGACGCGGTCAAGGAGATCGGCATGGTGCTCTCCGGCTGCGCGCTCGTCGTGCAGGAGGATATCTGGGGCAACCGCAACATTCTCTCCCGTACCGCACCGGGGCAGACCTACGCCGCGGCCTTCGCCTGCGCGCCAAACAGTGTCTCCAACGTGAGCGTCGTGACCGAAACGCCGACGGCGGTGCTGTTTTTGAACGTCAAACGCCTTTTGACGGTCTGTCCCTCCGCCTGCGCGCACCACAGCCGCATCATCCGAAACCTTCTGAGCGACCTTGCGGGGAAAAACTTGCTGCTCAATGAAAAGCTCACGCACATCGCCCAGCGCACGACGCGCGCCAAGCTCATGTCCTATCTCTCCGCCGAGGCGCAGCGGCGCGGCGCGGTCGAGTTTGACATCCCGTTCTCCCGCCAGCAGCTCGCGGACTTTCTCGCCGTTGAGCGCAGCGGATTGTCGCTCGAGCTCGGAAAAATGAAAAAGGAAGGCCTGCTGGACTATCATAAAGAGCACTTTGTGCTGAACATCTGAATTTTGCAAAAAAGGAGGAAACGCCGCGTTTCCTCCTTTTTTCTTTAATTCTCCACCGTTACGATCTGCGAGAGGTCGACGGCGTATCCTGCCGCGTTTTCGACATTTACCCCGTTGCCTCGGAACACGCAGTTATTGAAATCCAGCGTCTCCGTGCCCGGCATTGCGGCGATGCGCACGGCGGTACCGTTGTCTTCGTACACGCTGTCGCCATAGTAGCTGCCCGAGCACGTCGCGCCGCCGCGGTTGTCGAGCCACAGCCCCACGTCGTTGCCGCGGAATGTGCAGCCCGTGGCGTTGACCCAGCTGCCGAGGCCGCCGTAAGCGCCGATCTCCCAGTTTTCAAACGTGCAGCGGTGCAGGAACGCTCCCTCGCTCGCCGAAAGGCCGATGCCCGTACCGTCGCCCATAAAGCGGACGTTCGTGATGTTTGAGGGGTGAATGCCGCGCGTCGCGACCGTCACCGTGCCGGTGAAGGTCGTGCCGCCCTCGCTGCCGATCAGGTCGCAGCAGAAATTTTTCATCGTCAGTCCACCCTCGTATGTCACCGCGGGCAGCTGCAAAATGTAGACCGACTTTCGATCCGCCTCGTGCGCGAGCGTGTCGAGCAGCGCGTTCAGGTCGTCGATCGTTGCCATCGGGTAGTCATTTTCGGTCAGCGTCACGACCGGGATGCGCATGATTTTGACCGTGTGGTGCAGGCGCAGCGTGTCGCCGTTTTTGAGGTAGATCGTCCAGATGACGTCGCCCTCGCCCTCTTTGAGCTGCTCGGTGTGGAAGCTCTGGATAATCACCGTTGCTGAAATAATTCACATCGTATCCGAACTCGGTAAGGAAAACAAAATCGTTGGAAATAAAAGCGAAGAAGATCTTGCCGCCGTCCTTGCAGACACGCTTTGCTTCGCTGATACATTTCTGTTTGTCCGCATCATTTTTCAAATGATAAAGCGGGATGAACAGAAAGACAATATCAAACGACTTATCTGCATATCGAGAGAGGTCAAGGGCATTGCCTTGAACAAGATCGATTTTATCTTCGGGTGTCAGTTTCTTTTTGAATGCGGCAATATTGGCATCGGCAAGTTCAAGAGCCGAGACTTCATAACCCTTACGAGCAAAGTAGAGGCTGTATTCACCTGCACCTGCGCCAATGTCGAGTATCTTGTCGCCATCTTTCAAATATTTTTCTATGTAGTGAACGGTAGTCAAAAATTCAACTCGTGCGGCTTTGGAATGATTGAGCCTTGCATCCTCGTTGAATATATCGTAGGTTCTGTTTACACGTTCACTCTCATTTTCTATTTTTGCAAGTTGTTCAAAGCCTATTTTATTTATACCTCACGCTTTTCTCATATAAATTGATTTGCCATGTAAGACAAATCGCTCATTTTCTTGATAAATCGCTTACCCTCATCGTTTTGAAGCATGAAAGAAACGCCGCCTGCCATACCAAAAAGTTCAAACTGATTCAGCGTTTCCACATCCATTCCGAGGAACATCGTATTCCAAACGCTCAGCAAATCGCCATGTGATACTACAATGATACATTCATCATTACTTGCCATTATCTCGTCAAAAAGAGGTTTTAAGCGATTCCATTCGTCTCGTCTACTCTCAGCATCAGAAAACATCCTGTCATCAATGGTTTTCTCTTGAACCTCAATGTTCTCACGAAGCCACTGAACAGATTTGCCAACGCATTTACCTAAATTGCGCTCTCGAAGTTCCGTTCTAATGTTAGGTGTGATTCCCATATGCTTTGCGACAATTTCAGCGGTGTGCTTTGCTCGCAGAAGATCGGAAGCATACATAACAATTTTGTGACCGGATAACTGCTTTGCTAACTTCTGCCCTATTCTTTCAGCCTGTTCAATGCCTGATTCAGAAAGATCCCAATCTGTCCAAGAACCCACCATACCATTTGTGTGGTGAATTGATTGCGTGTGCTGAATAGTAATAATCTGTTTTATATTGTTATACCTCACTTTCTCTCAAAGTCCATTCTTAATCCGGTGTTTGGTATACCGAGCTTTAGTCCAAAGGCTTGTACTCAGTAACAGATTTGAGATACTCCTCTGGGTTACCATTCAATTAGAATTACTGTCTTACGAGCACACAGCCGAAGGCAGGTGCTTTTTGCTATTCTCTTCCGCCCGACGTTTTCTTCGCGCGCTCCAGTGCGCGCCGCAGCGGCGGGAAGAGCACGAAGACGAGGACCGTATTTGACACGCAGTGGATGACGTCATACGGGATGCCCGAGACCCACCACGAAAACGCCATCTGCCATCCGCCGATGAAAAAATACGGAATGGCGCACAGCGCGCCGAAGCACAGCCCGTGCAGCCCCGCGATGGCCGCCCAGAATGCGCGGCTCTCGCTTCTGCGAAACGGCAGCGCAGCGAGCACGACGATCGGCCAGACGTAGAGATACATCAGGTTCCAAAGCCCCGCGCCGTAAAGCGCGATCTCGAGCAGGGCAAAGCCGAACGCCGGATAGAGCGCCTTCGCCCCGTACACCGCCGTGGCCAAAAGCAGCAGCAGCGTGACGGGATGTACGTTCGGGATAAGGCGCAGGCACTCCTTGCCCGCGACCATCAGCGCGCAGAAAAGCGACAGCTCCGCGATCTCGCGGATGCTGAGTCTTGCGGACTTACCAGCCGACATTCAGCACAAAGTCGTACACATCGCCGTCCGCGACGGGCTGGCTGTCCACGCCGAGCTCGGCAAACGTGCCGTTCACGCTGTAGCCCCACCACTGCTGCTCACTCTCGTCGGCGGTCTCGCCGTCCACAGTCAGCACATAGAGGCCGTACTCGCTCTCTGTGCCCTCGATGAGGTCTTCCTGCTCGAGCGCGCCGCGCAGGTACTCTTCGTCGGTGTGGATGGTGAAGGTCGTGTCATCGCCGTTCAGGTGGTCGACGTTGACGGTGATCTCCTTACCGCCCTGCTGCGTCTCCCGCTTGTTTGTCTGCCAAATGACGAGCGCGGCAGCCGCCAGCACAAGCACGATGATGAGGGCGATGACGCCTTTGTTGTTTTTCTTCTGCATTTTGCTTTCTCCTTCTCTTGCTGAAAAATGCCGCCTTTGAGCGGCAAAGCGAAGCATTCGATGCCTTTGAACGCTGCGTCGTATTTTACCGTCAAAGCGGCAAAATGTAAAGCCCCAGCCGTCGCGCCGATCCTCCGCCTTTTTTCTGCGCAAAAGGCTTTGCGCATCGCCGCGCGATGCGGTATAATAAATTTTGCGTTCCGCCCGCTTTCGGGCGGACATTGCTGATTCACTTGACCGCGCCGCTTCGGCGCCCGATATACGAAAGGAACATTTTATGGATCTCATTCAGGCCCTTGCTGCCGAGCTCGGCAAAGACCCCCGGCACGTTGAAAACGTCGTGCATCTGCTCGACGAGGGCAACACCATTCCCTTTATCGCCCGCTACCGCAAGGAGCTCCACGGTGCAATGGACGATACCTCTCTGCGCACGCTCGAAGAGCGGCTCCAATACCTCCGCGGTCTTGAAGAGCGCCGCGAAGCGGTGAAAAAGTCCATCGACGAGCAGGGCAAGCTGACCGATGAGCTCACTGCCGCCATCGACAGCGCCAAAACGCTCGCCGAGGTCGAAGACCTCTACCGCCCCTACAAGCAAAAGCGCCGCACCCGCGCCACGATGGCGAAGGAAAAGGGCCTTGAACCACTCGCCGCGCTGCTCTTCGCGCAGGAGCGAGACTGCCCGCGGCCCGAGGAGGCCGCGCGCGACTTTGTCGACCCCGAAAAGGGCGTCGAGACGGTCGAGGACGCCCTGCAGGGCGCGAGCGACATCATCGCTGAGCAGATCTCTGACGACGCCGCCATCCGCAAGAGCCTTCGCGCGCTCATTTCCCATCAGGGCCAGCTTGTGAGCAAGGCCGCGACCGAGGACGACAGCGTCTATCGTCTATACTACGATTTCACGCAGTCTGTCGCCCGCTTGCAGGGGCATCAGGTGCTCGCCATCAACCGCGGTGAAAAAGAAGGCATTTTGAAGGTCTCCATCACGCTCGACCGCGAGCAGGCACTGCCGCTGCTGCGCCGTACAGTCGTGAAGCCCGGCTCCGCCGCGATGGAATTCGTCAAGTCCGCCGCCGAGGACGCCTACGACCGTCTCATCTTCCCCTCGCTCGAGCGCGAGGTGCGAAATCAGCTCACTGAGCAGGCAGACGAGGGTGCCATCGGCCAGTTTGCGCTCAACTTAAAGCCGCTTTTGATGCAGCCGCCGGTCAAGGGCAAGGTCACGATGGGCCTTGATCCCGGTTACCGCATGGGCTGCAAGGTCGCCGTCGTGGACGGCACAGGTAAGGTGCTCGATACCGCCGTGGTCTACCCGACCTACGGCGAGCGGCAGAAAAATGAAGCCATCGCCGCGCTGGCAACGCTCATCAAAAAGCACGGTGTGGAGCACATCGCCATCGGCAACGGCACGGCCAGCCGCGAGACCGAACAGATGGCCGTCGAGCTCATCCGTCAGGTGAACGAGGGCAGTGCGCACGTGAGCTACATGATCGTCTCTGAGGCGGGCGCGTCCGTGTACTCGGCGAGCAAGCTCGCCGCCGAGGAATTCCCGCAGTACGACGTGAACCTCCGCTCCGCCGTGTCCATCGCGCGGAGATTACAGGACCCGCTTGCCGAGCTCGTGAAGATTGACCCCAAGGCCATCGGCGTGGGGCAGTATCAGCACGACATGCCGCAAAAGCAGCTCGACGAGGCGCTGAACGGCGTGGTCGAGGACTGCGTCAACGCCGTCGGCGTGGATATCAACACGGCGTCGCCGTCACTTTTGCAGCGCGTCGCGGGCCTGAACGGCACAACGGCGAAAAATGTCGTCTCGTACCGCGAGGAGAACGGCGCGTTCACCTCACGCGCGCAGATCAAGAAAGTGCCAAAGCTCGGCCCCAAGGCCTTCCAGCAGTGCGCAGGCTTCCTGCGCGTGCCGGAGAGCAGGAGCGTTCTTGATAACACCGCCGTCCACCCCGAGAGTTATGAGGCCGCCAAGGCGCTCCTTGCCCTCTCGGGTCATACGCTCGCGGACGTGAAGGAGGGGAAGCTCTCCGACCTTCCCGCGCGCATCAAGACCTACGGCGAAGAAAAGGCCGCAGCGGAGATCGGCGTGGGCCTTCCCACGCTGCGTGACATCATGAGCGAACTTTTAAAGCCCGGACGCGACGTGCGCGACGAGCTGCCAAAGCCCATCCTGCGCACCGACGTTCTTGAAATGAAAGACCTAAAGCCCGGCATGGTGTTGACCGGCACGGTGCGCAACGTCATCGACTTCGGCGTGTTTGTGGATATCGGCGTGCATCAGGACGGCCTTGTGCACATCTCGCAGGTGTCGAACAAGTTCATCAAGCACCCGTCCGAGGTCGTGTCCGTCGGCGACGTTGTCAAGGTCGTCGTGCTGGAAGTCGACGAGAAGAAAAAGCGCATCAGCCTCTCCATGAAGCAGGCGAAATAAGTTTCGCCTTGCAGTTGACATAAAAACTCCCACGGTTCCGGTAATATCGGAACCGTGGGAGTTTTTCCATTTTATCGTACGCTGATTTACAGCAAATCAGCCAGCTCCAGCACGAGCTTTTCGCTCTTTTCCCAGCCGAGGCAGGCGTCGGTGATGCTCTTGCCGTAGGTGCCCTCGCTGATCTTCTGGTTGCCGTCCTCGATGTAGCTCTCGATCATCAGGCCCTTGACGAGCGTGTTGATGTCATTCGAGTGGCGCTTGGAGTGCAGGACCTCCTTCGCGATGCGGATCTGCTCCAAATACTGCTTGCCGGAGTTGGCGTGGTTGCAGTCGACGATGCAGGCGGGGTTCTTGATGCTCTTTTCCGCGTACAGCTTGTGCAGCTGCACCAGGTCTTCATAGTGGTAGTTGGGGCGGCTGTCGCCCTTTTCGTTCACATAGCCGCGCATGATGGCGTGGGCATAGGGGTTGCCCGCGGTCTCGACCTCCCAGCCGCGGTAGAGGAACGTATGGTCGCCCATCGCCGCATAGATGGAGTTCATCATCACGCTCAAGTCGCCGCCCGTGGGGTTCTTCATGCCGACGGGCACGTCGATGCCGCTCGCGACAAGGCGGTGCTGCTGATTCTCGACCGAGCGCGCGCCGACGGCGACATAGCCCAGAATGTCGGAGAGGTAGCGGTAGTTTTCGGGATAGAGCATCTCGTCGGCGCAGGCAAAGCCGGTCTCCTGCACCGCGCGGGTGTGGAGGCGGCGGATGGCGATGATGCCCTCGAGCATGTCGGGCTTTTTGCTCGGGTCGGGCTGGTGGAGCATGCCCTTGTAGCCCGAGCCGTTGGTGCGCGGCTTGTTCGTGTAGATGCGCGGGACGATCAGGATCTTATCCTTGACCTTTTCCTGCAGGGGGACGAGGCGGCAGACATAGTCCATCACGCTGTCCTCGCGGTCGGCAGAGCAGGGGCCGATGATAAGCATCAGGCGGCTGTCACGCCCGTCGAGGATCGCGCGCATCTCTTCCACGCGCGCCTCACGCACCTTGGCGACCTCTTCCGTGACGGGGAACTCTTTTTTAATGTCCATCGGGATGGGGAGTTTACGGATGAATTTTGCATTTTGCTGCATAATGAATACTCCTTGTCAATAATTGACCGATATTGTCTATTATTCTACAGCGTTCCCCGCGGTTCTGCAAGCGCGATTTCATGGCGGACTGTATAAAGATTCGAAAACGGCACGTGCAAATTCTATCGAATCTCGAAAACGGCGGTCAATTCCGCCCGAGCCGCTTCCAACGGCTGTGCAGCCGTGCCCCTTATTTCCTTTTTTGCTGCCGTGAACCTCATTCGTATAAACACAGATGCGTTTCATGCCGGTACAGTGCATCAATTTCCCGTTTGGTTTTATTTTCCTCTTTTACACATTTGGAGCGTTTTCTAAACTTTTTATTGATATTTATGTATTTTAAACAGTAAAATCATCCATTTTCATAACATTTTTATCGGTTGAAATGTGGAAATTATCTCATTCGACAGGATTTAACAACTCCTTTTCGCGATTCCGGATTAGACTGCTGATTGAAAGGGTACGCGGCAGAGTGGTATGTGGCTGCCGCGCGCCGAACCGGACACATAAAAGGGAGGAATCATTATGCTGACGATCGAGGCAAGTGAGGCGCTGCCGCTGCTGCTGTTCATCGGCATCGGCGCGATGATCGCCGCGGTGCTGCTGGGCTTTGACCTCAAGGACGCGGCCTCCATCAGCATCATCGGCGCGGCGGACGGCCCGACGTCGATCCTTGTTTCACAGGTCTTACACTCCAATTATATCGGGCCTATCGCGGTCGCGGCGTACTCGTACATGGCGCTCGTGCCGATCATCCAGCCGTTCGCCATCAAGCTCGTGACCACCAAGAAAGAGCGCGCGATGCACATGCCCTACAACCCCAAGCACGTCTCCCGCGCGCTGCGCATCAATGTCCCTTTCGAGCAGGCAAAAAAAGATGCATTGCCATATCAGGCAATGCATCCAAAACAAAAGCAGCTGGCTGCCATTTTACAGGCCCTATAGCTTTGCGTCTCAGACTTTCGACTGATTTGCCAAGCATTCAGCGATATCGCTCTCATATGCGAAAGCATATCTTTATAATATCTTTACATTTTATGCGCAAAAGTTTTGTATTGCAAGACGATCTAAGAATGATTCAGGTATAATTTTCTGTTTCTTTTGAGGAATCCCTGCATAAAGGCTTAATCGATCGAATAGTATGCCGATTTGAATATCTTTATTTTCGATGGTTTCATTTTTCTTGACATTCCCTCCGACAATTTGTACTCTTGATTCGTATTATGATTACGGGGGGGAGGCGGAGCCATGCAGGGAGATTTTGAAGCGTTTTATCTGCGGCACTTCAAGGCCATTTACCGCGTCTGCTATGCCTTTGTGAAAAACGCGCAGGACGCCGAGGACTGCACGGAGGACACCTTCGTCAGGGCGATGACGAGCGACGTCTCCTTTGAAAACGAGCGGCATGAGCGCTCGTGGCTCACGACGACCGCCATGAATATTTGCAAGGACAAGCTCAAGCACTGGTGGCGGCAGAAGGTAACGGACCTCGATGAAGCGGCCGAGCAAATCGCCGCCGAACCGAATGAAAAGAGCGAGGTCATGGAAGCGGTCATGGCGCTGCCGGTGAAATACAAAGAGGTTGTCTGGCTGCATTATTACGAGGGCTATCAAACAGACGAGATTGCATTGATGCTGAAACGCTCCCCCTCTACGGTGCGTGGACAACTGCGAGACGCCCGTGCAAAATTGAAACTCACATTAGGAGGTGAGTGTATATGAATGACAATGAAGTGAAAAACGCATTTGATCATATAGAGCCAGAACCCGGTGCGCAGGAGCGTATGTATGCAAATATTCTGAAAAAAGCAGCGGCACAAAGGGAAGCTCAGAATGCCGAAGAGAATATCGAAGAAAAGCAGCCTACAGTTCAAAAACGCAAGACTATCCCGATGTGGCGGCGCTGGGGGAGCTTAGCCGCCTGCCTTGCTATTGTGATTGTTGCCGGATTTGCATTTCCTCATTTCTTTGACCGATCAGAGTCGGATAACCCACCTGTATTTGTCGGGTCCCCCTTTGAAGATGTAGATGGTCCTGAAGGATTTGAAAAACTGGGGTTTACGATTGACGCGCCGGAGAATGCAGAAAATTTGTATTACTGCATTTATGATGGTAAGATTGCCCGCGTTGATTTTACACTGAACGGTCACGAATACACTTATGAAGCAGCCAAATTGGACGGAAACTTTTCCCGTGCAGAGGGAGATGCTGTGGGCAGTACTGCGCTCAATGCGGAGTATGGCGCAACGCTCGACTGTCTATCGCCTGACACATGGCGGGCGCATTGGAGCAAAGAAGGTGTCAATTATTATCTTTCTAATTTTGACGGTGCGAGTGAAGAAGCAATTACCGCTGCGGCGGAGCTGCTGATGGGGCAAAATTGAAACAAAAACTGCGGAATTTCGGAGGGCGGTGTGCTCTCCGAAATTTTTTATTTTCCGTTCCAACATTTCCCCATGCTGAATCGTATGAACATATGGAAGGGCAAGAGGGCGGCGTTTCCGGAGACGCAGCCTCACCATCCTCATAAAGCCATTTTAAATTTTAAGGAGTAGAACATGATGAAACGGATTTTGACTTTTTTGCTGGCCGTGGTAATGGTATTTTCTCTCGCTGCTTGCGGCAGCAAAGCTGATGACAGCAGCGGAAAGACCGATGTGGACATGACTGCACAAGAGATTATGGACACGTTGAAAGAAAAGCTGGGTGACAGTTTTGGATGCGACGTCGCTGAAACCGAAGATAACATAAGCGGTTATTGGGGACTGGATATGGGGCAAGTGGAAAGCTGGGCATCTATGAGCAATTCCAATTCCGCAGTCAATTCCAGTTACGCTGTTATTGTTAAAGTTAAGGACGGCTACGCACAGGATGCTGCCGCACTTTTGCAGAGTGGCTATGAGCAAATTCTCAGCTACTCCCGGATGTACAACATGGATTTGCAGAAGGTCTTGCAGGCTCGTTTGTTCGTGAACGGCAACTATGCGGCGCTGCTGATCCTCGGTGCGCAGGGTGACTGGGAGGCCAGTGATGAGGTGCAGGCTAAATTTGCTGCTGAGGAGGCTGCCAAGGTGGACGAAGTATGGAGAGGTATTTTTGGTTCTGCTGACAACGGTATTACGATCCCGGAGGAGGACGGCAGCAACAACAACGGTGGCTTTTTTGATATGACCGACGATGAAGGTAACAACGATCCGGTGCTTGGCGGCTAACTATGGTTTTCTCCAGCCTGACATTTTTACAATGCTTTCTGCCGCTGTGTCTGCTGGCGTATTTCCTTGTCTCACAGAAATGGCGCAACGGTACACTGTTTCTGTTCAGCCTGTTGTTTTACGCATGGGGTGAGCCGGTCTATGTGGTGCTGATGCTGTTTTCCACCGCGTTGGACTACACCTGCGGGCAAATGGCAGAGCGGCACCGGGGACAGCGGGGAGCAAAGATCGCGCTGTTGGTATCACTCTGTGTCAATTTGGGACTGCTGGGCGTGTTCAAGTACAGCGACTTCCTTATCGGCACGGTCAATTCCTTGTTCGGCACGGCGCTCCCCCAGCCGAATCTGCCGCTGCCGATCGGCATCAGCTTCTACACCTTTCAGACCATGAGCTATACCATTGATGTCTATCGTGGTGAAGCGAAAGCGCAGAAAAATATCATCAATTTTGGCGCTTATGTGACCCTGTTCCCCCAGCTCATCGCAGGTCCCATCGTCCGCTATCAGACGGTAGCGGACGAGCTGGAGCACCGGGATTGCACCGCTGACCTCTTTGCCGATGGGGTGAAACGCTTCGCCTGCGGCATGGGGAAAAAGGTACTGCTGGCAAATAACATCGGTCTTTTGTGGGAGGCAGCATCCGCGCAGGCTACCCCCACGGTGCTGACGGCATGGTTGGGCGTCATCGCCTACGGCTTCCAGATCTATTTCGACTTTTCCGGCTATTCCGACATGGCCATCGGCCTTGGACGGATGCTGGGGTTCCGATTTTTGGAAAACTTCAACTACCCGTTTCTTGCCGACAGTATTACCGATTTCTGGCGGCGCTGGCATATCTCCATGGGGACATGGTTCCGGGATTATGTCTATATCCCGCTGGGAGGCAACAAGGGCGGCCTTGCAAAGCAGCTCCGCAATATTGCTATCGTCTGGCTGCTGACGGGCTTCTGGCACGGGGCAAGCTGGAACTTTGTCCTATGGGGCGTGTATTTCGGAATACTGCTGGTGCTGGAAAAGCTGTTTCTATTGCGCTGGCTCAAAAGGCTGCCCGCCGTATTGCGGCATATCTACGCGCTGGTGCTGGTAACGATCAGCTGGACACTCTTTGCGTTTACGGATATTGGCGCAGGCTTTGCGTGGCTGAAAGCAATGTTTTTTGGCACATTATTTGACAGCGGCAGTTTGTATCTCCTGCTGACGTATGGGCCGATGTTGGTAATCTGTGCTTTGGCAGCCCCACCGCTGGG
>ENA-ORPH01002821-ORPH01002821.1-human-gut-metagenome-genome-assembly--contig:-NODE-2821-length-13805-cov-3.631636_pt1 | contig 13805 bp, 14 predicted proteins | sample MGYA00242142_ERZ509074 | MGnify/ENA primary metagenome ERZ509074 (study PRJEB26280, sample SAMEA2338724) | human gut metagenome | biome: human gut; feature: human-associated habitat; material: faeces...
TATGCCGTGCTGTTTGGCTTCTAAAACCTTGTGTGTCCTTGTCAACTGATGGTAAACTGCGTGAAATAAATATCTATCATTTTTGCTGGAATCTCGGTATTAGCTGTGCTATAATAAAAACGCTGATTTTTGCAAAACATACATAATTCTGTTTTTCATTTGAGGAGGTTTTCTGATCATGGATAAAAAGTGGCCCGCCTGGATAGTTCTCGGACTTATCGCCCTCATTGCCGGCTGTGCGCTTGGCCTTACCAATGAAGTCACCGCGCCCGTAATCAAGGAGCAGACTCTCGCCGCCGCCGATGAAGCGCGCCGCGCCGTCCTCCCCGATGCTACGGATTTTGAAGAGCTGGCGGTAAATAACGACAGCATCGACTATTGCTATAAGGGACTTGCAAACGGTGAAACTAAAGGCTATACCGCCCAGGTCACCGTAAAGGGTTACGGCGGAGAGATAGAAATAGTCGTCGGCGTTGACAATGACGGCGTTATTACCGGCATCAACGTTGGCGGCGCAAACTTCTCCGAGACCGCAGGCCTTGGCGCAAAGACCAAGGAGCCCGCATTCACCGAGCAGTTCAAGGGCCTATCCGCTCCTCTTACCCTCAAGGGCAACGTGGACTCCGTCAGCGGCGCTTCCGTAAGCTCCGGCGCTGTTGTAAACGGCGTCAATACCGTACTCGATTACGTAGCGGGTCTGGAGAAATGATTCCCTCCAATATATCGGACTGACAGAAAAAGCGGCGAAAAACGCCGCTTTTTTTGACAGTATATCCTATGGTCGCCAATGTGGCGGTCGTCTGCTATAATATATATATCACCTTTTAAGGAGTGCGATCATAAATAATGAAGACGCTTTTTAAGAACTGCGATATAATCGCCTCTGCCGATTCCGGCTTTGAGGTCATACGAAACGGCTTTTGCGGCGTTGACGGCGCTTATATCTGTTATCTCGGTACGGATATGCCTGCGGAAAAGTACGATATCATCAAGGACATGACCGGCAGGGTACTATACCCCGGACTGATAAACGCCCACAACCATGCCGCCATGACGCTGCTTCGCGGTATTGGCAGCGACTTGCCGCTAAAGGAGTGGCTTTACGACAATATGTTCCCCACCGAGGACAAGCTAAGGACGGAGGACGTAAAGGCGGGCACAGAGCTGGCCATACTTGAAATGCTCTCAACCGGCACCGTCAGCTTTTCGGATATGTATTACTTCTGCGACACCACGGCGGACTGCGTCATAGAGTCCGGCATTAAGGCCAACCTCTGCCGCGCCCTCTCCGCATTTGATCCCAATGAGGCCTATGAGGACAGCTACAGGGTAAAGGAAGCCCTTTCTCTTTACAATAGCTACAACAACGCGGCAAACGGCAGGATAAAGATAGACCTGTCCATACACGCGGAGTACACCTGTCTTGAGGACATAGTCCGCCGCCACAGCGAAAAATGTAAAGAGCTGGGCGCCATAATGCACATACACCTGTCTGAAACAAAGGCCGAGCATGATGCCTGCATAGAAAAATACGGCAAGACCCCGGCCCGCTGGTTCTACGAGCTGGGTGCGTTTGACAGCCCCACCCTTGCCGCCCACTGCGTATGGGTAACGGATGAGGATATAGCGCTGATGAAGGAATGCGGCGTGTCTCCCGTACACTGCCCTACCAGCAACCTTAAGCTCGGAAGCGGCTTTGCCCGGGTGCAGCATATGCTGAAGGAGGGGCTCAACGTCGGCCTCGGCACCGACGGCGCGGCCAGCAACAACAACCTGAACATGCTGGAGGAGCTGCACCTTTGCTCCGTAGTGCACAACGGCTACAATCAGGATCCAACCATAATGAATCCCAATGATACGGTCAGGATGGCCACCCTCAACGGTGCTAAAATTCAGGGCAGAACCGACTGCGGCGGAATCAAGGTAGGCAACAGGGCGGACATCATCGCGCTGAATTTCGATAAGCCCCATCTTCTCCCCGCCTTCGATCCTCTTGCCATGCTGTGCTACAGCGCGCAGGGCAGCGACGTATGCATGACCATGGTGGACGGCAGGATACTTTATGAAAACGGCGAATTCCTTACTATGGACAAGGAGCGCATATACCACGACGTAAAAAAGGCGCTGAAGCACCTGTACTCTTAAGCCCATAAGGAGGTATTTATGAAACGCATTATGTTTTTACTGCCCGCATTGCTGCTTTCTCTGCTGCTCATCGGCTGCGAAAGGGAATCTCCCGCAACGCCTGACACTTACCTTCCCACCATAATGCTCGACGGCGTCCTCTACCATCTTTCCGACAAAGGCGAAATGTCAGGCGACATCGATCCCTCTGCCATACAAGGTGAAATAACCTCTACCGTACCGCTGACCCAGCTCCCCAAGGAGCACGGTCAGGCGAATTTCGGCAGCGCGGGCGACCCGTATGCATTTACCTCGGACGGGCTCGTGGTGCTGTTCAATAACGAATGGACGCTGTTTGTGGCGGACGATCTCACCCTCGACGACGTAGTACGGCTCTCCAAAAAGGGCGACAAGCTGGGCTGGGAGGATTTCGCACAGTATAAAAGCAAGGACGTTGGCTCCGGGCTGTATATACTGTTATATGACATTGACGACGGCTATTCGCTGGCCATAGGTGGCGTTCCTGATGAAAAGCCCATGTATATGCGGCTCAGCTACGATACTGCATTCTCCGATGACTGTATAGACATACGCACCGGCGATGTTGAGGCCTTCATAAAGGCCCGCAAATAACAAAGCATACAAAAAGGCCGGGAAACCGGCCTTTTATTGCGCCTTTTCCAGCGCCCTTTCTCTTAATTTTTCCATTATGCGGTTCTCGAGCCGCGATACCTGCACCTGGGATATGCCCAGATACGCCGCGATCTCGCTCTGCGTCTTGTCGCGGAAGTACCGCATCACCACTATCTTCTTTTCCCGGCTGTCCAGTATCTCCATCAGCTGCTGCAAAAGCACCCTGTCGAGAGCCGTGTCCGTGCCGTCCTCCTCGGCGGTTATCCTGTCCATTACCAGCGCCTCCCCCTCGTCGCCATATACCGGCTCGTATATGGATACATGCGGCCGGGAAGCGTCTAGCGCCAGGGCGATATCCTCCGGCGTCTCGCCTATGTACTCCGCTATTTCCTGCACGCCGGGGTCCCGTCCCAATGCCGTACCAAGCTCCCGCTGGGCGGTGCACACCTTTGCCGCAAGCTCCTTTAAGGTGCGGCTCACCTTTATCATGCCGTCGTCACGGAGGAACCGCTTTATTTCACCTGCTATCATTGGCACGGCGTATGTGGAGAAGCGCACCCCATATGAGCTGTCAAAGTTTTTTATAGCCTTCACAAGGCCCATGCTGCCTATCTGATACAGATCGTCGTACTCTGTACCCCGGTTGAGGTATTTCTTCACTATGGATCGCACCAGAGCCATGTTGCGTTCCACCAGCTCGTTCATGGCCTCCCTGTCGCCGGATTGAGCCAGCTTTATGTATTTCAGCGTTTCTTCGTATGGGAACTGCGGGTTGGGCATGACCTTCTCATCATTCATCTTCCCTCACCGCCGAAATGCTCTTTTTCATGGTAACCCTCGTGCCATTCCCCGGCTCGGACTCCACCCTTACGTCATCCATAAAGGCTTCCATCACCGAAAAGCCCATACCGGAACGCTCGAGGTTTGGCTCGGTAGTGTAAAATGGCTGCATTGCAAGCGCTACGTTTTCTATTCCCTTGCCTTTATCCTCAATTTCAAATGTGAGCAGCCTGTCCTCCGCGGTACAGCGCATGTATACCTTTTGGGTTGGGTCATTGCCGTAGCCGTGTATTATGGCGTTAGTTACCGCCTCGCTTATGGCGGTGCGTATGTCCGTCAGCTCCCCTATGGTGGGATTGAGCTGGGTCGAAAATGCCGCTGCCACCGACCTGGCCAGTGATTCGTTTTGAGATATGCTGTCAAAGCTGAGCTCCATGCTGTTTTTCGTCATCGTAACTTACCCCCCTGATCTATTTTCTTTCCAGCAGCGCCAGTACGCCGGCCATTCTGAGTATCTTTTCCGCATATATGCTCATGCCGCCCATTCTGAGCTTCCCCCCGCTTTCGCTCATGCGCCGGTATCTGCCCAGCACCACGCCTATGCCCGAGCTGTCCATGAAGGTTATACCGCTCATATCCAGCGTCAGCAGCTTTACGCTGCCGTCCAGCTCACGATCTACCTCCTCGCGAATAATGGCCGCGTTGTGGTGATCCAGTTCTCCTGACAGCACAACGCGAAGCTCCCTTCCTCTTCTGTTCTTTTCAAGCTGCATAATTACCTCCGATTTACCGCTTTTGCCCTGATTATGCCTGTCCATTCAGGGCTTAACTGTGGTTATTCTTTACGCAAATTTCGCCTCCTTCAAATTATTCCCACGAACTTTGGCGAATATGCACTTCCTTTGTAAAAACCGCCAAAAACAAAAAGAGCGAAGGATTTTTCCTTCGCTCTGAAGCGTTTTTGTATTATTCCATAAGCTTTACGCCGGAGCTGGTGCCGAGCCTTGTCGCCCCCGCCTTTATCATTTTATCAGCGTCCTCGTGGGTGCGCACGCCGCCAGAGGCCTTTACGCCTACATCCGGGCCTACAGTCTCGCGCATGAGCGCAACGTCGTGTACGTTTGCGCCCCCGGTGGAAAAGCCGGTGCTGGTCTTGACATAATCGGCTCCCGCCCTTACGGCGCAGCGGCAGGCCTCGCGCTTTTCTTCATCGGTGAGCAGGCAGGTCTCGATTATGACCTTCAGCAGCGCCTTGGGATGGCATGCGTCAACTACGGCCTTTATATCGTCCTCTACGAGTTTCCAGTTGCCTTCCTTAGCGGCGCCTATGTTGATTACCATGTCTATCTCGCTTGCGCCCTTTTCTATCGCCAGCCTGGCTTCATATGCCTTTGCCTCGGTGAGCATTGCGCCGAGAGGAAAGCCTACTACGCAGCAGGTGGAAACGCCGCTGTCCTTAAGTTCCCTTGCTACCAGCTCAGCATGGCAGGAATTTACGCATACGCTGGCGAAGTCGTACTTCTTCGCCTCATCACATATTTTCTTTATCTGTTCGGTAGTGGCGTCGGGCTTGAGAAGGGTATGGTCGATGTACTTATTGAGTTTCATCATTATTATTCATATTCCTTTCGGCATAATTCTTAAATGCGTTATTATTATACCATATAATTTGAATTTAATCTTCCCAAACATCGCGTATCCGGATAATATGCATCATTTTCCCAAAATGCAGCATCCTATAAACGCATTACGTTTTTAGGGGGCGCTTATGGCGGAGTTTAGAATACCCATAAGGATACTTTACGGCGACGGCACATTGGAGCATATATCCGGCCTCCGGGGCGACCGAATGCTGCTGGTACATGACTGCGAGGCCGCGTGCAGGATAGCACAGAAGCAGGCAAGGCGCACCGGCATGCACATACGGGTATTCAGCGTGCCCGAAGGCCCGGTCGACGGCCCGACGGTACTGGAAGGGGCAAAGGCGCTTATGGAGTTCAAGCCGGGCTGGATAATCGCCATAGGAGGCCATGCCGCCATGGACTGCGCAAAGCTCATGCGGATATTCTACGAGCGTCCCGACCTTACTCCGGACGATCTTGTCAGGTCCGATATACCAAGAATGAAGCTGGGGCGCACACGCCTTATCGCCGTTCCTGTCCTCGGCTCAAACGGCGGCGAGGCCACCGGCTACGCCGCACTGTGGAATCCCCGGGAATGCATTGAGCAGGTTATATACTGCCCCGGTCTCATGCCCCACGCCGCCATAATCGACCCGCTGCTGCTCAACGCCTTACCTCACACCCATACCGGCGAAGCAGTATTGTCCGCACTGGCGCTTTCCGTGGAGGCGGCCGTCTCTCCCGAAGGCAGCTTTTTCAGCCGCCCCTTCGCAATGCAGGCCATGCATACCATAATAAGCAGTACCATCGCGTTTTCCTGCCTGCCATTTCCATCAGAGCCGCTGCTCAACGCCCAGATACTCAGCGGCATAGCCCACTACAACGCCTCCCCCGGCCTTTGCTCTGCAATGGTTCACGGATCTACGGGGCTGTTTGGCTGTGTATCCTTCGGGACGCTTTGCGCCGTGTACCTTCCCGCCATAATACGGCGTTCAACCGGCCAATACTCCGAGGGCTACGCCGCCATAGCGTCGGAGCTGGGTCTGAAGGATACTCCCGAGGCTCTTGCTGCGCTCATTGAGGAATATGCGGACATGCTGGGGCTGCCGTTGAAGCTTTGTGAATTGGAGCGGGATAAAAACGCTTTTTTAAAAAAGCTCCCCCGCCTTACGGCGAGGGTAGCACAGTGCGGCGAAGTTGCCCAAATTATCCCGGATGACACTCAAAAAAAGGTAGAGGAGCTGTTCCGTCACGCCTATTCCAAATAGCTACATATTCTCTCTTGCGTATTGGAATATGTATTGCTGCAATATGCCGCTGTTTGGGCCGAGGGCGGCTATCTGGTCCTCCATGGCCTTTTTCCCCGGTTCTGCGCCTTGGAAGTACATGAGCCGCATGGCGCGCTTCATCCATACGTCCAACGGAAATGCGTCCGCATGGCCCAGCGAGAACAGCAGTACGCAGTCCGCAACCTTTGGCCCCACTCCCGGGAATCTCAGCAGTTCTTTTCTGGCCGCCGCCGTCGGCATGTTCCTCAGCGTTTCCAGTTCGTACCCGTCGGCTATCATTTTGGCGCTGTCTTTGATATATGGCGCCCGGTAGCCGGAGCCTATGGCGGTGAGCTGTTCGACAGTCAGCTCCGCTATGGCCTCAGGCGCCGGGAAAGAATAGTATTCAGTAGTTCCTTTGTGCTTTTCTCCCGCCAGGATACAAAGCCTGTCCACTATACCGGTTATGCGCTTTATGTTGTTGTTTGCCGATATGATAAAGCTTATCAGCGTTTCAAATGGGTCCTGATTGAATATGTGTATGCCGCTGGCGTAGTCCAGGCATTTGCCAAGGGTAGCGTCACATCTCACCTCGTCCTCTATGGCCTGATAGTTTCTGTATAAGTCAAAGTAATTGAGCCAGAAGCCGACATCTTTATCCTTGCCGGGGGTTATAATCAGAGTTTCTCCCGTCTGCCTTACCGTAGCTCCCCTGCCGCCTGCCACGCCGAACCAGCCGTTTCCCGTATTCTTCCAGCGAAACGCCTGCCCGCAGTCGCAGGAACGGGCAAGGTCAAAGCAACTGACCCCGGACACTATGATAGAACCGTCCCTGACATATATATCCATACGAATCCTCTCAATGTCGAATCTTAAGCATATTTTCCTAAAATGCCCCCTGCTTGTCAAGTATGAATCCGCTGTCCTTCAAGAGCAGCGGCACTGTCTTCTGTTTGCACAGAGAGAGACAGACGGGCCTTAGCCCGTCTGTCTCTCTCGTTAAGAATAGTTATGAAAAGAAGGTTCTCGAATCAAATGCCAAGCTTACGTACTACTTCGTCCATATAAGACTTAACGTCCTGAATATCCTTGTCGATCTGCTTGCGGACTTCATCCAGACCACCGGAGAATTTCTTCACTCCGCGGATATAGGCATAAACCTGAAGCAGTACATCCTTTTCGTATATATCCTGGTCAAAGTTCAGTATAAATGTCTCTATAGTGGCAATGGGTATATCGTCATCTGAGGGACGCAGACCTATGTTAGTCATGCCCCTGTAATACCTGCCATCTATTATGGAAAGCGTGCCATATACGCCGTGAGGAGGAAACAGCTTATTAGCCGCTACGCCCAGGTTAGCCGTAGGCATTCCGTGCTTGCGCCCGGCCGCCTTACCGTGGACGACCCTTCCCATCATAATATATACATGGCCAAGGAGTTCGGACATCTTATTAAAATCCTTATCCTCAATTGCCTTCATTACAGCTGCTGTGGATACTTCTTCGCCATTGTGATAAACGACGGGAACAGACTCAACCTCAAAGCCGTACTTTTCACCGAGGGCCTTAAGCTCTGCGATACCCTTATTATCGGAGCCAAAGCAGATATTCTCTCCGGCTGCTACCACCTTTGCGTTGAGCTTTCCGGCAACGGCACTGCAAAGCTCGTCTGCGGTCATGGAATCATAATCCCGGGCGTTTACCGAAACCATTATTTCCACGCCGGTTTCTTTAAGGAGTTCTTCCTTTTCGCGCTCGGTATATATAACGGGCTTAAATGTCTCGTCTGCGCTTACTATCACAGGTACAAGCCCCTCATGGGCACAGACCTTTTCTATAACTGCTCTGTGGCCAAGGTGGATACCGTCAAAATGTCCAAAAGCCACACAGGTACCGTCCTTCGTACCACCGCAAAAATCCAATACATGCTTCATTGTAAGTTTCCTCCGGTCTCGAGACATACCTGCGGCAGCGATGCACTGCCGCAGGACTTTACGCCTCAATTCAAACAACTATATCGGCTTATTCAGCGAGATGCTTCTTGGAGTAAAGGAAGTAAATCAGTATACCTACGATGTAGATGATGGCAGTGAATATCCACATCTGCGCGCCGCCGTTGAATATGGCGGGTATGTAGCTCGCTACGATCACGATTATGGTGATCCAGCTCAGAGCGTTTCCGCCGGGAGCCTTATAGTTACCCTCAATATATGGGATCTGCTGCCTGGACTTGATCAGGGAGTAGCACACTATAACGATGGTAAACGCCGCAGCTATGGAGCCGAGGTTGACCAGAAGCTCAGTCCAGGAGGGCTGGCAGCTCAAGGCGGCCGCTATGACGGCGGACACTATGATGCCCACGGAGGGAGCGCCGTTCTTGTTGGTCTTTGCAAATGCCTTGGGCAGGGCGCCGTCCTCGGCCATGGCCTGTATCGTCAGCGCGTTCAGGTTCTGAACCACCAGCATGGTGGTGATGAGGGCCAGGAATGCGGATACGGAAATCAGCTTGGAAAGCCAGGGCACGTTGGTCATAGATGTCCAGGCAGCCGCGAACATGGGGATAAAGCGCATACCGGGGTTCTCTACCAGGAACTGGGTGGTTATATGACCCATGGTACCGATGATCATCAGCAGGTACAGAGCTACAACGATTATCAAAGCTATAGCCATGGACTTGGGAACGGTGCGGTTAGGATCCTTTACCTGGCCTACCATGAACGCTATGGCAACAACGGAGCCGTAAGCGACCATGGCGTTGGGGATAGCCTGTATCCAGCCGGTCTTGCCCATGCCGCCGTCAAAGAAGTTAGCATAGTTGCCCCAGTTGAAGTTTTCGTGGGTCAGCGCAATGATGCCGAACGCCAGCATGGTGATAATGAGCAGGCCAACCAGGATGTTATTGAATTTGCCGGCGTCGGTGATCTTCCTGAGGTTGAGTATGACGCAGAACAGTATGGAGGCCAGCGCGAGGGGTATCTGCAGTCCGGCAAGCGCCTCGAAGCCAACACCCAGATAGGTGGCTACATAGATCGCGGAGAACGCCACCGCGATGAAGTTGGAGATTATGTATCCCCATGCCGCAAGATAGCCCCAGAACTTGCCGAGGGACTTTGCGGGGAATACATAAACGCCGCCGGAATGAGGATAGCGAACGGAAAGTTCGGCAACCTGAACGCCATAGCAGCCAAGTATTATAGCTGCAACTATCCATGTAATTATAGCCGCGGGACCGGCATAGTACATAGTCATGCCGGAGAGTGAGAAAATCGCGCTGCCGATGCAGCCGCCGGTAAGTATAGCAATACAAGCTATAAGGCCAAGCTTACCACTATCTTTGTTTTCCATAGAGTCCTCCTAAATAATGTGTTTTTATTGATTTTTCGGGACCTGGGCATCCCAAAACCTAATTCGTTTTTACTGGTAATTCACTTAATCGAACATTTTATTTATGATATAGTTTAATATTCAACATCGTTTTTGTCAATATCAATCTTATATAATAACCAATGCAGGTACATCAGCATTATTTCCTCGGCTATCTCAGTTGATGCTTTGCGCCAGCAAATTTTAAGTAAATTCTATTTACAGTATCTCCGTACAGGGCTACCAGCCCTGTACGGAGAAGTCCGGACCATATCAGTCTGTTATTATTACCCTGAAGGTGCCGGGCACAATCGCCGCCTCAAAGGCCTGCTGTGCCTGCTCGAAGGGGAACTTCTTTGCAATAAGCGGCTTGCAGTCTATTATGCCGCCGGAAAGCAGACGGTTAGCGGTAAAAAAGTCGTGCACGTCGGGGCTGATGGAGCCGGTGAGTATGGGCTCATTGCCATGCAGAATCTGGGGGCTTACCGGCGCCGGGGCATCGGGATGCATGGAACTGTACTGTATCATGCGGCCGGCCTTGCCTGTCATGGCGATAGCCTGAGGTGCCACGGAAGGTATGGCGGTAGTGTTGAACACCACGTCTGCACCACGGCCCTCGGTAAGGCTCTTTACGTACTCAACAGGATCCTTCTCCATGGGGTTGAAAGTAATGTCGGCTCCCAGCTTCCGGGCCAGAGCGCGGCGGCTCTCGTCTACCTCGCTCATTATGACCCTTGCACCCCTGCGCTTCGCCAGCATTACGTGATACTGCCCCATTATGCCGCCGCCTATTACTACCACGTCTTCACCCAGCTGAATGTTAGCCTTGGTGACGCTATGCACCACACATGCAAGAGGCTCGGTCAGGCTGGCTTCTTCATAGCTCAGAATGTCGGGTATCTTAAAGAGATAACCGGTATTTACTATAACGTAATCGCAAAGGCCGCCGGGTCCTATAAGCAGTCCCTCGCGTACGGGCTTTTTCTGCGCTCTTTCGCAGAGATTGGCATGTCCGGTACGGCAGTAATAGCACTCGCCGCAGTTGTAAAGCAGACGTACGGCAACGCGGTCTCCTGGCGCCCACATTTTCTTGTTCACGCCATCGCCCAGAGCAACTATCTCGCCTGATACCTCATGGCCGCCGGTGCATGGCAGAGGCATCTTTACTTCACCCCTGAATATGCGCTGCTCAAGGGTGCAGAGCGCTACGGCATGTACCTTTATCAATGCTTCGCCGTTGCGAAGATCCGGGGTGATCAGGTTCATTATCTCGGTCTGTTTTTCGCCGGTTACGGCAATAGTCTTAATTTGAATAGACATATCTTTTACCTCCGGTTATTTAAGCATCTTCATGGCCTCGCCAACGGTGGCATCGTCATGCACTATCGCGGCAATGGCCGCGCAAACGGCGGCTATATTCTCGTGACGGTAGATATTTCGGCCCATTATAATACCCTTTGCGCCAGCGTCCAGAGCGCCGCGAATGTTGGCGAATATCTCCTCCTCGCTCTTGGCCTTGCCGCCGCCCAGAACCAGTATGGGCGCGTAGCAGCCGTCAACGACCTCGCGGAAACGTTCGCCCCCAACGAACTCGGCTTTGATAAAATCAGCGCCCAGCTCTGCGCCCTGCCTGCAGGCAAAGCTCATATTCTCAACAGAACGGGTATCAATGCTATCGTGCTTTTCAAAGCCGTAAGGCAGCATCTCGGCGCCTACCGGAATGTTGAGCTTTTCAGCCTCGGCGCAGAGGTTAGCAAGGTACTCCAGGGTGTGCTCATTGTCGGTAGAGCCCGGATAACCCATGCACAGCATGGCATCGGCGCCTACGCGCACCGCATCCTCGGGGGTGTACAGCAGGCTAAGGGGATTCATAGGTTTGCGGAGTGCAGAAATTCCTCCATCCGCACGCATTATAATACCGGCATTGCCGAAATCATTCTGGAAGGCCTTAATAATACCATAGGTAGTCAGAAATCCGTCAGCACCACCGGCCACAGCCTCGCGGATAACATGTCCCGGATCCTTCAAATCGGGAGAAGGCATCATTGCCGCGTGATCCATAGCCAACACAAAGGACTTGCCGTCCTTTTTAAAGAAATTATTCATTCTGCGCTTCATAATTCTTTTCCTTTCGTATTAGTATTTTTAAAATCTTTTTTTAATAGGCCGCCCCGTATATCTTGCTGTATGCACACTGGTTGCCGCCAAGATAAAGGTGGGTAGTCTGCTCAAGTGTGAGTTCGCCTTTGGCGGGAGGGAAGAAGCCGCCTGATTCCTTATTGAGTCTGAAGGTATCTCCGCCTACTGCCCTGTCCACAGCAGAAAGGTGTACGTTCTTCTCAATTGAACCTCCGCTGCACATAGCTGTAGCTTCTGGTACATCGTCAACCAGCAGTATGCCCTCTATGCCGTCCTTGCCGCCGAATTCGAAGGTGATGCCGGCGGTGCGGATGCCGTGGCGCTCAGCGGTCTGTATTGTAAGCATGCCGTCGGTGCAGGCGTTGCCGCCGCCTTCCCATACCATTACCAGGCCTTTTGCATCCAGCATCTGAGCAAGCTTTACCACGTGGCTTGCACAGCGCTGCTTATGCCATGTGCTGGGATTGTGGCTGCGGCAGAATATTACGCCCTTGAAGTTTATGTCCTTGCCGTGGCGCCTGTACAGTTCCAACAGCACCGGATGGTTAACATGCAGATAGGTGGGTACCTTAAAGGCGGGCCACACATAGTTGCCGCTTACCACACAGCCGTCCAGCATCTCATTGGGATGCAGCACAGTGGGAACCATATCGTCTATGGGCATTCCATAGAGCATTGTATCCGCATACGGTCCCTGGTTCTGGCACTGCCATACCATCACTACCCCGGGCAACTCCGGATGCTCTTCCTCAGTAGAGAACTCCTCCGTCCTGTCGGGAGTCATGCTGCGTGTGAGCTCCGCCAGATAATTGGATATTCTGATGGCAATAAGGCGAATATCGTTATCGTACTCGATAGAGGATTTGCCCTCGTTCAGGTCGTATATTATGACCAGATTGTTTGTCTTGGAAAAAGGCGTATAGCCCGCATAGAAACCGCTGAGTTCAATTATGGCGTCGCGGGGATACAGCAGGCCGCTGGAGGCGTTGGACTCATCCCATGGAAGGGCTGCACTCTCTATTACGGCAAAGCCGGACAGCATGTTGGTGACGCCGCGGCCTACGGTATAAGGGGTGCTGAAAAATCCTGAGTACTGTACGCCCTCACCCTCTATTTTTACCATGGGGGCTATCGTGTCCAGAACGTGTATGATGCGTGCATTTTCACCCGGCTTGGTTATTTCGAGATGATAGCCCTTCACAGCCTTGCAGAGGTCGGCGGTCAGCGCCTGAAGCTCGGCTTCGTTTACGGTAAGCACACCGTTTTCCAATGCGCACTTATCGCCAAAGCGAACATCCTTAACGTCAAAATACTGACGGGTAAGCTTCATATCTATCATTGCTTAGTCCTCCTTGCTCTCGTCCACAGTAAATACCGTGGGTGCGGTGATGTCCATCTGCAGGACTTCCAACGCCTTGTCGATGATCTTGCGGCGGTAAACCTTTTCTCTGTCTATGGGCAGATCGGGATTGCCGGCTGGGGCGGTAAATTCGCCGCCAAACACTATGCGGTTCGCACCAACGCTCTTGGCTATGGTGGTAAACGCAGTTATGTGTACATTAGGTATGCCTGCTCTGTCAAGCTCTTTTGATATCGTTGCGCAGCAACGAGTGCAGGTTCCTCAGGTAGAGGTCAGCAGACAAGCATCCACTTTGGCATCCTTAAGCATATTTGCCCACTTCTTGCCCATCTCCTGGCTGCTGCCGATGTTTGTGCCGACACCGCAGGTAGCACCGAAGAACTTGTATATATCTCCAATTTTGCCTTCCTTCTTGCAATCGAGAAGAGCATCAAGAGGTACCAGACGATGAGGATCGGCGCTGGCGGCGGTAGTATCGTATCCGCCGTGTATTGATTCATACACGCCCTTCTTAAG